>Ga0310343_10001418_pt1 | contig 12207 bp, 12 predicted proteins | sample HC15DNA2025_MG_FD_203519 | JGI IMG/M metagenome (GOLD analysis project Ga0310343, IMG submission 203519) | Marine microbial communities from station ALOHA, North Pacific Subtropical Gyre - HC15-DNA-20-25_MG | ecosystem: Environmental > Aquatic > Marine > Oceanic | place: Pacific Ocean: North... | reverse complement strand
GTTTAAACTCAAACTCGAGAAACTCGTGCCCGAACTTGCCCTTGTGGCCCTGTCATCGATCATCGCGGAACGCAGAGAACAGCTCTCGTTGGTCAGTGGTCTCGTGGACGCGCGAAGGAAGAACGCCGGCAATTTTAAACATCATCATCATCATCATCATCATCATCATCATCATCATCATCATCATCATCATCATCGGGATCAAAAGACAGATTCTTCACCCCCATGACGACGCGACCAAAAGCGCAGACACCCCCGAGGAGAGCGAAAGTCGTTTTTAAAAAAAAAAGCCGCCGCCTCGCGAACGAAATACATGTCGCACCACGTAGTACCGAACGTAAAAGTCGTCGTCGTCGTCGTCGTCGTCTTCCATCATCATCGCGCGCGTTGGATGTATTTTTTTATGCGACATACTATTTTTTCCAAATTTCCCCCCCATTTTTTTTCTTGGAGAAAACAACACCATGAAGACGACCACCACCACCGAGAGCGGCTGAGAACGCCTCCACTCAAAATGCCCGAAGAAACGCGAAGAAGAACGGGGGTTGTTCTCTCGTGCACGTCGTTCGCGTTCGAGAACGGCGCGTCGTCGTCGTTGCTCGTGAAGACGTTCCCAACGACGCGAAAGAAGAAGAACGCCAACACGACGACGAATGGGTCCGCCTCGGCAATGCCGAGAGAATATCTGTTCAACTGTCCGGAATCGCTGTCTCGACTGTGCATGGAAACCTACTCGAGACCGAGACGAGGCCTCTCGGCGGTGTTCGGATTCGACGATTTAAACGCGAGTTTAGGAGGTCTTTGCTCCCTCGTTTTGAGATTATCGGTGGATGGACACGAAAAGTGCGCGATAATTGGGAAGAGAGGGGTGGAGAAGGTGGTTGACAGGTGTGACATTTTGTTTTTTCTCAAAAATCGTAGAAAGACGTAACGCGCGTACGCGCATGTGTGTACGTGCGTGCGTGCCATCTGATGCGTGCGTGCTCTTCTCGTTCTTCTCGACTTCTCGTTTTTACTGACCTCTCCTGCCCGCCTTTCTGCGCGTGTGAAACAAAATAGTCTGTCATCTGTGGCCAAATGGAAGCACCCGAAAGTCACCGGCGTGTCCTTAGCCGGAGAAGAGCGCAACATGCGAGAGGATGAGAATTTGTGCTATCAAGATAGCGACGTGATCGTATGGCCGGTGATGGATGCCATTGAAGAGGATGAAGAAGGTGTAGAGATGTGCGCGATATGTCGGTTTCGAGAGAGGAAAGAGAAGCGAATGAAGCGGAAACGAGGGGAGCTCGCGGAGGAGAGTAGTAGTAGCGCGGAGGAACAAGAAGATGAAGAAAAAGAAGAAATGATAGAGCAACAACAAAACCAAAAAGAAAAGAGAGAGTTTAGCAGCAAACCACCACCTCCTCCTCCTCCGTCGAAACGCATGCTCGGGTACGTCCTAGAAGTTTTGGAGAAGGAAGATGAAGACGAAGACGGAGGAGATGAGACGAACGAACCGGTAAGAATTCTCGTCTTAAACTGCACCGAAGAAGACGTAAAGAAATCAAAACATGCGCTGTGTAAATGTTTAGTGAACAATGATGGCATGCGTAAGCACAACATTAGTGGAGTGTTTTTTCTCTCTTCTGACGACGGGAAGGAAAACGACGCGATGTTAAAGAACAACAACGAGGCGGTGATTGACATCGATAGCAAAAATATATTCACAATTGGAGGCGGTGATAATAGCAACGAGGTTGGATTTAGATCTTCGATGAGGCATTTAGCGCGTTTACATTGCGCCGTTCCCTCCGTGTTTCCTCTTCCGGAGAGCTTGACGAAGACATCGTGTCCATCGTGCGAAGACAACGATTCTAAGAGGACAACAATGACGCTTGGATTATGCGACGAAGTCGCATTCTATTCGAATCGGAATATAAACGGCGGTGAAAAGAATCAGCATGAGATAACGCGAGGTGAGGACATACTGAACGAGCGAACAGGAGATCGAAAATTGCCTAAACTAGGTCTACTGGACGTTTTCGAAAACTTAGAGCGGTTCGATTCGTTTAAAGAAAATGCGAGGAAAGCGAAACACAAAATTTTTAGCAGCGATATCGGCGATGAACAGAAGAATATCAAAGAAGTAGAAAGAGAAAAAGACGAAGACGAAGATGAGTTACTACCAGCGTCGTTTGGTAAGTATCCCGCGCACCCAAAGAAAGGGCGCGCGGCTCCTTCGAGTGCATCGGGAGGTCCCGAAACCATATTCTTAGGAACCGGATGCGCGGAACCCTCCAAGTATCGAGCGGCGTCCGCGATTCTCTTGCGCGACGAAGAAGGAATAGGAGCATCGAAATCGTCAATTTTACTCGATTGCGGCGAAGGATGTTTAGGCGCTATGCGACGTTATTTAGGTGACGACGGATGTTTGAACGCGTTGAAAACCTTGAAAATGGTCTGGATTAGTCACCATCATCCAGACCACTGTCTGGGTATTCTCGCTGTTCTCGAAGCTCGATACAAGGCTTTACGACAACAGTCAGCGGCGTCATCTTCTCCTCTCACTACACCTCCACCTCCATTACTCATCGTCGGCCCCACGCCAATCCAGAAATGGTTTGAAATCATTGATGTTCCGAGTTTCAAATATACCTTCATGAAATCGAGCGAGTTGCAAGCGCGTGGTGGTATCGGCGGCCCATTCAACATCTCCGTTATGAATAAGCCTGGGTTGTCACATCCTCCTCCGCCTCCTCCTTTAGCAACAAAAGGCAACAATTCCACATTCTTACAGCCAAAATACCCCGACGTTGCCGCACACGTCGCGAAAACCATCAACTGCCAACAAGTCGTCGCTGTTCCGGTCACTCACTGTCCGGAAGCCTTCGCTATTATCCTCCGTGGATTATTCACCACCAAACGCTCCGTCGCGTACAGCGGAGACTGCACGCCGTCGAAAGATTTCGCCAAGGCGGCATATGCGGTGGATATATTAATTCACGAAGCGACGTTTGGAAACAGTTTATGGTCGCATGCGAAGAAGAAGAAACATTGCACTACCGAGGAAGCGTTACGAGTCGGTCGAGAATCAGACGCAAAGACAGTGTGTTTGACCCATTTCTCGCAAAGGTACCCGAAGGACATTTTCACTTCTTCTAATTCTGCTCCTTCTCAACAACAACAAGAACAAGAACAAATGTTCGCTTGTGCCTTCGACGGCATGCGAGTCAAGTGGAAAGATTGGGAGCTTTTGAAATCTAACCGGGCGAGAATATCAGATGTTTTATCAAAGACGTCGACAGAAGACATCTTTGTCGATAAAGAAGAAGAACATTTGGCACACATGGATATAGATTAGAAAGGAAGAAAGAGATAGGAAGAATAGTAGTGGGAGTACAACTTTGTTTGTAGTTTATCTTTGTACCACACTTCTCTACTTCTTCTCTAACTGACAGACTACTTCTAAGAAATCCGCGTGCCACGGAAAATGATCAAACGCGGCAAGCCTTTTCACTCGATGCGTTTCGCTCAATTTCCTTTCGCCTAAATCCCTCGCTAAACTTCTCGCGTCGCAGGATATGTAAATTACATCTTTAAACTCTCTCACTAAATCTAATGTTATCTCATCTAACCCAGCTCTTGGAGGATCCACGAGAATGAAATCGTTTTCGGTGAACGGATACTCCTCGCCTTCGATCTTGTCTTCGCCTTGCTTCTTCTTACGCAGTCGGGAGTGGAATCGTCTGGCGACTTTTTCCACCGGCGCGTGTATAATCGTTCCGTTTTCTATCGAATTCATCTCTAAATTTACTTGCGCTGCTTGGCACAAACTCTCGTCTCTCTCCACGCCTATAACTTTACCTCTCGGGAAGTATTTCGCCAAGTAACACCCGTGATTCATGTTCCCACAATAGAATTCTACGAACGACCTTTCCAGTTGCGTCGCAATCTCATCGTTTTCCATCGCTCGACACAACCAATTCGCGGTCATTTCCGCGATGTCACCGTTTGGGTTTGAGAATGAACCTTCGGGTTGTTTGTATCTTAAAATCCTATTCTTTTTACTACTGCCATCTTTAATCTCCATCTCTTCGATTACAAAATCCTCGCTGCTCTCATTCGACACTCTCCTGTCGCCTTTCGTCCTCCCGACAATCGCTTTCACCCCAATCTCTTTCGCTAGTAAACCGCTCACTTCAGAAAAGTCTTCTCGAAAAGGCTCTCCTCTCCACAAAGTCACCACACACTCCGTGCTCTTCCTGTTCTCGTGAAACGTCACCGCCGATAGCCGGCCTTCGCGCAACGACTGGAATCGATTATCCGTGTTCAACGCGTTGCGTAGTTTATTCATTATTCTCTGTAACGATTCCGACGCGATATCAAATTTGGTTTCTATTCTCGTAATTTCCGCGCGTTCAAAAATGCAATAATCGAAGAATCCTGCGTCATCATCCTCGCGCGGTTCGCAGATGCCAAACCTCACTCGTTGCCTAAAATGTTTCGACTTCGGACTCGGAAAGACTTCAAATTCGATTGTGTCATCATCATCCTTCTCGTAAAACGGTCGCAACAAATCCTCGATCGCTTTAGCTTTAAGATTCAAAACGTTCTCGTACGACTTCGACGACAACTGGTACTCTTCCTCTTCTGTCAATTGCGATTTCGTGAACAACCGTCGACTGACGAAGGGCAGATTTGGGTTTCGCGCGTGGTGTTGTCTCGCCCGAGATGCTTTCCGCTTCCCCGATGACGATGATGGCGGCTTTGACATTTTCGACGAATGCAGTCTCCACTTCGACGATGCCGTTACCGCAAAACGGGTCGCCGCCTTTCGCATCCGCGTGGAGACACAAAAACAGTCTCTCTCTCTCTCTCTCTTCTCTCTCTTTCTGCCACGCGCGCGTCTTTTTGAAAGCGCTTTCTCTCGCTTATCTAGGGGATTTTTTCTCTCTTTCTCTCGAAACCCTAAAGAAAAGAAAAGAAAAATGTAGGGGAATGCCGTTATTTTGTTGTTCTACGACTCCTCTACTAAACGCTTCAAAAAAAAATTCTTCGCGCTTTCGCCATAACATAAACGCGCGCGCGTTGTTGGAACTCTCCACAGGACATCTCTGCATTCATTCTCCCCCATTATTTGGTGGGACGCACTAGAGAGACTTCTCTTCGAGAACGCCTTTTCTTTTTCTCGCGCAAAGTGTTTTTTTTTAAAGGAAAGATTTGTGTGTTAAAAAATACGCGAAAAATCCATCGAAGAAACGTCCACTAAAAAATTGGAAAACTCTCGACTGGAGGCACCACCACCACGCGTCGCGAGACGACGACGACGACGACGATGATGATGATGATGAGAGCGAAAGAAAGCGCGCTTTCCGCGTTCTGCCGCCGCTCTCGTTCTTTCGCGGGGACGACGAGGAAACGAAAGACAACAGAGCACCCTTGCTCAGCGTTGGCGGTAATCGCCGACGCCGGACATGGGTTAGGTACGTCGTTTTAATTGTGCGCGAGCTTTCCTCGAGGAGGTCGTCTCTTCTCCGCGACGACCTTTTTTAACGGCGACGCGCACTCAAAAAAACGTATCTCTCTCTATTTCTCTATTTCTCTCGATGATGTCGACAACAGGACCGTTCATCGTGGACGCGTTTCTCAATTACGCGGATATTTACTTTTTCGTGGCAGCAGCTACTACCTCTGAATCTGCGAAGATTGAACTCCAAGATCAATTTGCGTCGTACTTTGCGGGCGAACGCGTCTCGATCGAACGAGTGGATTTGAAGTCGCATACGGAGGTGGGCGAATGGAAGGATAAAACTTTATTCACGCTCGGAAGAACGCCGGATATTGTGGTTGCAAACGTCGGGAAATTACCGCATACTGTTGCAGAAAGTATGCACAAAACATCGTCCGCGCCGAGAATGTGGGCTGAGAAACCGCAACATTGGGCGCGAGCATGCGACGATATGAGAGGCGTCCTGAACGTACAAAGCTCGTTTGCCGGGACAATGGTTTGCGGAGACGAGAATGTTTTAGGGAAAGGGTGGCAGACGTTGAGATCACCGGAGGAGAGCTCGTGTCACATAAGGCCGAAGAAGATTGTGAACGTGACGCAAGTCATTCATCCGCCCTGCGTTCACTCGGTAGCGCCATATCGAGTATCCTTGGCAAGCATTCAAGCGGCAACGAAACACTTGGCGAGAGATTTTAAAGGCGAAAAGGCGGACGAGGAGGTGATTTGCGCGAGTTTAGATCCTGGATGTTTACCTGGGAGGACGTGTGCGACATCGCCACAGAATCCGTATCAGCCCGTACAAAAGGATAAACTTCAAGACGAGCAGTTTGAAAAGCACGGCATCATGGAGAGAGAAAAGTATACACAATGGGCGAAGGCGTTTGTCCCGTTCGTTTTGAGCTTGCAAAAGCCGCAAAATGGGAAAGCGTTACACGTGCCGGGGTTTCCCGGGGTCCCGAGCTTAAAATAATCAGAAAGACGCCGAGATAAAGACACACACTTTTTATTATTATCGCTCCTACAGCATCTACACATTGCAATATACTACTACTGTTTCACGATCCGTTTCAACCCAGGGTACCAGTAAACAGCCTCTTCCCAGTGCTTCGCGCCTATATCTAGCAGCACCGCGTTAATCGTCCCATAATCCATCCTATCTAACGCACTGGCTAAATCGTTCAACTTTACACCCAACTCTTGCGTGACCGCACCGTCCTCTTCCGTGATATCTTTCCCCATCAGATAAAATAAACCTCCAATCTTTCTACTCACGACTTCTAACTCTTTCTTCTTCGCGAAGGACATGCTATTGCTATCGCTATTATTATTACTACCAAACAATCCTTCGTACCTCTTCCTAAAAGTCTCGCAACATTTCGCGTATTCCGGTTTCACTCGAGAAAAATCGCATGTTTCCACCATGCATGTCGAAGGAGGCGTCGGCCACGCCGGCGCCGGGCCAACCCAAGCGCCACCTGAACAGTACCGTTCGCGCCCGCGAACGGTTGTGTTCGTCGTTCCTGGAATTTGCTGTTGCTGATATGGTTGATTATTTGACGACGAAGCCGTCGAAACTGGAGCTGGATGTTGTTGTTGTTGTTGCATCACAAACGGCTGTTGCTGCGAATTCGGATTGAAAAACTGCGTCGGCGGTTGCTCCTGTACAGATGTACCGCCAACCGACGCGGGAGGTACCATAGCGGTTGGCATGAAATGTTGTTGTTGTTGTTGCGGATCCGCGGGACTCGTACCGTAGGACGGCTGCTGCCGCTGCTGCTCCTGAACCAATCCAGGAGCAAAAACCGGTGGCGACGTTTGGGAACGAGTTTGATTATATCCGGAACTCATTATTGGCGGAGAAGGTGCCATCATCGTCTGCTGTGATGGTGGTGGTGGTGGTGGTGGTTGAGGATAGGCAGAAGCAGCGCTGGAGTAATCCGATGAACTCGGGGGAGGCGTGCCGATCTGATTATTAGGATTTTGGTGTTGGTGTTGCTGTTGCTGTTGATGATGAGTTTGATTGCGATTAGAAGGAGGTGGAGGCGCTTTCAAATCGGATAAAGGCGCGCTATCCCTGAATCCCATTATTATTATTTATTATTATTATTATTATTATTGCTACGTCTACTCCGCGTGGGAGAGAGTGTGACGAATTTAATAGTCTGTGCGCACAAAACGTTGTGGGGGGGTAGAAAAATGATGACGAGAAGAGCTTTTGTGTTGAAAATATTAACTCTCAAAAACAAATTTCTACTCTACTAATGATACTAATCGGCACCTATTCGATAGACCATGTCCAATCTACCGTGCTGCAACCGCAATTCGTTGCTATTTTTCCATCGTAAACTACTCTTGTTTTGGATTTGTTGCTGTTTTTGTTTAGCATTGTTATTATCCAAGTCGTCGAGCGGGACACAGGGCATGCGTTGCGACGTGCCAAGTGGAACAACGCCGCGCGCAAAGGCGTGACGCCAGCTCGGATTGACGTTCCAGACGTATACGAAACAGCGCTCGTGGAGATAGGCGGCGATTTGGTGTCCTTCATCGTCGAACGCGACGGCACCGAGGGAGGAGCAGATGACGTTATTGCTTTTGGGAAAGGAACTACTCGATTGTTTGTTTGTTGATTTAGCTGGACTTTGTCGTTGTAAATCACCAATGCCTAACCCGAACGTCTCCTTCGCCAACGCTTCGACGACACCGGAGACACCGCTCGCCGCGCTGCTCGCAAATTTTTCCGCCGCGTTGTCCACGGTGTCGTCCTCCAACGTGCGCCATTTTTGTCCAACTGATAAATCGTAGATGGCTAAGAGCGATCCGCCTTTGACAGCACCGTGGAGACCTACGGCCAAACGCTTCGTTGGTTCGTGGAATGCGACGTTTCGACAGCGTTTAGCGAGGATCAATGCTAACGAGATGACTGAACGTTTATACGTCTTTCGTAATCTCGAAAGTCCGGGTGACGGTTGAGCAGACGTAGGTGAGAGTTGCACTGCCAACGAAATTTCCGGCATTTGTATGCCCCCTCCACTGCTTACGTTACTGCTCACGCACAACGAGAGCATTTCAGCAATAGCAACGACATGTGGCTCAAACGTGCGTCTTTTTGTGGAGGATTGTAAAACCGCTTCCGTTAAGGCATCGATGGATGTCGCGTGTAAAGGCGAATCGGCTGGAATTTCACGGAACCGCTTCATCACGTGCGCAACGTAAAACGACGGCGAGGCGGACGCCAAAGCCGTCAAGACTTCAAATGAAGACGATTTGAAGGCATCTTCGAGACATCGGTTTGGATCTCGCACGCACGAGAACCAATTATTGTTCAACCCAGTCGTGTTGACAAAATTATTATCCTCTTCCTCTTCCTCCTCCTCCTCCTCCTCTTCCTCGCCATAGATAACACATCGTAAAATGCACGAAGCCAACGAATGCACGTGCGTAGAATCATCGTCACCCGTGTGAGCGACAAACTTCAAGAGGTGTGAAATGGCTGCGCCTTTCCAGGCATCTGTGATTCGAGTATTACTCGTGGTATCATCCGAAGAGAGTAAACCAACCGCGCACACGAAGAGACCAAACACGCCTTTTTGCATTTTCGTCCTTGAGGACGAAAGTATAGCTTCGTCCTCTTTCCGCATAAAGAACGCGTGCCAAAACGACGCAATTTTTTCCCCTGACGCTTCATTATCACCATTTTTAGCAGCAGCTCTGTCGAAAAAGTCGCCTCCTTCTTCGTTGTCTCGCTCGTCCTCATCAGCTTCAGGAGGTGCCGGTAAAAGCAGCGCTTCAGAGATACCAGCTTTGTGAAGAACCGCTTTTGCGATGTTTCTTGCCGCTGCTCGAATGCACGGCGTCTCACTCGACCAAAGAGATACACATCGGAAGAAAAGTTGTCTCGCTTGCATCTCCGTGAGATCTTGGATTCCTACGCTTTCGATCACGCTATTCATTTTTGTATGGGGCGCAGAATTCTTCTTGGAAGCACAAGATGCAGCTTCAACCGCCGATTGGGCTATCGCAGATTCCATAAAATCATCGTAACTGGCTTCGTCATCTTTGTCGTCGTCCAGAAGTACCACTGTCGTTGCGTCGTTATTACATCCAACGCGAACTTTCGAGAACATTAGATTTCGTTTTTGCCACCCATTGGTTGCTCGAGAAGCGACCGATAACGCAGACGTGACAACATCCGAAGATCGGTGCGCCGCACCATTCACGACTACTTTCCCAAGATGTACAAGACTCATAAGGAATGGCGCGCATGGTGAAGCTAACGGCACAACGTCTTCGCGAAACCAGCTGCTAACGTTTGGCGATTCTACTTTTGACGAAGACGCGCTTCCATGCACTCGCCAAAACTTACCTCCGCCAGCAAACCTCAAGTCTGGCGGTCCCGCCGGTCTCGATTGTTTCCACATCTCCATGCTCGATGACGAACTATACAATTCTCTCTCCAAAACTTCATCTCCAATCGTATCCCACATCTTAACACTTCCTGAAGCGTATAAAATTCGAAGCAAGTGCATCTTCTCGTCAAGGATGATTTCGCAAACGCCTCGCATCAGTTTCGAATGGCACAAATCATCGTCCGGTTCAAATCGCGAGAACAGCTTACACTCCACAATGCGAAATCGATTGAGATTGCTATTATTATTATTGTCGTCTTCGGTGTGATACACCAGTCCTTCTTCTTCAGCGACCACTCCCAAAATGCCAACGTCGCCATTTTCCGATATTGTCATGAACTGAACTACTTTTTCCTTTTGTTTTCTAGTGCTATTGTTACTAATATTACCACCAGTAAGCGGTAATATCGCAACCGTTGGTGCGATGTGATGTTGCGATTGCGCAACGAGTTCAACGCTTCGCTGACCTTTTCTCTCTTCGACCTTCCAAAGTTTTGTCATCCCATCATCGCCACCGCTCGCAAAGAGAAGCAACTCGTCCGTGTTTATATCGCTATTCTTCCGAAAGGGAGATTTCACTTGAGCGAGACATCGAACCGCTCCCTTGTGACTGTAATGACGATTATTCAAGCTCGAGTACGCGTCTTCTTTATCATAATCATTCTTTCCATCCTCCATCGAGTGCACTTCAATAACACCATTTGCGAATCCAAACGCTACCAAACTAAATCCTACGTCGTGATTACTACTACTACTACTACTACTACTACTACTACAAATGTTCGAAGTGTCTTCGCCCTTAGATTGTATCATCTTCTTCGTATGTCTTTCTGCGATTAAATATGTTTGTGAGGAAACCACTGAGTCGTCGCAAATTTTCAAGGCACCGTGTTTGGATGCGTTTGTACTCGTTGACGGCATGTTCTGAAAACGCCTCCTCTTTCCTCCCCCAAAACCGGTGTATGCAGCAAACATTGTTTGTGAAGTGTTGTTTTGTTTTACATCTGCATCTGCATCTTCCTCCGTCGTTTTCGTCGTTGCTGCTGATGATGATGATGATGCCGCTTTGATTACTTTCTCTTTCACAAGTTGTCGTTTCGCGAGTTGTTGGTGTTGCCTTTCAATTTCCTCTTTCACGTTGACCAATTTCACTTCACCGTCGTCAAACGTTGCTAAAATCTCGTCGCATTGCACGCCTTCTGGCGCACCAAGTTTTAAACTCATTACCAGTGCATCAGTGTTATCATTGGTGAAAGTATTGCAAACTTCTGCGATCCTTTTCATCGTCTTTGCATCGTACGCCGTCACACCTACGTCCAACGTCGCCACTATGACAACTTCCAATCCCCCTTTCATCTTCAATAAAACGCAATCTAATATTCGCGTCGTTGTGCTCGATTCAATCACGTGTCTTTTTTCCTCGCATTGCATATTGCTCGCATTCCAAATGCACACGCTGCCGTCTCTCGATATCGACGTTACGAAACGTAAGGAGTTACGAAACATCAACACGACTTCCGCGCCATCGTGTCCCCGCAGTAAATGCGTCGGTTGGATCTTTTCTTGCATTAGCACACTTTTCACGTTCTGCCTGGACAGTGGAGAGGAAATTTGCGACGATTGCCATCGAACAATCGACCCGTCTTCGCTCCCCGTCCATATGGAAGAATGAGAAATCTCGTTGTCGTTCTTTCCACCGTAATTATCACCATCCGTGCCACTCCTCCTCGCGACGCACACGCAAAACGCGGAGATATTCTCTCTCAAGAAAGTAGACGCGAACGGGTCCACCTCTTCTTCCTTTCTTCTTCTCAACACCGCCGCTCTGCACACCGCGAGTTCCGCGTCGAATTTCATCTCCCACAATGATTTTCGCAAATTGCAATTTCGGCAACACCGCAAAGTCGATTGTGCGACGACGATTGCATCGACAACACTGCGCTTTAGCTCGCGTCGTCGTCGTCGTCAAAAGTCGTCGTCAAAAGTCGTCGTCAAAAGTCGTTTCTCGCGCCGCGCTCGCGCAAAAGGTGGTGGTGGTCGCAACGGAAGAAGAAGAAGAAGAAGAAGAAGTGTTTTTTATTATGTCTCTTTTGTGCGTCTTTTTCTCCAGAGGAAAAGCGCCCTCCTTTTTCCTTCTTCATTTTAAGGACGACTTTGACGCGCTGTGTACTCCTCCTCCGCTCCGCGCAACCCCGAGAGACCGCCACCACCACTCGTAGCAGCGGCAGACGAAAAGACCACCTTCGAATCGTCTCTCGAGGGCGATTAAATACGAATGTTCTCGTCCGGGGTGGTCGCCGTTGCATCTCCTGT
>Ga0310343_10001416_pt1 | contig 12216 bp, 7 predicted proteins | sample HC15DNA2025_MG_FD_203519 | JGI IMG/M metagenome (GOLD analysis project Ga0310343, IMG submission 203519) | Marine microbial communities from station ALOHA, North Pacific Subtropical Gyre - HC15-DNA-20-25_MG | ecosystem: Environmental > Aquatic > Marine > Oceanic | place: Pacific Ocean: North... | reverse complement strand
GCGACGGATGCGCCGAGGAAGAACAAACGCCTGACGAGGAAAGAAAAAGGTTCGTACGCCGGGATGTTGACTGAAATCGATTCGTACGAGTCGCACGAGTTACACGGAACGAACTTGTACGACACGAGAGAACACATTGGTTTAGAGGAAAACCGGGATAAAGTTTTGAACGAGCTGTTAGAGAGGATCGAGAAGATTACGAGTTCGGAGGAGTACAAGGAACGGTGGGCGCAAGAGATGGCGGAAATAGAGGAAGAGAAGAAGAACGGTTCGGAGAGGATATTGGAGTGGGAGACGAATTTGGTTTTAGAGGCTGGAGGGACGCAAGATCATGGTTTAAATAAGAAGGTCAGTTTGAAAGTGAACGTGGATTCTTTGAAAGAGGAGACAGGGCTGTCCGAGGAGGCTATGGAGTACATCAAAGCTATTTGCGGGAAGCGGTTTTTGAAGAAGACGAACGAAATTCGAATCGTGTGTAGAAGGTACTTGGATAGAGAACACAACAGACAATGGTGTTTGAGAGCGTTGTATGAGTTGATAGAAGAAGGGCAAAAGGAATACCCGAGTAGTGGGTTTAAGAGAGATGATATCATAGAGTTGAACGCGAAGCGACGGAGCGAACTCGGGGATTCGGCGACATACGTATCTCAGAACTAAAAGAAACCATGATGATAGATGCGCGTATATAAAATCCGTAGTTCAAATTGTCTTCAACTTTGTCTGAAAGTTGTCTTTGCCGCAATATATATATATATATATACGCGCGAGTATCCATTATAGTCTTTTCTGTATAGTCTTGTATAGCAGATGATAATATTAAAACAACACATTTTTACCTTTCTCTTTTATCGCACATATGCATATAAAAAGACACATATCATTTCATATCAATAATAATAATAATAATTTGATAGCGGCAGTACTTTACGCCGCCTTCTTTTCAGCATATTTAGCCTTGATGATGCCGTATGCCGACGCGCCAGCAATGGCAATCGCAGAGCCAACTGCCGTTTGAGTGGAAATCTTGTTTCCAAACGCCAAGATGGAAAACCCAATCACAAAGATTCTCTTACCAACGTTACCGACGGCGTGCGTGACTGGTTCAACCTTGCCCAACGCTTGGTATGCGACTTGGTTGTACATGTGATAGTAGAAACCGACCGACAACAAAGCCATGACGAAATCTTTTTGCCCTTTAAGGGCAATGGCGCTCGAGATGCCGGCCGCCACGGTGGAGCCTTCAAAGAACAACGCGAACGGAATGCAGAAGAGCAACGAGACAATCGTCACGTAATTATACAAGTTGAGCGGAGTCATTTCAGACATAAGCTTCTTACTAAAGATCGCTCTCGCCGCGAACGCAACGTTCGATGACATCGCGGTGAGAAAACCCAACCACGTGAAGGACAATTCTGTCGCCGAGGCGAGTGCGACGCCGCCAATGACTGGAATCAAAGCAAGGTACACCGGCAACGGGTAGACCGTACCAGAGACTAAATAAACGCCGACCGCTGAAAATACCGGTTCTAACGTTTTCACGGTGTGCGTGAACGAAACCGCGACGGTGGCAAACGACACGTTCGACAAGCAGTGTCCAAACGCGTGCAAAAACGCCGGCAACGTCAACGCCTTCAAAAACTCCTGCGAAGGCTTTTCAAACTTGACTAGTTTCGTCGTCCAGAAGAACGTCATGATGAGCAAACCAACGCCCAAGTGCACGCAAGACACGAACCACGGGAACGGAAAGTAGTTGTAGATGGTCTTATTGATGATGTTGAACTGGACGTTGAGAAAGTACCACGCGGCAAAGTAAAAGGCGGTTTCCGCTGCCGGAAACTTTTCTTTGAACTCAGATAACGCAGATGCCCTGTTTTATAGTTCGCGCGCGTAAAATAAGAAGATGTCGTCAGTGAAACTCGCGATATGCGCGGGGTGTGGAGAAGACGCGAATCGCAGTTCGCGCGCACGGTCGCTTTGCGCGCACGGCGAACGCATCCATCGTCAGTCTCCTTTCCGAAATTCTCGTTAGAAGAGACACAAACGAGGGCAAACGGAATAAATGGCCTCATCGCCGACAAAAACCAAAAAGTGCGCTTCCGAAATCGTACCTCGCCCCGGTCGCTTTGGTCTTCAAAGATCGTCTCGACGCTTTCTCTCTCTTCAAAATATCCCTCTTGAAACTCTCGGACCCTCGAATGGCGCGAGACTCTCTCGCGGAGGGCGCGGAGAGCGCGGACGCTTTAGGCGTACATTTATCCATTCTCGGCATAACGGCATTTCGTCGCGAGGGAGAATGCGAGGACGTGGCGCGCGAAGACGCGACGCGAACGCCGCACGGTCGCGCGATCGACTGCATCCCGTGCTTTATCTCGCGCGTCGTTCGAAAAAGGGCGTTTTCGAAAAAGCTTTTCTTCTTTTCGTTCGGTTGGTTTGGATGATGTTGTTGGTCCTCCAAACACACACAAAACAACGACGAAAAACTCTGACGCCTTTGTTTTAAATACTACTCTGCGCTCTGCTGTTTTTTTTTCCTGCTTTTTTTTTGCGGGGGGGGATTTTGGATGCGTTTTTCTTCTTTCTCAAAATTTTATGTATCTCATCATCACTATAAAAAAGTCCACCAAAAGTATATCTATCCGCTCACGGGTAAGCTCAAAACAAGAAAAAAGAAGAGGGTCCTCCGTTGTGTTCGTTCTTCGGCGTCATGGGGAGTGGATGTGCGAGCGCGGCGTCGTCGGCGACGTGTAACGCGCGCGTTTTGAACAGGAACAGCGCATCGAGGATGAGTGGGAGACGTCGTCTCCATGGTGCGTCGAGAAGAGATGGCTTGACGACGACGACCACCACCACCACCACCACGACGACCACGGCGGCAATGTCCACGGAAAGGAATTCGAGCGCGACGTCTGACGACGGCAGATTCTTCTTGAACTTTTTTGGGTTCCCGTTCCCTTTGGTCCCTTTGCTCTATCGAGAAACGAAAGTCGAAAAAATTTGCGAAGATGTGTTTGCCTTTCAACAACAACAAGGCATCGGATTCGGTTTAGGCGTCTCGACGAACGTTCGAATGACCGTGATTAAACTAAAGGATGGAACGCTATGGGTGAAGGACCCGATTGCGCCAACCGAGGAGTGTATAGCGTTAATGAAAAAGACTTTCGGGGAGAACTATTCGGTCTCATCTATCGTGCTCGGGACGACCATGTACGAACATAAAATTTTTGTGCCTGCTTTTGCGCGCGCACATAAAAACGCGAAAGTTTTCGTCGTTCCGGGACAGTTTTCGTTCCCAGTGCAATTGCCGAACCCGTTGTTGGGGATTTCGAACGCGAAAGAACTGTTGGACAGCTCGAATCCACCCTCCGAATGGTTGAACGAAATTGAATACGAACTGTTGGGGACGTTTAACTTGTTTTGGTCCCAATACCGATACTGCGAAGGGACCTTTTTCCACAAGAAATCAAAAACTTTGCTCGTGACCGATGCGGCGGTGTACGTGGACGGGGAGAATCCGCCAGATATTATACCGAAAGAAGAGTTGAGAGATTTAGGAAGCGAGGAGTCGTTTACTATTAAACTTTTGAGAGGATTGAATTTTAAAGGTGGGAGAGATGTCGAGAGAGAGAACGACGTCAGTGACGAGATCAACGGATGGAGACGCATGACTTTGTTTTCTCTTTTCATCGCGCCGGATGCCAAGAATATCATCAATCCAGCGACGAGTTTCAACGCGATGAAGAATAGGTTTGTTGTCTCGCCGATTGTATACGTGATTGTCTTTCAATTCTTTAGAAAAGAAATTCGCGAATGGAAGAAAAAATGCCAACGAAGATTTATAGGCGCAAACAAGGTGGTGGCATCGCATTTTCCAGTCCCAAAGACGGCGAGAGCGAAAGACTTTTACTCGGCTTTCAAATTTGCCGATAGCGATAGCGAGGTGCCGAGTTACTTCAACGATCCTTTAGATTTAGACAGCTTAAAGCTCGTACAAAAAGTCTTGGATTTTATCAAGGTCTACGATTAGATATAGATATAGACAGATATGTAGCAACGCAAAACAGGCATACCGTATACATATATGTTTGCATGTATTTGTATGTATTTGTATGAAAACTGTCTATTAGCAGCGTAGTCGTCTAATAATATGTATTTATTTTCTCTCCTTTTGATGATCTTTACCATTCGCCGTCGTCTTCAACTTCGTTCGCGGTCAAAGCGCCATGCTTTTTGTTCCAATCTTCGTGAAACTCGATGTCATCTCGAGTCACGGACGCTCGCACTTGTTTCGCCGCTTTACGAATATCATCGATGCGAATTTCGCGCAATTCTTGCGTTTCATCTTCGCCCGATTTCGTCAAGTCAACAATATCGACACCGCCGTCTCCTTTCTCGCCGCTACTTTTACTTTTCTTCTTTGCAAACAGCTCGCGCAGAGGCGCTCGAGCAGCTTCTTGCACCAAGTTCTTCAAATCAGAGCCGGAATATCCATCAGTTTTCTCACAGATTACGTCTAAATCTTTCTCAGACAACGCGTGCTTCACCTTCCCTTCGCCATCCGGATTTAACGTTTTTAAAATCATATCTCGTCTCGCTGCCGCACATGGCAACGGAATGTAGAGCTGTTTCGCCAGACGTCGTCGCGCCCCGTCGTCCAGCTCTTGCGGTCTATTCGTAGCTCCAATGAGTAGCATCGGTTTCGTTGGATCTTCGCCTCCTAATCCGTCCATCTGAACAAGAAATTCCGTTTTCATTCGTCTTGACGACTCGTGTTCGCCTTCTGATTTTCGCGCCGAGAGTAAAGAGTCAATTTCGTCGACGAATATCACCGAAGGGGCGCAGTGTCTCGCGACTGCAAACAACGCGCGCACCATTTTTTCACCGTCGCCAATCCATTTCGAAGTTAAAGAAGATGCTGAGATTGAAAAGAACGTTGCTTTACACTGCGAGGCGACGGCTTTACCAATCATAGTTTTCCCGGTACCCGGAGGACCAAACAAGAGCAAACCTTTAGGCACCGCACGAGCGCCGGTGAAGAGTTCTGGATTCGTCATCGGCCAAACCGCGAGTTCTTGCACGGCATTCTTCGCGTGTTCGAGACCAACGATGCTGTCCCAAGATACCGTGCCTGGTTTATCGAGAACTTCACCAATTACGCGTTCGACGATATCGCGTTCAAGTTTTAGAATTTCATCCGGAATGATTTCTTTACCGGTCGGTTGTAATCGTTTCAACGCGAGCTCGGAAAACGCCGGGCTGGAATCACCGTTCCGATCGTCTTTGTTCTTTTGTTGACCACTGTTGTTGTTGTTGTCGTTTCCACCGTTCAGATGACCGAATGGACCGATGAAACCGCCTGGTGCACCCGGAACTGAACTTCTACCGCCACCGCCTGCTTTCAGCACCTCTTTTGCTCTCTCCTCTCGAAATGGCTGCACGAGTGGAGAGAGTCCCTTTTGTGCTCGCTCGAAATCCAACTTATCGCCCGCTGTTATGAACCGTGCGGTTTTTGGTTTCGCTCTAGGCGTCACGTTGCCGCGGTGGTGTTCGTTGTCGTAAATCATGTCATCATTGTCATCGTCATCGTCGTTATTCAACGCATCCACCGATACCTTTTTATTCTTCCCTCTTTTTCTAGTATTATTGCCGTTATACATCATGCCGTTGTCGTCCTCATCATCGACGCGGTACCGCAACGCTCCGGACGTACGACCGCGTATCTTACCTCCGTGTTTCTTCCTCGGCGATTGTCGACGGCTTCTCTTTTCTTCTTCTTCTCTCGGATCGATCGTTCTCGACGTCACCAAGCGACGTTTCTCTTCGTGTATCGATGGCGATGGTTTACCGTAGTTCACCACGCGTTGAATCGGAATCGATGGCTGTGCCTCGCGTTGTCTCTTCGCATCTGCTTGCAATTGTTCCATTTTCGTCAGAGTTTTTTTACATTGCATATTATTCCTTTCCTCTTCCTTCTCTTTCTGTTCTCGCGCTTCCTTTTCTTTCTTCAAGTCTCCGTAGGATTTCTTTTGTTCTTCTTGGTGTTTCTGCTGTTTCGCCACATCTACCGCGCGAAAAAACTCTTCTTCTTCTTCTTTGTTTTCCTCTTCTTCGTCGCCCGCGGGTATCCCCCACGCCGCTTTCGTTTCTAACACATTCGTCGTCGTTTTGTTCCTATTCTCGTTGTTGTTGTTGTTATTGTTGTTGTTGTCTTCTTGTTTTTCCCCTCTCGCGCTCCTTCTCGCCGCCGGTGGCGCACCGCCTGTCGCCGGTTTTGTCGTCGGTGAGATCACACTCGTCAAAACTATGTTTTTATCAACTTCAACTAACGTATTACTCCTCGCTTCTTCTGCTTTCGGTACCGGAGTCGTTTTTGTCGTCGTTTTTGTTTGCGGAAGAGCAGCAGCAGTAAAACCGCCTGCATTTTTCTCCTTCGATTCTTCTTTTTCTCCTTCTCTTCTCGCCTTCCCTCTCACCTCTTCGATGTCTCCCAGCACCGTCTGGATCAGCGGTTCCATCATTTTTCTCTCTTCTTCGCTGAGCGTCGCTCGAGTTTCGAACAATCCGAGTTGTTCTCTCATCAACTCCATCGCCACCCGAAACTGATTCGCGTCTCTCGCCTTTTCTATTCGCTCGGTCAAATCGCACAAACGTTGTATCGCCTTCACGTCGTCGTCGTCCTCCTCCTCCTCCTCCTCGATTGGAGCAACGTCGCTTTCGGGAGGACCCCGCCGCCCGGACGACCACCCGAAAGCGGGGTTTGCCCCGTCGTCGTCCACGCGCATTTTTTGTCGTCGCTGTTCGGACGACGCGTTGTTGTTGTTGTTGTCGTGTGTTTTTGAAAGACGACGACAAAGACGATTTTCGCTTCGAAGAAAAGTGTTTGTTTTGGGGGGGAGTAAAAGTGTGCGATTTTTTTTTTGAATTTTTTCTCTCTTTTCTCTCTTCTCTCTTTTGAAAGTTGGCACCTTCAATCCATCTTAAAAGAAGAACGTGGTGAAAAAAGACTCCTTTTTGGACGAAAAAAAACGAGATCGGTATTAAAAAAAACAAACGAGCAACGAACGCGTGTGTGTGTTCATTTTTACGGAAAGACGAAGAAGAAGAAGAAGAAGATAAAAGAGTCACACTTCTTTCGACGTTTCGTTTCAACACCAATAATTCCCCCTCCTGCCCCTCCTCTCAGAAGAAAAAAAGAGAGACTATTATGGCGCCGAAACCGGACGTGGTCGCTCGCGGTGACTTCTCGGAGGCGCCGCACGTGATGTCTCCCGAAATTGGCGGGAAGCTCGAGTACGCCATCTCGATGATTCCGAGCAGGAAGAACGAAGACTACGCGTATTGTCACCTGGCAAAAATAGACGGCGTGTGCGACGGGTGCTTTCTTTTGTTCGATTCGCACTGCGGGAAAGAGGCGGGAGCGAGGTGTTCGAGACTGTTTTTGACGCGCTTGAACGATATCTTTTGGTCCATGGTGGAAAATCGACAGTACTCGCGGGATAAAGCGAACGCGCCGGTGTCGGAAACGACCGGGTTCTCGGCGTTTTTGGACGAAGCCATCGAACGCGCGTGCGTCGAGTTGGACGAGGAGATTAAGGAAAACACGATTAGCGGGACGACCATGTGCGTGTGTTTCGTGAAGTTTGGCGAGAAGAGAGTGTTTTTGAAGTTTGCAAACCTGGGAGATTCCCGGGCGATGGTGAAGAACGCGAAAAATGAAGTCGTCTTTGCCACGAAAGATCACAAACCAAACTCGCTGGAGGAACAGGACAGAATTCGAGGACACTACGATTCCCTTCACGGGAGCGAATCGTACGCGAGATTTCAAAATTTAGAACACGTCATGCGTTCACCAAGCGGTTCGAGAGGAGGAAGTTCGAGAGGAACGAGTCGAGACGTAAGCACGAGGGGTGGAAAACGGAAACAAGCAATACGAGTAGAACAAGGGAACGAAAGCGACGACGACGACGACGACGACGACGACGACGACTCGTCGTTGCAAGAGGACCACTCGTTGATGGATAACATACCGGCAAACGTAAACGTAATATTAGCTTCAAAATTGTCTCAGTTAGCAGCGAATAATCAAGATGATGATGTGCGTAATACTACTCGCGACGAAGCAGCGGATGGGGACGAAAATGCTAAGAATCCAAATACGTATCAAGTTGCAGACAAGCGAATCTCTTTCATCGGCGAATTCGTTTCCGACGATCCGTCTGGTTCGAAACTCTCGGATGTACGTCTGTTTAGTCCATCGGGAGCGTCTTATGGCATGTCCAGATCGATTGGCGATGTAAATTCTCCACGTTCTATGATTCCTTTACCTGATATGACAAACTTAAGTTTTGATTACGATACTTTTGCCATGGTCATTATCGCCAGCGACGGTTTGTGGGACACACGAACGAACGAGCAAGCAGCGCTTCTTTCAGGAACAAACGCTGAAAAGGGGTCCAAGAAACTTTGTATGTTAAGTTGGGACGACCGAGCGTATTCCGGCAAAGCAATGGACGATATTTCTGTCATCGCTTTTAGTCTGAACGCGGATACGCTGAAGAACAACACGGCAAAAGATGGGTGTTGCGTGATTAGTTAGGCAGTTTGTTGACGCAGACGCAAATAGCAAGTAGAGAGTTGACAAAATATAATTTTGTTTGTATTTATGAATAACACAATAATCAACTATACGTTCGCGGGGACATTTTTTTCTCCATCTCCTCTCCCAGGGAGGAAACGCCCCCGACGGACGGCAAAGATTCAAATCGATCGCATGGGCGGCACAATTGTCCTATGGATCCATCCACGATCATCTTCTCGTCCATCTCGAAAAAGTCCTCGTATACGGCTCTAAAATGTTCCACGCACAAAGCCGTGTCTTCCGTCCCGCACATCTCGCGAATAGAATGCATGGAAAGCTGTGGCATCCCGACATCCACCGTTCGAATGCCGCTTCTCGTGCTCAAAATCGGTCCGATAGTACTCCCGCACCCCAAATCGGAACGCACGACAAACTCCTGTGATTTAATCATCCGTCTCTCGCCAATCTCTTTAAACATAAAAGACGTGATCGCATCCGTCGAGTACCGCTGATTCGCGTTGTGCTTGATTACCACGCCGTCACCAAATTTCGGTTTGTGCCCTGGTTCGTGTTTATCCGCGTAGTTTGGATGCACCGCGTGCGCCATATCCGCGCTCACCAAGAACGATTTCCGCCTCGCCGTCGCCAGCGCGTCCGCGTCCCCGTTTCCAAACGCGCTTGTCACGCGATCGACAAACTCATCCGTCAACGACCCTCCGGCTCCGGTTGTGCTCGCGCTCCCAACCTCTTCGTGGTCAAAGTGCAACAACGCCCGTATGCCTTTTTCCTTCTTCAATTTCTCCTCCGTCGTCGCTTCTATTAAAGCCGCTAAACTACAATAACAGGACGCCAAGTTATCCAACCTCCCGGATAACACAAACTCGCCGTTCAAACCGCCAATTTGCGACGGTTGCACGTCGCACAACTGTAAATCGAAATCTCGAATCGAGGACGGGTCGCAATTCAACGCTTTCGCCAGTTTCTCGAGAAACTCTGAATGATGATTATGATTAGTAGGAGTAGGAGGAGTAGCATCAATAGTCGCTTCATCTTCCTCCTTCTTCTCATTTTTCTGTTTCATTCCTAACAACGGCGCCATGTGCGTTTGAAAGTTTACTTTAAACCCCTCCGTATAGATATCCCGGTTCAAATGAATCGCCAAGTTTGGCACGCGTAAAATTGGTTCCCCAATCTTCACCAATCGATGCTCCACCTTCCCGCTCTTCTCGTCCCTCAAAACCACTCTCCCCGCGACGCCTAAATCTCGATCAAACCAGGTGTGCCACAACCCGCCCCCGTACGGTTGTACCGCCACTTGCATGGCGTCCGTCTGCGGATGAATTCCAACTTTCGTTTTCGGCTTCAGTTTTGGACACGGCGAATCCGTGTGCGCGCCAATCATGACGAACCCGTTCCCGGCCTCGTATTCTCCGCCGATCGCGAACGCCACGATGGAGGACAACCCTCGGGTGTAAAAATACTTCCCCATGGGTTCGAGTCGAGACCCGTCGAACCGGTCTTTTTCCGAGATTTCTCGAAAGCCATTCTCGAGCAACCGCGTCGCCGTCGCAACCACCGCGTGGTACGGCGTCCAACTGTCGTTGAGAAACGCGACCATCTCTTCCGCTGGTGCTCTTTGGGAGGTCGTCGTCGACCCCGAGAGTGACTTCTTCTTTTGGGACGTCGTCGTCATCGTCGTCGTTTTTTACCTCGTCGTCGTCGTCGTCGTCGTCGTCGTCGTTCGCGTAAAGGTTTTGGTCCTAATGCTGTTGTGCTGTTGTGGCTTTTCTCAAGCGCAAAGCGTAGGAGTCGGTTTTTTTTATGTCGTCTCCGTTTTGGTTCCATCTTCTTTCCCTCTCTCTTTTTTTTTTCTCTCTCTCTCTCTCTCTCTCTCTCTCTTGGTGAGGATTTAGGGTTTAACCACTTTTTTTTCCCTTTTTTGGGATGTCGGGTATTGTCTCTCTTTAGATACATACGTACTGTACGTCATTGGAGAAGAAGTAATCTTGTCGTCGGAGGAGGAGTCATGCTGCGCAGCAACACCACCACGGACGCGGCGATACCGAGGACGACGACGAGGAGGAGGAGGAGGAGGTGGAGGTATCGATGGCATCGTGGTCGCGTTGCCTCCTCTTCCAGCAGAAACGCCGTCTTTGTCCGAAGAAAAGGACGAGTGTTTTTTACTAATGCTCTTCAAAATAACAGTAACAACAATAACAACAATAACAACAACGTCGCGGAAGTGTTCGATATGTTTGCCGCCGTGACGTCCGCCGTCGAGCAGAAACTTCGAAAAGATTTCGACGAGCTCGTGCGAGAACCGATACTGAGCGGGAAACCGAGGGCGTTGAGAGATACGCTCCCGGTGAAGAAATTAGCGGACGAAGATTCGAAGTTTCTCGAGGTGTATTTAGGAAACGAAGAAGATCCAGAGGCGAGGATCGAGGAGGTGATGGTGCATTACAAGGAAAGTTTAGCACCTGTCGGGAGGTTCCCGAAGAATGCCGTGCTCAAGCCGCGAAGTGCGATTGTGTTTTTACACGGCGCGAACGGGTCAACTTTTTCGTTCAGAAGATTGTTACCGCTAGTCGCGGCGAGAGTCGGCGTGAGAGCAATCGCCGTCGATCGACCGCCGTACGGGTTGACGTCGAGGCCGATGAAGACGGGCGAGTTTGCATATTCGAAGAGAGGGCAGGCTAAGTTAATGGTGAAATTTTTGGAAAAACTGGAGTTGGAGAACGTCATTTTAGTTGGTCATTCCGCGGGTACGAATGTCGCCATGGAGATGGCGTTACAGATGAACAAGTTGAAGACGAAGGACAGTCGATTGAATGTAGCTGGAATGTTGTTCATCTCGCCAGCCGTGTTTGTTCCAAAACCATCCTCTTCGCTGTCTTTGAATGGTAGCACGACGAAAGAGATTGCCTCACCTTGGTCGAAGCAAAGTAACACCATGTCTCCGGAACGCCTCGCAAAACTGTTTTGGTTTCGAACGTTGATTAATAACGACGATTACGGCTTGAATTTGGTGCGTTCGTTTACGCGAAGAAATGCAAATCAAGTCCAAACCGGGGAAGGGTCGTACGCGAATTTATCGACCCAAGCGAGAGAAGCGTATACCCGTCCATTAGCCGCGGAAAACTGGGATAAGGCTTTACTGCAACAATTTCGCGCCTCGACAAACGGCAGCGGTTTTGGCGATGACGCGTCGCTCGCGCTCGAATGCAAAGCGTCTTTAGACGTAAACTTCGTGGATATTTGCTGCGGCGAAAAAGACGAAACGACTCCCATCAACAAGGCCAAAGATTTATACGACACCTTGGAAATTGTTTCCCTATCCAGACAGCAGCAGCGCTCCTTGAATACTGATAATAGCGATACTAGCACCAGCGCGACGAGTCTTTCTTCCAACGCAACTTTCCAAATCTCGTTCCGAGCGCTCGAAAACTCCGCTCACTTACCGATGGAAGAAGCCGGCGACAGTCGAGACGCGTTCGAAACCTACGTCGTCCAATCGTTGGAGAGAAGAGTCGATGAAAATTTCGTCATTCGAGTAAAGTGACGACCGACTGCGTTTTCTTTGAGCACGCCGCGAAAAGCGAGGCCCCGTGGTCGAAGCAGTCTTTGTTGATATGTAATGT
>Ga0310343_10001414_pt1 | contig 12229 bp, 10 predicted proteins | sample HC15DNA2025_MG_FD_203519 | JGI IMG/M metagenome (GOLD analysis project Ga0310343, IMG submission 203519) | Marine microbial communities from station ALOHA, North Pacific Subtropical Gyre - HC15-DNA-20-25_MG | ecosystem: Environmental > Aquatic > Marine > Oceanic | place: Pacific Ocean: North... | reverse complement strand
GAACTACCTTGTGCTACATTTGTTTGCGGCGAAGTAATTTGTTGCTGTAGCTGTGGCAATAAAGCCTGTATCAATGCGGGATTGATAGAAGGTTGAATTTGGCTTTCAACAAGTGCCCTTACAGCAGGATCCAATTGACGAAATTTATCCATAAATTCGGCTGCTAATGCTTTAGCTTGTTCTGCTTTACGCTTTGCTTCTTCTTCTGCTGCATGTTTAAGCTGCAGTATCTGTACATTGCACGCATTACGCCACCACGAACGGAATTCACCAACCACAGTATCAACTAAATGTATTGCAATAATGGTTTGACAACCCATGCACGCCCACATTTCACTAACTTTTGATATCATTAAATGGTGATCTTCCCATCCTGTCCAATCATCTGTTGGAAGAGATTTTTTTTTAATAACGTCCATAATATGATCATCGAAAATACCATCTTGTCCTTTATATTTGTAGACGGATGGAAATAGATGTTTCATAACAGGAGTGAGAAGTTGCGGAAACATTTGATTGGTTTGCATTTTTATCCAGACCTCTTCCGCCGCCTTTTCATTGAAATTCTTTGTATCCGTTGGATTTAATACATCAAAGAATTTACATAATCCATCCATATCATATGAAAATTTATCCAATTCATGAATGTAAGGGGCGTTAACGCCAACAACTTGAGCTGATATAAATCCGCTGGTGTACAATCTCTTCGATAGTGATCTCATCACTACGTTGCGAAATTGTCTCATATCATCACGGGCCATCGGTGTACCTTCGTTGTGTTGAACAAACAGTTCCTTGTATTTCGTACGCCAGAATACTATATTGTTCTCATTATCAAATGATTTAGATAAAGTATCCATGTTCCACGACAAAATGTTTTTTTCTTCTTCTGTGAATTTCGCAACTGGAGTTTTCTTCCATTCACTGACAGGCTTGAGCTCTGGCACTTTCATTTCGTTTACTTCTGAACGGTCTGTTGAACTACTTGACATTTTTCTTTTTTTTTGTTTTTATGCTTGTTTGCTAATCTTTTTTGTTTACTTCTTTGTTTGTTTCTTTGATATATTGTATTTGTTGTTCGCTCCGCTCCGCTCACACTTCGCATATATTATATATATATGTATTAATAATAATGCATTTATTCATTTTTAATTTCTTAGTTGCTTCAATAATTTTTGTTAATACTATTACCATGCTATTTGTGAATGGCTGGTAGCTCAAATATAATTTTACTTCACGCACAACATTCTATGCGAGGTTTAGCACGTAAATAGTATTAGCGGGAGGATCTGAGCAATTTTAGTGATAGTTTTCAGAGTTGGGCTCCTATACTATTTCCATGCTATTTCCAGGTACTACAAAAATGACCAGTAAATTTTATGCGAGTTGGAAAATTCCAGGAACATTCTATGCAGTAAATAATATTACTAATAATAAAACTACCGAAAAAGTAACAAGTGTGCGACTAACCCGTGACGAATGTAAACGCGATATAGATACAAAAGAAAGAAACAAGATATCAAATACGCAATCAATCGTTCCCTTGAACCAATAATGAGTTTATTTACATTTAATCACACCCATGCAAATGTTGTTGCAGAGCGCGATGCTGCATTAGCGAAAGTAAAAGTCCTTCGCAAACTCGCTGATGAGAGAAAAGTCGAGTTGAAAAAAAGTCAGAGTGATTTGGTTGAGATGACCCGAAAGTATCAATGCCATGTTATACATCATAAGAAGGAAATTGAAGCCAAAGAGAAGGCAAATCGTTCCGCTGAACTATGGAAAGGTCGCGCAGAAATGTTTGTGAGTGATGTAAAAACGTTTGCTAACGAGATTACAAGTGAAACAGAAGATTGTAACACCACAAGTTCTATCAAAGAATTTAACCATCATATGTCCATTATTGAAAAGGAATATAATACCATGGTTGACAAGTATGCATACAAAGTTGGTGAATGTCGTGGCGAACGTGAAGCTAAAGAGGAAGCGAAAGCTGATTTGGCGAAGGAATCCGAAGCAAAACGTTCCCTTGAAGCCACTGTCAGACTTCGTGATGAAGAAATCGCTCGTCGTGATGAAGAAATCGCTCGTTTAAAGGCAGAAGTTGCTTCAGTAAACACTCGCTTTGATGCCTTAACCTCTTTGGCTACTGAGAACATTGTTTCTCGCTTCTCTGGAATGGTTAATGGTAACAACAAACGCGCACGTATCACGAATGAATTAGACTAAGTATCGTCTTCTCAAGATCCTGCTCGTCGTCCAGGAAGTGGACAGTAATACCTAAATCCGTGTCAGCATTCACGTTGAATAATACTTCAGCTCTGTCCTCTATATGAGTGACGATAATATGGGTATTGAGCATCCCATTAGCCCGCCGCAACTTTTTTATATCATTTAGATGTTCAAAACTTGTTGCGTGGCAGAGTAAAACATTAAAATCATAACTTCTTAATACAAAATAATTTGTTGTTTTGATATTGCTTACGTATATCATTTCTACTGGTGTATCAGCCACATCTACTCTATCTATATTTGGTTGGACGTTAAAGATTGGTATAAGACCAAAGTAAAAATACTTCATATATTTACACATGTCTCTATATTTATAATATGTATAATGTTCAAATTCCTAGTATTGAGGATGACGATATTAAGAACTACCTCATACAAACAAAACAAGTAAGACCGTGGGAAAGAAAAAGGAATGGTAAGATTACATCGACACGTCCAACATATAGGGAATTAATAGAAGAAGTTGCCGTGTATGAGAATAAAAAGTTTAGATGGAGGTGTAAATGGGATAACGATGCAGTATTTTACTGGACCGAACAATCGTATAATGAGCGTGGTAGACCAGTAGCTAAAGCACACAAAAAAATGTTTAGTGTTCACGCATACGGTAGAATGTTACACAATATTAACCCAAAGAGAAATATTCTAAGAGAGTTAAATAACATACGAGGGATAGACGGTGGATTCAATTCAACAGATGATGATGGTTACAAAAAAGCCTACATTGATAAATACATAGAAACTCCTGACTTATTTTTCAAAAATATGGTCAACTTAACTTTTGATCAGCACGAATTTATGGAACTCATTGACGAGAAAAGAGAGACTCTACAACAGCAATTACAGAAAGAATTAAAAAATGCAGCAACACGGAGAATAATAAAACGTGTTCAACCGGTGTTATCAGATATGTTACATAAACACAGCACACTAGTCATCCATATAGACATAGAAAGAGCGTTGAGAATATCCAATAGTTATCGAAGAATAAATGTTAAAGGTAAAGTGAAGCACCAGTGGGACAAATGGTACATTCGCCATATTCTGTATTTTGCTCCGTTCTTTTTCCAACGTCCGTATTACTCAAAAGATAGAGACATAAAGGAAGAGGATAATGTGTACCTGTATCATATGTTTACGTACCAAACAAAATATCGTTATGGTGACTTGTGGGCGTTAACAAATAATGAAATACGTGAATTATGTGGAGAAGAATTAGATCGAATTAGAGAATTAACACCACATGGTCAACGCATACCCTTTAACAGACTGTCTGACACTCGTCGTCTGCTTGTGCGTCAGGCATTTGGTGAATTACAACCAACAGCAGATCCTCATGTGCAATTCGTTGGAGTTATTATGGCACGATGGATTGATCAAGGCTACGATAACTTTGCAATTAAAATGCAACCATTAAAGGAGTACAGGAAATTATTTGATGAAGAATTTCATTATCGTTTGAGTAGAACATACATTTTAAACTGTATTGAGAAAAAAATGAAGGATGTGGAATGGTGGAAAGATGAAGACATGTCACGTTTGCGACAAAATAGTACCGTTGTACCTTCGTTCAATGTAGTGAAGAAAGAAAGTATTCCTCTCGCACCGCCGCCTGTGCTACCTCCACCACCTAAAAAGGATAACTTTAATCCTAATGAGTACAATAGCGATGATAGTGATAACAGTGCATACGAATCAGACAGTGGGGACGAGGAAGTAACTGCGAGTAGAAAATTCAATCCAAATACTTACAAAAGTGATAGCGATAGCGATGGTAGTGATACAGAGTACATCACAGAAAAAATTGGTGAAACGACGATCACAGCACCGTTAATAAATTTAATCAATAGTAGTAGCGATGAGGAAGAACCTTCTAACTTTGATCCAAATACTTACAAAAGTGATAGTGATGATGATGTTGAAGTCAGAAGACCTTCAAGAAGGGGAACTAAAAAAGTATCTGGGAAGAAAAAAGGACGCACATTCAAAAACAATAAGAACGTCACAGTAAAAAAAGAAAGAATAGCACGTGCAAAAGAAAGGAAAAAATCTCAGATAACATTATAAAAATTACATATAAATACTTTTACTATCTTTAAAAAAACATGACTAGCGTCGCAAACGAATACAAATGGACACCTAAGAGAACTGCCAATGGCATGTATGAATATGAAGGAAGTAATGGGTTGAAACTATTGCTGGTGCCGAAGCCAGGCCTCAGTGTCACTACATGTAACGTAACGTATCATGTGGGCAGTAGAAATGAGGGTCTAGGACTAACTGGGGCCACCCACTATCTCGAACACGGCCAGTTCAAAGGAAGTAAGAACTTCAACGGAGAGAAAGGGATCTGGTATTTAGAAACACTTGGTGGGGAGTTGAATGCGACGACGTACCTCGACAGGACAAATTTTTTTGAAGTAATCGAGTCAAAATTTCTAGAGGAGTGTATCAAACGCGAAGCTGACAGAATGGAACAGCCACTCTTAACTCCAGAGTCATTGAAAAGTGAAATGACAGTGGTACGAAACGAGTACGAAAGAGGAGAAAATAGTGCATTTCAACTAGCCCACAAGCGACTATTTGCCACTGCTTACATGGCACATCCTTATCATCACAGTACTATAGGTTGGAAGAGTGACATAGAGAACGTGACAGCCAAATCGTTAAAGGCATTTCATGATAAATACTACACACCTTCGAACGCAACGTATACCTTTGTAGGAAATTTTAATCCTGAATTGATTAAGGAACAAGTAGCAAAATATTTTGGGCATATTTCACCAGGTGAGTCGCTCGACAAAATGTACACGGTGGAACCAGAACAAACTGGAACTCGTAGAGTCTCCGTAAAGCGTCAATCTAGATCATCCATCTTAGGACTGGGCTTCAAAGGTCCGCATGGCTTACATAAAGATTCTATTGTTCTTTCCGTGTTGGGACACATTTTAACCTCTGGTCCTGAAGCATCCGTTCAACCATTAAAACAAAAAGGAATTGTGCATGACGTTATAGCTTCATGGGAAAGAATGAAGGATCCATTCTTGTTTGTGTTGTGGTGTACCACAAATTACCCAACTCAAGATGCTATAAACACGGCGGAAAGAAATGTATTAAACACATTAAAAAATTTTCAAAAACCATCAGAGGAGACAGTGAAGCTGGCAATTAAAGCGTTGGATTTCCAATGGAAGGCTTCCATGGAAGGAACAAAAAACTTAGCCATGGCAATTAATGAAGCAATCAGTCGCGGGGATGCATTTGATGTATTTAATCGCTTCCAGGTTTTACATGAAATTACACCTGAAGATGTAATACGTGTTGCGCAACAATATTTTGACACCGATAAGTTATCTATTGTACAATTTCTTCCAGGCACTGTCAGGCCAAAATCATACATGAAAATGGACTACAAGACTCCTACGTATGAAGTAGCACCGAATATTATTGAAGCACCAGCTGATTCAACGTTGAATTTCTCTGATCAATCCAGTGAAGACAATGGGATAACATTCACAAAGTATGAAAATACAAACAACATTCATATTTTAGTATCTATCGAGGCAGAAAAATCTAATTATTCGGCACAAGAATACATAACCAGAATGATTCTATCAAAAATGATGATGAAGGGGGCATTTGTAAATTCATCTTCATGCCCTGAAAAAGCAATATCAAAATTTTTACAGCAAAATGGAATTCGACGTGAATTTTCACACTCTCCAAATGGAGTTGTGCTTCAACTGGTTATACCAAACAACGACGCTAAGATTGTTAACAAGATGGTTAAATTAATGAAGGCAGAGATTGAAAGTCCTATGCTAGAGCAAACCAGCTTCACCTACACCAAAAATAGAACTCTCGCAGAATTAAATGGTGCCATGGATGATGTGAATAGAAACGCCAGTAGTGGATTGTATCAAGCTCTATTCAACGAAGGTGATGCAAACTTTCGCCACGCTGTACGTGACTTAGGACAAGCGCTTCGAAGCTTATCCTTGTCCGATGTGAAAAATGAACATGAGAAATTAAGTAAAAACGCTTTAACGAAACTTACGATAGTTGGCCCAAAGCTGATTCGAACCTGTTCACTGAAAACATCACCATCTGTGTTACAATTTAAACGTAAATTGAGAAACGATGCACCAATGATCCAACGCATACAATTACCAGCCAAAACATCATGCACAGTCAATATGGGCATGGTAGTAAAACCTTCTACTGACTTAGTTGTAGCCGCTGGTATTTTAGGCAATGGATTTAGTGGAAGGCTTATGAAATATGTTAGAGATGAAAAGGGTCTCACATATGGAATAGGCAGTAAGATGAAGAGAGAAAACGGAACAGGTATACTAAAAATTGTAGCAACATTTGCACCAAATTTACTAGAGGACGGCATGGCAGCCACAACAGAGGTGTTGGATAAATGGTTTGATGCTTCTACCATCACAGAGAAAGAAGTACAAGTGCAGAAACAAATTCTATTAGGATCTAGAACAGTACATTTTGATCGTCCATCACAAATTGCAGGAACCGTTCATAATGCTGCTGTCAGGGGCTTTGGTGTTAAGTATATTGACGACTTCACGAAGAAAGTCAACGCGGTAACGCTACGCTCTGTTCGAGCAGCTATACAAGCGTTGGATAGAAATAATTTAAAAACTGTAATAGCAGGAACGTTTACTTAAAATTTTAATTCTTCTTTTAAACGACGTTTACGTCTTCTTTTCACCTTTACACAACTACCTTTTGAATATCTAGGTTTGCTATTCCTTCGATACCCTTTCCAACAAACCCCCATCTCCTCAACATCATCTGCCAGCTGTTGGATTGGTTCTTTGATATACTCTTCTTGTTCACTAACACCAAATATTGTTAACTTACGTGATGGAAGAACTCGTCTAGTCTTTCTCGTAAAGGTTTTTGCACCAGCCTCTGTAGCCGCTATCTTAATTTGTCTTATCTTTTCGTTTATCCCATCTGGCTTAATCATTTCTTCCCAATTTCTTAGACGGTTTTTCTTACCTACAGGTCTTCCAGTTACAGCAGTTAAATATAGGAGATCCCACAAAGACTCTAAAACAGCTTTTATCTGATTAAATTTTTGGTCTGCTTCAACCTTAGAAGGATAGCTCTTGTTCACCACTTGTTTGAGTATATCATCGATGAATAGTTGTCGTCTGAAATCGAATTGCTGTTTATATTCAGCATCGTCATAAATTCCCTGATAAGGATCATATTTGTCAGTCTGAAATCCCTCATTTTCAAACAACAAAAGTATTCTGTAAGGCATAAACCATTTGTTGAATGCCATTAACAATGTTTTACTTAGAGCATATCCATCGCGTATGGCGTACCCCTGTATGCCATATAAATTACGAAGTGAGTCTCCACCATTTTTAGGTATTGGATTCATTATAGCATTGCTAGGTAAATACATCAATGATGCTAGCTCAGACTTACAAAGATTTTTACTTGAATTTCCGAACCGCTTGTCGCAAATTGCAGCCATGTCCAAATCGCCAAACGCAAAAACTTGTCTCTCTTTATCATCCTCGCAAACAAATATATTTCCTGGCTTTATATCGAGCACGTAAACATCATTCCTATGAAGTATATTCAACACCTTTGTGCTATCATATACCAAATTGATAAATTCTTCCAGCTTAGCTTTTCTTGTCACCCTCTCTTTCTTTTGTGATTTTATGAAGGTATTTAAATCTTGTTTTCCACATAGTTTTATCCTTGTCATCGTGACTTGTCTTGTTCTTCCTTTGTCATCAACAAATTCTTGTGAGTAAATATACTGTTCGTCACGGTTGAATTCATTGTACTCCGCAAAATTCAACCTAGCCTGTACTTTCTCATGTAGCTTCCCAAATTTCTTTGCCAATTTTTTTAAATGATCGGGATAGTCTTGTAGCCTGGCCACATAATCGTATGACTTCTCATCACGATAAATTGGCGGCGGAATATAAAAAGTATATCCATAATCCATCAATATTACATCTTTCAATGCTCCACCAAGGATGTCGTACTTTACCTTACCATTATTTATTTTATTTTTTATGTCTTTAACCCACGTTGGAGCTGAAGGAACCAACTCAAATCTACTCTGATGCAACACATGCAGCGGACGAGAAGATATTTCTGATTCACTTCTGTTGTATCGATCAACTACGGTGTAGTCCACAAAAAAGTTTTCACTATTTTCCATTATACTTTTCAATGGAGGCTTCTTCACCTCTTTTTTCTTTAATGGACCATAGCGTTTTGTGATTGCGGACATTTGTATCACCAGGTCCAACTTAAATATCCATTTTGACTATAAATGATAAGTTGCATATACTAAATGTTATTGTGGTTGTACGGTGTAGCGTTTTCTCTATCCTTTTGGTTTTTAGTGTTAGATTACAGTCTGATCACAGAGCTGCTCCCATTACTCTTAGCGTCATGTCTGTCACTTATCTACTCCATGAAGCTATTAAGAGAGAAAAAAAGAGCTTCGTTCCATGTTGGAGCACTAGCAACCAGTATTTTGTTCATCGTTTTGTTTGCCACGAAACCGGACAACTTCTATGTTATTTTCAGTTCAGTTTTTGCTGTCATAGCACTACTCATGGTCATGGCAAATATTGACACCCTATTCATCGCACCACCAGCATGGTTGGGTGGTGCAAATGCCTTGTCACTACTACTTCAAGTCGTCATTTATTTATTATTCTATGGCAGCCTTCAAAATGATTTCGAAACATTTTATGTTCTCATACCAATGGCAATACTGACACTGCTGGAGCTTTACATCGTTTTAAACATAAAAAATATGCCTTCGTTGTGTGAAGAAATGAAGAGTAAGCTACGAACAGAACGGATCACACAATTTGTTGCTATTTTGATAGTAGCAATCACCACAATATTATATGCAACGGAAAGCATTAGTGCAGCGGTGAATCTCTTTATTTGTGTACTATTGTATACGTTGGGTCTTTTGTATTCCACGTCAACTGTCATCATAAACATGTGTAGGAACCAGAACACCAAAACTCCGACCATGTATAAAATTGTACTAAACAATGTATAAATAACTTAATTTATTTTTAAAATGAACACCGATGAAGCCCTTTACGTTAACCTCAAAGTGCTAGCACAACTTCAACCATACCAACGTCTTAACACACGTCAAACACTATTTCAAGTCACCCCTGTAGATACAAACAATAGACTCACTGAATATTTCACTCATATGCCAGAATGGTTAAAACGATGGCTAGAGGGGTCGAGTCGAGACTCCGACTTCAACAGAATAAGAGATTTAATTTACAAAGCATTCAAAACCATGGAAAGAGAGAAAGATAGACAGAAGATCATCACACACTTAAAGGATGCAATGGGAGGATTAAGTAACCTAAAGAAAACGTATGAAAATGATCTCACCTACATGGCTAGGATAACTACGCTCATCGATGATATAAAAGAACATGTTGGACAGTACGTAGAGGAGGTGCTGGAAGATGACAACAGTGATTTTTTTGATTAATGTACATATTATTTTAATTTTAACGGTCTACTGATAGGAAACAGTCGCATAAACTCTGCTTTAAATAACTTTGCTACCTCCTCATTCTCTATTATCATTGTGTTCTCCAAATGGTTTACCGCACTCTTAGTGAAGTTGAACGATCCATTGATAACAAATGTAGGCTTCTTGTGCTCATCTAGACCAACAAGAAACTTATGATGCAACAAACTCTTATTGTATCCACTCCCCACACCAATCGTTTGTATCGGACTCTTCGCATCTGGCAACTTTTTCAATTTTTTATATTTTATTTGATTTGTCTTTGCACGTGTAATCTTATCTTTTGTAACAATAAGACACACACCCTTCACGTTCGACGCCAGGGTGTCGAGTATTTTGGTGTTTGTAACCCATGCGCAACACCCAATGATGTAGTGTGTGCTCTCTTTCTTTATCTGACGACAAATGGCATTCACTATAGAGTTGCCATTAAAGTGAACCTTTATTGTTGTCCCAGTAAAGACTTGTTGACGCTTACGCGATGTATCTTCAATCAGTTTGTTTAAATTGACTTTCTTTGTCTTCCCCATTTAGTTGTATGATCTATATATTTATATGTACATCAGGAAAACATGGCGTCCCTCGCTTCAACAACAGAGACAAACCAAATTGAATTTCACATATTCGTAGGCAATCAACCATTCATGAGAGATAGAGTGGTCAATTACTTTGAAGGACTGGAGGGACATGAAAATACTACAGTGTCAGGGTGGCAGAATCAAACGGTGAAGTCAACATTTAATATTAAATCAACAAACGAGACACGCAAACAAGAAATTGTAAATGGTTTAGTAAATCCTTTCTATATACAAAGAGACCAAAATGATGTAAACTACGTATATGGAAATGGTGAAGAGATAGCAGTAACGATATCAAGGTTTATCGATACGGTTATAGGGGAAAAGTTCATGCAACTGACTCGGGAGTTGAACGCGGAACAGAGAGGTGCATTTGATAACGACTGGAGTCTCAGTACGGACTATGCTACATTAGAAAGAGATATAAGATGGGATATCTTTAATTGGAGCAATTTTAGTGTCTCTATTATTGAAACCACTTACCACGTGACCGATGTAATAACGTACATGTTGGGATTTAACATCTTGTTCAACAAAGAGGCAGTCATGAATATGTTTAATGCATGGTACCCCAACAGTCGATACTATCATCGGTTGATTGATCGCCGTAATATTGAAGTAACGTGGGATTTCAGCGAGGATCAAGAAAGTGTGCAGCAATACGAAGCTGTGTATGACAATGAACCAACTTATCGGCATATAACATGGGTCTCGTTCAATGTACCAAATGGTATTGATCCGGGTCCGTTTGAATATATGAATGACTTCGCGGATGAAACATTTGATATACCATTGGAAGGTGATCATACTGATAAAATAACTTATATTCCGCATGACAGGTACACTCTTTTAATGGATACGGGTGAAGACACTGACGAATACCGTAAATTCAACGTGTATTTCTACTACACAGTTAATAAGACAATTTACGAATATAGTGATAGTGATGGAGATAGTGATGGAGATAGTGATAGTAGTGAAGTTCAATACGGCTTATCTTATACAAATACTGTATGGAACTCATTGATCACTACCATGAAACGTCACACCGCAAAGTGTATAGCACTGTTTTGTAGTAGGAATTTGAACCCCGATAATTCCCTGGGACGATTAATGTATGTCGCGAGTTACCTACCGCAGGGATATGGATGGAAGCTAACAGAAGGAGCAACTGAGATGTTATGGGAACACGATGGAGTTCCTGCTAGATGGATACAGTGGTTCGACAGTGGTGTTCAACCACAACGTTTTGAAGTGGAGACCATTCCAGGAGAAGACGAAGACTCTTCAGACGAAGAAGATGATGCGCCCATACCAGCTTTTCACGATAGATTGGTGAAGGAAAAAGATAATAAGTTAGGTTTAGGAGAAAATATAAAATACGAAGACTTTCTAAAATTAGGCGCATTTAACATAACAGAGAAATTAATTTATGACAATTATTTAGCTGATGTAAGAGATGTTGGATGTGCAAATTCAGAGGGAGAAAATTATAAAGTAGGAAGCAACATTATATACCCTATACGAACCGGGCCCTCTCAGTCACAAATATATTGTATGTTTGATTTCGTAAAATGGATATCAACTCCGAACTACTACGGTGATGAAAATCCCATGAACAAATTAGACCCAGGAACAAATCAACCACTTAGAGATATGACTATTCACATTATGGATCGTAAAGATATACAAGAACAAGAGTGGAAAGATATTCAAATCGCGCGTACTACGTTGGAAGCAGAAATGAAGAACTTGAATCTTAAAGAAGGAACAAAAATAC
>Ga0310343_10001412_pt1 | contig 12239 bp, 8 predicted proteins | sample HC15DNA2025_MG_FD_203519 | JGI IMG/M metagenome (GOLD analysis project Ga0310343, IMG submission 203519) | Marine microbial communities from station ALOHA, North Pacific Subtropical Gyre - HC15-DNA-20-25_MG | ecosystem: Environmental > Aquatic > Marine > Oceanic | place: Pacific Ocean: North... | reverse complement strand
CGGCAAAAAATTTACGAATATCTTCGATCATGGGTGCTCCTTGGCTACGCTCGACCGTTTCAGGTTACCCGATGACGCGTTGTGCGCTCGACGGCGACGACTTAATCGCGGATAGTACTCCGGACGTTTCAAGCGTCTCATCAATCATGTCCAGATCTGCGCCGTCGATGTATATGTGTTCACCCAGGTTTCGCCTGAATGCTCGGGCGCCTCTAAGTCCACTGAACAGACCGAGAAGATGTCGTGCCGAATGCTTCAGATTCTCGCCCGCAGCCAGTTCTGATGCAATATGGTCCCGATAGTTGAGCCAGACCTGGTAATGGTCTGGCGGTCTAGAACCGAATAGGCTCGCGTCGAGTTGGGCTAGTAGGAATGGATTGTTGTAGACCGCTCGCCCAATCATTACTGCCCCGACCCGTTGACATTCCATCAGGGCATCCTCGTGTGTCTTGATGCCGCCATTGAGTGAAAACTGAGCATCTGGAAAGTCATCCTTGATGCGGTAGACAAAGTCATAGTGCAGAGGAGGAATTTCACGGTTCTGTTTAGGACTGAGTCCAGACAACACCGCGATACGAGCGTGGACTGAGAAGGATCTACAACCACCATCGTAGACCTGGTGTATGAAATCCCGAAATTCGGCATAGGTCGGTTCTTGGTCAATACCGATGCGACACTTCACAGATACCGGAATGTTGACGCGCTGTGCCATCGCAGAGACGCAGTTCGCGACGGTCTTGGGTGTCGCCATCAGGCAGGCGCCGATGCCAGCGGACTGAACCCGATCGCTTGGACAACCGACGTTGAGGTTCACGGCCTGATAACCAGCAGCCTCAACCAGTTCGGCGCACTCACTGAGTTCGGTTGGATTGCTCCCGCCGAGCTGAAAGACACACGGCGCATCTTCCTCGTGCCTGAGAAAATGGTTAGCACTCCCATGCAACAATGCACCGGAGGTCACCATTTCTGAGTACAACAAGGCGTTTGGCGATACGAGCCGGAGCAGGTAACGACAGTGACGATCTGTGCATCCCATCATCGGGGCGACACTGAGCGGGTATGTCGGATTTGATGGCATCAGGGAAGTTTAGCACTCACGATTTCCGGTCGAACAGAAGACATTTGTTGTGTCTATCCGTGAACTGAAACCGATAGTGTATGATGCAAGCGTCTCCTCGCTTGCGACCCTGACATGACTGTTCGAACCCGAGTGGCGCCATCCCCGACAGGTGACCCGCACGTAGGCACTGCCTATATGGCGCTCTTTGCCCGCGCGCTTGCACACAGGCACGGTGGTCAGTTTGTGCTACGTATCGAAGATACGGATGTCGCACGCAGTACGGTCGCTTCTGAGCAGAATATACTTTCCTCGCTCCGATGGCTTGGGCTGACCTGGGATGAGGGACCTGATTGCGGTGGGCCCCACGGTCCATATCGCCAGAGTGAGCGCCTCGCCATCTATCGAGAATACGTCGATCAGTTGGTAGAAGATGGCCATGCGTTTTACTGCTTTTGCACTGCGGATCGTCTTGCTGAGATGCGCAGTGCTCAGATCGCTGCGAAAGAAACCCCTCGTTATGATGGGCACTGCATGTCGCTATCCAAAGAAGAGATTGCTAGGAGAATCGATGCAGGTGAAGAGTATGTGATTCGTATGAAAGTTCCTGATGAGGGTGCCTGTACCTTCCAGGATCGCCTCCGTGGTGAAATCAGTATCGACTATGCGCAGGTCGACATGCAGGTGCTCCTGAAGTCCGACGGCTTCCCCACCTACCACCTAGCAGTTGTGGTCGATGACCATCTTATGGGGATTACGCACATCATACGTGGTGAGGAATGGATACCATCCGCGCCCAAGCACCAATTGCTTTATGACTATTTTGGTTGGGAGACACCAGAGTTGATTCATATGCCATTGCTTCGCAATCCTGACAAAAGCAAGTTGTCGAAGCGTAAGAACCCAACCAGCATTCGATTCTACGAACGGATGGGGTTCTTGCCGGAAGCGATGGTCAATTATCTTGGGATGCTTGGTTGGAGCATGCCAGATGGCGAAGAGAAGTTCTCCATGACAGAGATGTATGATGCTTTCGACGTGGACCGCATTTCGTTAGGTGAACCGGTTTTCGATGTGGACAAACTCCGTTGGCTGAATGGGCGCTGGCTGCGTGAGTCACTCACCGACGAAGAAATGGCTGATCGTTTGACGGAATGGGCGCTGAATCGAACCAACCTATTGGCTGTCTTGCCGCTGATCAAAGCACGTGTTGATGTGCTTTCTGATGTTGTGCCGATGACCGGATATCTCGCCGCTGGAATCCCCGACATTGGTCAATTAGATTTTGAACACAAACAGAACAGCCAGGATGATATGCGGGACTGGCTTCAATTCATGGATTGGATGTTTGACCGGCAGGGTGATTGGGAGCGGGATTCGATCGAATCTTCGATCACTCGATTGGCGGAAGCATTGGATGTCAAAATTCGAAATCTGTTGTTCCCGCTGTTTGTTGCGGTGACGGGTGGTCCCGTCTCGCCACCACTATACGACTCAATGGCTTTGCTCGGTCCGGATATGTGTCGAGCACGATTGAGACATGCGATCGATACTCTGGGTGGCGTCTCAAAAAAGCACGGTAAGCGACTTGAAAAGCGATTTGCAGAACTCATGACCCCGAAACCCCACGAAGGCTGAGAATATGGCGTTTTACGAACTTCGGCAGTACAGCATACTGCCGGGCAAGATGGATGACTGGGTGGAATTCATGGAGACCACCATCATTCCGTTCCAGGTGTCACAAGGTATGGTGATTACAGCTAGCTTCCGGGCGGAAGAAGATGAGAGTGTCTACATATGGATGCGTCGCTTCGAGTCCGAGGAAGAGAGCAAACGTCTTTATGAGGCGGTCTATCAGAGCGATACCTGGAAGAATGATATTGGCCCTCAGATTCCCGATATGATGGATGTGACGAACATCCAGGTCACAAAACTGACACCGACGCCCCGAAGCACGACTCAATAGGCTGAGAGTGAAGGTGGTATTGGAGTGACACCCCTATAGCGAATTGACCTCACGGAATTGCTTCTTCGCGTTTGGTCGGAATTGATCCGCAGGTGCCTCTGCGTCCCATAATGGTGGCTTGAATCAAACGAACTAATCTGTGGACTAACACCACACTTTTTCAGGCACGTGCTGCTGGCTAGGTGGCCTTGGCGGACCACTACAATGTATGCAATGAAGCGCGGGCGGTTGGTTTGTATTAGGAAGCTTGGGCTATGCTTGCAAAGCCTCAACATCAATTGATTCGTAACGAATTTTCTGGAACTCCCGTTCAATTAACAAACAAAACACTTTTGTAGTGGCCAGTGCATTTACCCGCTCGCCCAGTGAGGTCTAACAGTGGCCCTCTGTATGCAGAGATTGATAGCAAAGTAGCCGATGATGGTCGAGTACGTAGGTCGGTGGCGACATGGCCACCTGGCGTACGACAGCCTTACGCGGGCGTTTGGAAAATTTAAAATACCGATCACGGTTCGAGGATGGTGAACCTGTTGAAACGGAAGGACTTTTGCATGTTCAGCCCTATCAGTCGGGATCGTTGTCCTGGTATCGTCGATAGTTGGCGATCCTCAATAGAAGCAGCTCAGTCGCTGTGGATCTCAGTGATTCCTTGGAACCGTGTTAAATGTGTAATTACGCTCCTGATGCTTTTGGCAAACTCGTCGGTGTCCGCAACGCAGCCGTTAACTTCTAATCAAACGCTTGAACATGGTTTGGAGATGAGGGAACAAGACGGCTATCAACTTCTTGGGGCGTTTGAGCTATCAGATAACTCGAAAGTCAGAGTCCATCGAACGCACCAATCGGTAGTCGACACGCAGCACCGTGAATGGCGGTGTGATGATAGAGATGGTGTGTTTGATACTTTGGAAACACACCATTTCGTCATTGACAATCTACCCAGTGAGTTTCGCTTTCGCTGGCAGCAGTCTGCATCGGCTCCTTCCTCGATGGTGTTGTTGATAGGCGATCAGCTGCGAAGGCAGTACCCACACCCAGATGATCCAAGCACCTTTGTATTTTCAGACGTGGGGACGTTGTGGCAAGACGTTGCGTGGCAGCATGCGACACTGGTACCTGAGTACGCATCGACAAGCGATTTTTACTCTGGAAGGTTGTCGATTGCGCTGTGGTTGTCTCTCGAAGACAACATTGAGGGACATGAGGTGCATCGGGTGGACTGGACCGAACGCGGTACAGAACCAACCTGGCGAACCATCGCGCTGGAAACCGAGGTGTACCTGCTCTACGCGGGTCCTCTCTTCGATATGCTTCGATCACATCCAGATGCTTTGCACATCAGTATTAATAGTGAGACCCCGTTCCCTGTCACATCTCAGTTTGCGTTATTCAAGCTGGAAGATGTGAAAGACCGTGACGCTGCTGAGCGGTTCGTCGAGGCGCCTCGAAGTACGCTACCTGACTTCCCTGTCCGTTACCTGGGTACTGCAATGCTGCGGACAGAGACCACCATCGAGGTCTCCGGTCATGGGGTGATTGACGGTCGCCGCCTTCAGGCATTGCCAGATATGAGCAATCGTTGGCTGTTTCGTGCCCTACCCTACGGGAAAGTGTTCAAGCTTTCAGATATTGCGACAGTGCGTTCTGATGGAAATTTTGATCAGGTCACCTACCAACAGGTGCTCGAATATCAGTTGAACAGTGGTCTCATCACGCTGTCTTCAGCGAGTGACGCGCCGTTTGCAATCAGTGTCGAAAGTCTCACGGTCGCCAACGCACCAACCCGTCACCAGGCGGCTATTAACCTCAATGTGGTGACGCAGCCTATGGCGACTCTCGATGAATTGCGTGAAGGTCGTTTTGACTTTGAGTCCAGTAATCGGCCGGTACACCTGGCAGGCATCAAGGTCGTTGGCAATTGGCGTGATGCGGCAGATGGACCGGAGGTTGGGGGCAATGGATCGCTGGTTGAGCATGTCTTTCTTCACGTTGCTGACGATGCGATCAAACTTGCGGCACAGTACGTGATCTATCGTCATGCGACCGTACTGCAGGGGGATGCAGGCGGCGTGATGAATATCGGTTCCTATGGCTACAATCGTGGTGTTCGCGGAAGTCGACTTGAGCACATCTACGTACACCGTGTCTGTCAGCAACTTCAAGGACCCCACCGGACTGCACAGGACGATGATCGAGGCGGACTCATTACATCGCGCACTGGCAACTTCAACTTTCTCGGGCAGGGCACCAATGGCTTGTTTGATATTGTGATTGATGGACTTTGGGTTGCCCCGGTCGGAGGCAATCATGTCTCCCGCATTCTTGCATTAGGCGTGATGGGCGGACGTCGGACTACACGAACGAGCTTTATAGACAGATTCGACCCCGTGGCCAAGTTTCGTTTTGGTGGTTTCCTGATTCGGAACCTTCGAGTACCGGTGCCGCCGGCTGCGCCGATGTTGGTCTACAGCCAACCCATGAGAGGGGAGGGGCAGGCGCCGGAGGAAATGATTGAATGGGTCCGACTTCCAGACAGTGACGCTGGGATTCGCATTGAATGGATCGGTTACGAGAGGCCTGATCTATCGTTCAAGGACCATTATGGTACCTACGATATTGATCCAGGGTTTGTTGAGGTTGTCAGCTTACCGCCATAGATCGACTGAAAATCCGTGGTAGCTCTTCGTCGTTGTCGAGAACGTCACCTATCGACAACGAAGCCTGGTACGCGTCTGAGAGAATGTTTCGCTTGCCGTTAAACGTCGCACCATCAGGCATGTACGCACAGGTCATCGCGCGTCGATATCCGGTTGTCATGTTAGGACCGGCACCATGTGCAACCATTCCGTCGATATAGATGGCATCGCCGGCGGAAACAGTTACAGGGACGGGTTCGATGTCTGCCAGCACTGGATACTGCGCGGTGAGCTCGCCCATGTTCTCGCCGATCCCTCCGGGTTTGAAGTCTGTCATGGTTTGCGAGCCTGGCAGGATGTAAAGACACCCGTTCTGCAATGTTGCATCATCCAGTGCTACCCAGACAGAGATGGCCTGATGGCTGTCAAACGACCAGAACGGTACATCTCGATGGAACGCCGTTGCGTTGGAAAGAGGTTCTTTGATCAGCGCCTGGTCGTGCCAGATGCGGATCGCGTCAATCCCTGCGAGGTCACAAGCGATGCGACCCAGTTGCGGGTTATGCATGAGTTCATGGACGCCCGGTGAGATCCGAGACAAGAGCATCTGCTGCAAGAAAACGTTGGCGTAATGGCCATCCTTATTTCCTGCCGGCGTCCCATCCAGGCTGCGGCCACCACGTTGCTGCGCAACGGCGGCATCTATCTCCTGACGCCATGTGGTCAACTCGTCCTCCGACAGGAAGCCAGAGACGTGTAAGAAACCTTCGCGCCTGAACTGTCGGATCTGTGATGGGGTAACAGATTCGATCATGGTGTGTGCTGACTAGTTGTCTCCAGTTTGAAGTTCTACATACCCGCGATAAGCACTGCCGTCCGTTGTCATCAACTCCTGGTGATCACCAATATCTCGAATTTCACCATCCTGGATGAAAACAATGCGGTTTGCCTGTCGAATGGTGGAAAGCCGGTGTGCGATAACAACGACAATCCTGTCCTCCGACGCGGTATGCAATGCACGAACAAGTGCGTTTTCTGTTTGAGGGTCCAGTGCAGCCGTCGGTTCATCCAGAATCAGAATTTTGGACTTGCGAACGAGACCTCGGGCAATGCTGAGTCGTTGTTGTTGACCCACAGAGAGTGTGTCTCCTGATCGGCCGAGTACCGTATCGATGCCTTCTGGCAGGTCATCGATGTACTCCATACACCCTGCAGTTTCTAGCGCTTCAAAGATCTCCTCATCCGTCGCGTCCTCTCTAGCAAAGCGCATGTTGTCGCGGATCGACTCGGACAACAGGAAGTGCTCCTGGAACACGTAGGAGATCTCTCCACGGAGCGAGTCCAGGCGATAGTCCAGGATATTTCGACCGGCCAGCTTGACTTCGCCCTCTGTGGCGCGCAGGAAGCCGGGAATCATGTAGGCCAACGACGTTTTACCGGCGCCGGTTGGACCCACAAAAGCCACGAGTTCACCAGGCGCAAGCGTCAGGTTGATATTGTTCAGCGCAACACGTCCGTCCGGGTAGGCAAAACTGACGTTGCTGAACTCAACGCCCTCACCCAGTTCGGTGACCTCTTCAGTCCCATCCTCATCCTCTTCGGTGCGGTAATCGATAAAGAAGAATACACGGCGAACGGCAGCGACGTGTTCCTGGAAACGTACCCAGACACCACCTAGTGTGCCTGCGCTTTCACGAATTCCCCCATACAGTGCCAGTACTGCGAAAAAGTCACCGGCCGTGAGCTGCCCGGCAATTTGATGTTGGGAAGCCACATAACCCGTGATCAATCCCAGGGCTTCTCCAAATACGATAATAAAAAACCAGATGAAAACGCCGATTACAAGTGCCATGCGTTCACGCCAAAATTGATGTGCGCTGCGCTGGGCAAATTTTTCCGTCTCCTGCTTCATACCGCCCAGGCTTTGGACCGCGCCAATGTTGTTCATGGCTTCTTCCATGGCATTGGTCGATGCAGCGCCAGCCGCGCGTTTGTTCTGATTGGTACGGCGGATGACGCCGTTCAGGGGCCAGGTTACAAGGAAGACCACCGGCAACATGATCCAAGCCAGCCAGAACAGCCATGGTGCGACATCGGCGTACGTGGTTTCCAGCTGGTACATGGTGATGGCAAATCCCAGTAGGGTGAAGAACGGCGTAAACACAATCTCGGTGACGATACCCCACACCGATGCTGCGTCGTACATGACGCGGTAGACCTGATCACCGACACGCTGATCATCGATGGACGTGATCGAAACGCGTGTCAGACGGTCGAAAAGTCTGGAACGGAGGTTATTGATTATGTACTGCGTCAGGCGAACATCCACCCACCACTCGACGATGCCCCAAATGGACCCCGCGCCACTGCCGCCGCTACTGATTTCGTTTTCAGCGTTGCTCGCAGCGTCGCGTCCACCGTAGGTGCCTGCTCCTGTGCCTCCCACCCTGAAGCCGATCAGGAACAGGCCCGCAAGAAAGATGCAGGTGATGTAAAACATGATCTCCATGGGCGCCATACCTTCCAGGAAGCGAAGGATAGGGTTCATGTGAGGCGGGAAATTGACCTCTTCGACGATCAAAGGCTGGCCTAGAATTACGTGGTCCGTAATAATCTTGAAAAGCCAACCCAGGAACAGCCCTGGGAAGACCATGGCGAATGCCATCAAAAATTTAAGTACAAACAGTCGCCAGACTTCCTTCAGCAGAAAGAATGACCGGATGACGAGCGTCAGCGCTTCTCTGCCGGTGATGTCATGCGTCGTGTCGATACGATCATCAAAGTTGGCGCTGCCGAACAGGCCCGCCTTAATATCGGCACCCTTCTGGGTCGTGACAACGGTGACGTCCGGTTCTTTAGGGTCTCTGGAGCCACCCGTGTCCGTGGTGCTCATGTTTCATCCTCCGCACCTTCAGTTTCCGCGGCGACGAAATGGTGGTACTCCCCGTTTCTGGCAATCAACTCTTTGTGGGTGCCAATCTCGGCGATCTGTCCGTCTTTCAGCACTGCGATCTGATCTGCACCACGAATCGTGGACAGCCGGTGTGTAATGATGAAGACCACTTTGTCCTTGCCCCACTCTGCTAGATTGGCAAGGACCTGCTGTTCTGTTTTTGCATCCAGCGATGCGGTTGGTTCATCGAGTATCAGAATCGGCGTGTTGCGTATCACGGCGCGAGCAATGGTGAGGCGCTGTCGCTGGCCACTGGACAGCTTGCTACCCCGGTCACCCAATTCGGTATCGTAGCCGTTATCCATATCGCGGATGAACTCATCAGCACACGCGATACGAGCGGCTTCCTCGATATCTGTTCTGGACTTTCCCTCTGTCGCATAAGCGATGTTGTCTGCGACCTTACCGGTGAACAGGATGTTCTTCTGAAGCGCGATCGAACAGTTTGAGCGGACATCGTCGAGTTTCAGGTCCGTCAGGTCGACGCCGTTGACTTCAACCCGGCCTTCTTGTGGATCGTACAACCTTAGCAGCATCGACATCATCGTCGATTTGCCGGAACCAGTCTGGCCGACGATCGCAGTCATGGTCCCAACACGGGCTTCGAGGTCGACGCCCTGGAGGATGGGTTTCCCAGCATCGTATCCAAAATGCACGTTCCGCCAGTGGACAGTTTCGATCGGTGTTGGATACTCCGATGTTTCGGTTTTGTTGACGACCGCAGGTTTGAGATCGATGAAGTAGAAGGCGCGTTCAAGACCAATAAACAGATCTTGGAGCATACTCCACCAACGCACGATACCTCGTTTGGTATTGACGACCTGTTCGACACGCCCCCTTGCGGCCTCAAAAGCACCAAGATTCCAGAAGGTAAACGCGATCAGCCAGGCGAATGCCGCACCTAGGTAGGTCTCTTTTTCCTCCAGGACCCAGGTGACCATCGTATATTCCAGTCCGATGATCGTGAGACCTCCGATAAAGGCGCACAGCATGCTGAGGATGATCATCTCAAGCCGGTAATACAGTGCGGCGTCAAGCGCACGTTGAGAATCAGTTCGAAAGCGCCTCAATACGAGCTGTTCCGCACGATTGGCTTTGATGATTTTGTTGGCTGCAAAGGTTTCCTGCAGCCGGGATGTCAGATCGCTGTTGGCGACCCGGTTAGCGATGGATTTTCGACGCAGTCGGGGTGTATAGAAAACCGTGAGCGCAAGCATGGGGATTGCAGCCAGTGCGATGATTCCCATCATGGTCGGCGCAAAACCGATGACAAAGCCAATGGCGACAGCAAGATTAGACAGTGTGAGGATGGGTCCAATCAACACTTGCTGCAGTGCGGAGTTGATCTGGTTGCTGTCTTGATTGACGCGATAGATGGCATCACCAGCACGGGCGTCATTATGAAACTGGAGGGAGACCTTTTCGACCTGCTGGATCATGCGTACACGTAGGGAGTGGATCACGTTCTGCCAGGTCCAGGCCTGGTAATAGGGCATGATCAGCAGTTCAAAGATGACACCGAAGATTGCGCCGAAAAGAAACCAGACGAGAGAGCGATTACGCACGCTTTCACGCTGATCATGAGTCATCTCAAACCCTTTCAGGGTGATGCCTTCCAGCGTGTTGCCAGACCGATTCAGGAAACCCCTGAACTGGTCTACATTCGCGCCGTTCAGTTCGATCACCACTTCTCCGAGGTTCACGTGCTTCAGTTTGTTGACAACAATTTCTTCTTCGGTAGGTAACCACTCGATACGGTTGATTGTGTGTTCGTGGATTTTGATTTCGACGGGCGTATCGAAGGCATCCTCTACATCAGCAAGTCTCCTTCGGAGTTCACTAAGCGCGGCGCCATTCTCGACGACGAAATTTGAGCGTAACCAGGTGATGCGGGGATAGGGATCTGACCAAGGCCAAGCTATGGGATCGCTGATGCGTCCATCCCAATCAACATCGGTGGTTGCGAGATCTTTGTAGACTTCGTTGAGTATCCCTGCGAGCTCAAGCGCTTTCGTACTTTTACTGGCCTGTGGTCCGAAGACTTCGACCTGGACAGAATTCCGTATCTGATCGGCTAGCGCTGCCTCGACACGCTCGAGCGTGCTCCTTTGCGTTTGTCCTAGATCGCGGTCCTCAAGTGCGGGCCCGACAATGTCGAAGGAGAAACGGCGATATTCGGAAGGATATCGATTATTTTGAAGCGCGGTCAGTGCCGTCGTGTTGTCGTTCAGATAACTTTCATCCAGGAACAAAAACAGTGCCTGCGCATCCGTCACCCTTTGACCGTTCAAAATCTTGTTGAACCAGAGATCACCGGTAATCAAACCTGCGACCGTGCCGACAATCAACATGGCAATGGGAAAAACGATGTTGGCAGCAATAATGTGCCATTTCATCGGCCACATGAATGGGATGGATTTCTTGAAGAGCCAGAGAAACCGGGAGATCGAAATGTCAGGCGGTTGGGTGTCGTCAGCCAGTTCTCTGGCCTTCCACATGTCGTTGGATTCGCTGTCCCCTATGTTCTCGCTCACGCTGGTCTCCCCCTCATCCCTTTGACGCGCTGTTTTTTCTCGGGTGCTTTTCTTGGCACCGATTTAAGCGGATAACGACGTTGCCTGTTCACGGGTGTTGAGCATGCCGGATCCAAAGAAACGGGCACCCTCAACTTGATCTTTTGGTCCAGCTTTAAACGCGAGCATAGCGTAACCACCTGACCATTCACTCACGAAACCCACACAAATTGTCAGGATTACGTAAGGACGAAGGCGCGTAGATTGCCTGATGGGCGATATGCTTGCAAACCCCGAAAAATAGCCCTCTCAGGACAGGTCTAGGATCTGAGAGTCTGGTATCCGAAACGTGGGTTTGGTGACTTACCTGGCGATATGACTGCACGATTTCCTCACCTCGTGGAATTGGTCTTCAACGCCCAGAACTGGACATTTCTGGAAATAGGCCGGGAGAATGATCCCGCCTCCAAGGTAACATTGAGTTTAGGTGTTGATGCAGGCGACCACATCACGACTCGGCTCAACAATCGGCCGGAATGGTTCTTTCTGATGTTTGCCCTGGGTCGAATCGGCGCGGTACAAATAGCGGTAAATACGTGGCTCCGGACGGAAGACCTGAAATATGTCCTGAATCAATCCGACGCGCGCATATTGTCGACCCATGATGTTTCGGGCCCATAAGACTATCAGGGTATGGCGGCAAAGCTGTTCGCGTTGACTTGCGATAGACTGGGCGTTTCGTTCGAACGGAGCCTGTTCATGGTACAGATCAATCAGAAGATCACCCGTAAAGTGGGTTTTGTGGATGACGGCCGTGACTACCCGCTCTACACGCGGTATCACCGCAACACGGTCCAACGCGATCTTGTGGATCATGGTTACTACGTTGATGTTGAGGAGAACGCACCTCAAAAAGCCGGTTACGACACCACGGAAGGTAACTATATACCGAGCGAGCTGCCGGTGCCTGAATCTGACATTGATCGCGCACGCGCGGACCTGGTGAGACATGGTTACTGTCTGATCGCGGAGGCATTGTCAGATGATCAGCTGGCAATGTATCGAGCACGCGTTGATGAACAGGCTGCTGGAGAGCGCCGGGCGGGGATTGCGT
>Ga0310343_10001407_pt1 | contig 12246 bp, 8 predicted proteins | sample HC15DNA2025_MG_FD_203519 | JGI IMG/M metagenome (GOLD analysis project Ga0310343, IMG submission 203519) | Marine microbial communities from station ALOHA, North Pacific Subtropical Gyre - HC15-DNA-20-25_MG | ecosystem: Environmental > Aquatic > Marine > Oceanic | place: Pacific Ocean: North... | reverse complement strand
GAAGAAGTCGCCAAGGCAGTCCGCATCCAGTACGGTGGTAGCGTCAAACCCGCCAACGCCGAGGAACTGCTCGGCCAGCCGGACGTGGATGGCGCCCTAGTCGGAGGCGCCAGCCTTGAAGCCCGCAGCTTTTCTGATATCATCAACAACACCCGCAACTAGGAAAACATCATGGATATCCTGACTAAATTTCTCACCGTCGTCCTCTTTCTCAACTGCCTGTTCCTCATCCTGCTGGTGCTGGTGCAACTTCCCAAGAAAGAGGCCGGCCTCGGCACCGCCTTTGGTGGTGGCACCACCGACGCCCTCTTCGGCGCTGGTGCCGGCAATGTGCTGACCAAACTGACCAAATGGAACGCCGTTTTGTTCCTCGTGCTCTGCCTCTTCCTGTCCCTCCCTTTCATGCGCCCGGATGATCTCAGCGATCAACTCGGCCAAGGTGGCGGCACGCCTCCTCCGACCAAAGGCACCAGCACTGGTGTAACCACGACTGGAGAAACAGATGGATCCCTCAATACCTCCACAGGAGAAGGCAGTCTGAGTACGACAAACACAAACAGCAGCTCTGCTGAACAGACTTCCAACACGACCACAAACGATACTTCCAACACACCGGAAGCCAACGAAGAAAACGAGGGGGAATAGCACTACCCCACCCGCTCGCGGATGAAGCTCACGCTGTCGCGCGGGATGGCATCAATCAGGCGGCGGGTATAGGCCTCGGAAGGATTCGCGTATATCTCCTCGGCGTTGCCTTGTTCAATAATCCGCCCGCCTTCCATCACGGCCATGGTATCAGCCATGAATTTCACCACGCTCAAGTCGTGGCTGATGAAAATGTAGGTGAGATTGCGGCGGAGTTGCAGTTCCTTAAGCAGATTCAGCACCTGCGCCTGCACGGAGACATCCATCGCGCTGACGGCTTCGTCGCACACGATAAATTCTGGCTCCAGCGACAGCGCGCGCGCCACGCAGATCCGCTGGCGTTGACCACCGGAAAATTCATGCGGATAGCGGCGCAGGATTCGCGCATCCAGCCCCACCTCATCCAGTAACGCCGCCGCGCGGTCACGGCGTTCGGCGTGATGCCGGCCAATGCCGTGTACGGCCATCGGTTCCGTCAGTGCCTGCTCGATGGTGAGGCGAGGATTGAGCGAGGAATATGGATCCTGAAAGATGATTTGCATCCGCTTGCGCAACGGCAGCATGGCGGCCGCGTCGAAGCCGGCAATTTCTTGGCCGTCAAATTGCACACTGCCCTCAGTGGGCGCCACGAGATTCAGAATAGCACGGCCGGTGGTCGTTTTACCGCAGCCCGATTCGCCCACCAACCCGAGCGTGCTGCCGCGCGGCACGGTAAAGCTGATGCCGTCTACCGCCTTCACCAACCCTTTAGGCCCGGAAAAAAATCCAGCGCGTTCCGAGAAATGCACCTGCAACCCGCTCACCTCAAGCAGCATATCGTTTTCATCAATCTCCGAATCGGCCACCTGCTGCAGAGATTCAATGTGCGCCGCAGCATCTGGCTTTTCGCTGAGCTCCACCTGGCCGCCCACCTCCATTTCATCGAGGTAATCGGAAACTGTCGGCAGCACTTTGAACGTGGATTCCAAACGCGGCCGACAGGCAAGCAGACCTTTGGTATAGGGATGTTGTGGATGATCAAAAATGGAAAGCACATCGCCCTGTTCCACGATGTGGCCGCGATACATCACCACCACGCGATCGGCCAGCTCGGCGATTACGCCGAGATCGTGTGTAATGAAAATTACAGATACACCAAGGTCCGCCTGCAGCTCTTTAAGTAGCCGAAGAATCTGTGCCTGCACGGTGACATCAAGCGCAGTGGTGGGTTCGTCAGCAATAAGCATTTCTGGATCTGTGATAAGTGCCATCGCAATCATCACGCGCTGGCGCATGCCTCCAGAGAATTCATGTGGATAAGAATGAATACGCTCGGCGGCATCTCTTATTCCCACCTTTTCTAGCATCGCAATGGCTTTCTTTAACGCCTGTTCGCGCTCGGCCAAGCCATGAATCAGGAGCGGCTCGATGAGTTGCTCAGAAATGCGCAGATACGGATTGAGCGAAGTCATCGGATCTTGAAAAATCATTGCGATACGCTTACCCCTGATTGCACGCAACTCGCGTGGCGCACACCGAATCAAATCGCTACCATCAAAGTGGGCGCTTCCATCCTCTATTCGTCCGGGCGGCTGAGGCACTAAGCCCATCAGTGAATGCACGGTAACAGATTTCCCCGAGCCGGATTCTCCAACGATGCCGAGTATCTTACCCGGTGCCAGATCGAATGATATGCCATCAACTGCCTTGACCACGCCATCACGTGTGTGGAACCAGGTTTTTAGATTTTCAACTTCAAGGATAGCCATAGATCAGTCCTTCGAAATTCTCACATCCAGTGCATCACGTAAGCCGTCACCGAGAAAATTTAGTGAAAAGAGGGTGACTGCTAATACTGAACCAGGGAAAATCATCAACCAGGGAAATTCTTCAAGCACTTTGGACCCATCTCTAATTAGCAACCCCCACGAGCTCATTGGTGGCTGCACCCCCAATCCAAGGAAACTAAGAAAAGCCTCAAGAAGCATTACAACCGGAATCGTTAGAGTGGTATAAACAATCACTGGCCCAAGGCAATTAGGTATTATATGGCGCCAAATAATACGCCAGCGGGGTAACCCGAGTGCAATAGCTGCCTCAATGAATTCCTGCTGACGAAGCGAAAGTACTTGGCCACGCACAATCCGTGACATGGTGAGCCACTCAACCGCGCCAATGGCGAGAAACAGATTCCAGATGTTACGTTCGAAAATAACCGTGAGTAGAATAACAAATATGGTGAACGGCAGTGCGTAGAGGACGTCGACGAAACGCATCATCAGATCGTCTGTACGACCGCCAAAATAACCTGCCACTGCCCCGAACAGGACGCCAATGGTAAGAGAAACCGACGTAGCGCATAACCCCACCATTAATGACACACGTCCGCCGTAGAGCAGTCGTGTAAAAAGGTCGCGGCCTAATTCATCCGTGCCCAGCCAATGCGCCCGCGAATGCAGGTAAAGAAAAGTTGCCTCGTCGCCGGCATCATCCAACGGAGTGAAGCCATCAGGGCTAATTTCAATACGTTTGGGTCCAGCGCCCTGCCAATCAGAGACCCACATCGTCTCGCCATAGTCACGCTCATCAATGGTTCCGTGCAGTTTTGCAGCAACTTGAGTATTTTTTATCTTGCCTAGCGCACCTCCAAGTTGCTCGGCGTTGGTTCGTGCCTGTTCTAGAGTGCAGCGTCCATATACCGCCTGCATCGTATTCCAGCTCAACTGCGGCGGCACTGCCTTTAGTTCGAGGTTTTGGGTTTCATATCCGTAAGGGGCAATCCAAGGTGCAATAATGCTGAGTCCGCCCATTAAAACTAAAATACACGCACCAAAAACTGCCAACCTATTACGGCGCAAACGTATCCAAGCGTCCCGCCACAAGGAACTAGTGGACTCGGCTCGGCCTTGGCTGGGTAAATCATTCATGTAGAGCGCAGTCGAGGGTTTAGCCAAATTTGGACAACATCTACGATGAGATTAAAGAGGATGATTAGTGTGGCAAAAAAAAGAACGGTACCGGTAACCATGGTATAGTCGCGGTTAAATGCCGCCTCCACAAAATGCCGCCCTAAGCCCGGGATTTGAAAAATGGTCTCAACCACAAAGGAGCCAGCCAACAACCCCGCAGCAGCCGGACCGAGAAAAGCAACCACGGGCAAAAGACCGCCACGTAAGCCGTGATGCAGGATAACCCGGGCGGGTGAAGCACCCTTGGCATGTGCAGTTCGGATGTAATCCTGACTCAACACCTCAAGCATACCTCCACGCGTGAGACGGGCAATGTAGGCAGCGTAAGCACCACCAAGAGTAAGCGCAGGCAGAATGCGATCCTTAAGGGAATTCCAACCTGATGCGTTGAACCATTCTAGTTCGAGCGAAAAGGACAGGATGAGCAGGGGCCCCATTACGAATGTAGGAACACATATGCCGATCATCGCAAGAGCCATGGGGCAGTAATCAAGGAAGCTATTTTTTTTAAGCGAAGCAATTAGTCCTGCCGCAAGGCCAAGCGCCATGGCGACAGCTAACGACCATAACCCCAGCTCTGCCGAACGCGGAAAGGCTTCAGCAATCACCTCATTGACCTGGCGCCCCTGATGTTTGAACGAAGGACCGAGATCGCCCTGTACGAGGTTTTTTATGAAGTCGAGATATTGACTGCTCAAAGGCTTGTCCATGCCATAATGGGCCAAGAGTTGCTTGCGAATGGCCTCATCTTGGATTGGCTTCTCCTGATCAAAAGGCCCGCCCTTAGTGAGGCGAAGCATGAAAAAGGTGAGCGTGGCCACGATCAGCAACACTGGGATGGCCTTAAGCAGCCGAAAGGCAATCAGTTTCCACATTGAATTACTTGGCAGGTGCGAGGTAGACGTGCTTATAGGGGTGGTGGTTCAGAATCGTCGGATGCCATTCGCGCACTTGTGGATCAATGAGGTATCGCGCGGTGTAAAAATAAATTGGAAGGATAGGCATCTCATTCATAAGCAACTCTTCGGCTTTCTGGAATAACGTCAATCGAGCCTCGACCGAGGGTGCATTGGCCGCATCAGAAATAAGCTTGTCATATTCTACTGAGGAAAATCCGGTGTAATTGTTGCCGCCATCCGTCAACCACATGTCGAGGAAAGTATTTGCATCGGGATAATCTCCAATCCACCCAGCGCGACTAATGTCGTAGTCCATCTCCTGTGAAGTCTTGAGATAAACTTTCCATTCTTCGTTAGCTAACTCGATTTCAATTCCGAGATTTTTTTTCCACATTTGCTGGATAACTTCGGCCATACGCCGATGTTGCTCGCTACTGTTGTACAGCACGGACAGTTTTGGGAACCCTTGGCCTCCAGGGAAGCCTGCCTCAGATAGTAATTGACGGGCTTTATCGGGATCATACTTGAGCGGCAAACCTTGATAAGTATATCCACCTGTTCCAGGAGGCGTAATGTTGCCGGCCTCCTTAACAGTACGGTAATGGATGTTTCGTACAATACTCTCACGATCGACAGCCAAGGCCAGCGCCATGCGCACGCGCTTGTCATCCAGTGGTTTACGCTTGGTGTTGAGTCGATAGAAATAAGTTCCGAGGTAAGTGTCGATTCGTAATTTCTCCGCGTCCTTTTTCCTATACACCTCAATTTTATTGAGTGGGATGGTGTTAGAAACGTGGATTTGTCCGGAACGGAAAGCTCGTTCCTCAACTTCCACATCGCTTATGGGATGAAAATGGATTTCCTCAAGCTTCACAGTTTTACGATCCCAGTATGTCGGACTCTTTTTGACAACGATGACTTTATTAATTTCCCACTTGTCGAGAATGAACGGGCCATTGCCAACAAAGTTGCCAGGGAGAGTCCATCGGTTGTCAGGCTTATCAATACCACCGTGTTTTTTTATCGATGGAATGTGCACGGGGAACCACGAGTAATGGTTTAGCAGAGAGAGGAAGTAAGGTGTGGGAGCCTTAAGCGTTATATTCAGTTGTTTATGGTTTATTGCCTTGAACCCGACCTGGGAAAAATCCTTAAGCTTACCAGAATTGTAAGCCTCCGCATTTTTTACTACATGCAACATATAGGCATACTGCGAACCCAATGAAGGCGTTAGCATCCGCTGATAGCTTTGGACAAAATCGGTTGCCGTTACGGGGTCACCGTTGGACCATTTGGCATCTTCGCGCAGGTGGAATTTCCAAACCAATCCATCCTCACTAGTTTCCCATCGCTCTGCCGTTCCTGGTTCTGGGTTCAAATTTTTCTTATTTTCTGTCACCAAGCCTTCTATGAGTGCTGAGATAATATGGTGCTCTGGAACTCCCGTCACAATTTGAGGATCTAAACCCATTGGTTCTGCCCCATTACCTAAATGGAGAATCTGAGGAATGGATCCTGATTGATTAGGTTTTTCAGTGGATTTAGAACAACCCAGTAACAAACCTAGAAGCACAACCGATTGGAATACTGTTCGGAATGACATCGGCAACAGATTGCGTCAGAGTGTGAATTCGAGCAAGTGCAACTTGTGACTCCAATTGGACTAGATCACTGGAGCTTGCGACCAACCGGAATAGCCAGTAGCAAGTTGAACAGAAAAATGCGTGCCTCGAAAACCCCCTTCAAAATCAAACCGATAAGGGGGTTTTATTCGTTCGGGTTTGGTTGAGGCCCCTCCACTGTGGGTTCCTCAGGAAGCTCGTCTTCCTTCAAACCCAACACCGTCCGCAATCGAGCAACAAGAACTGGATCTTCTTCCAGCAAAAAAGCCCTTAGGCGGCTATGCCTAACGGCTTCAAACGGGGGTAGACTCACCCGGTTTTCCGCCGCCGTAGCAAAACGATCTGTAAACCGTTGGTGCAGATCTTCAGCCATTTCAAAATATTTAACTGCCTGCTCTTCCTCTCCCAGCGCCAGATGGGTGTAATGCCGAATCATCAGGCCAATCAAGATGGCTAGGGTCTTGTCAATTCCACCACGATTGGTGCCATCCTCAAGCCGGTTGAGCACAAATTTATCTAGGTCATAGGTGTCCGTTTCACGATTGTAGCCGGTAAAAAACTTCATCTTTTCCGGGTACATATCCAGCGCCTTTTTTAACCATGCCACAGCGTCGGCTTCTCGGTTATAGTAATAATTCCACTCCACCACCCGACGCAAAAAATTCATATGAGCCATTTCGTATGTTCCGCTGGTATTGGCGTCTCGCTCTTTTTGAGCCAACGCTGTCATCTCAATATACGCCTCGTTCGTTTTTTGGGTGAGATCCAAATTCGGCACCACGGTCAACCGATTATTAAAATACTGGTCTGGTGGAATCTCTCGCCCTGAAGGCGTATTCAATTTACCACGGTCAAAGCTGTACATCATGGATTGGTACACAAGGCGTTCCAGTTTTCGGAGATCATTTTCCTTGGAAGGATTATGGCGACACCTTTTCAGGCCAACGACCGCCCAGTACAGGGAATGGGTCTCCGGTTTGCGCCAGTCCAGCGCGTAAACCACCGAGCCATCCTCTTTTTCTACGCGCCCGTATTTTTCATTCACCACCTTCATTTCGCGCGGATCGAGTTTATAAAATTCCCGTAAATGCTGAACACGAGCAGCTATTTCAGGATTCGTCGGGTTAATTAACTCATCGAAGTTCGGCACGCCTCGTGCGTTATTGGCCGCCAGCTCATTTTCCCAGAGCACATTGGACATCGCCTGCAACCAGCGCAGTTTGTAAAAACGGTGATGGTCGTCCATATTGTGACCGATCTTATGCTGAAAGATCCAGCCGAGCTCGTGATAGATCAGCGGCTCAGAAGGGTTGTATTTGATTCCATGATCACGCAGGAGCGATACGCCTTCCGATACATATTTCCACCGCGTTTCCGCATCAGGATAGGTCACAGAAATATTGTACGCCATGTTCCAGGCACGATTTTGCCAGACCATTGAAACATGCGGCTGCAATTGCGCAACCCACTCGGAAAGTTGCATTTGCTCCTGATATTTTTTCTTCAACTGCATTTCATTAGCCCGCAGCCAGAGATAGGAGGAAATCAACCCGCGAAACCCACCGAGGGCCTGGGTAGTCAGCGCCAGCATCGGCGGAGCATCCTGCAACGGTTCTAAATAGGTGGGGCTTAGTTCCCCTCGTTGATTGTTCAATCTGGACTGGGCAATGAACAATCCTACCAAGCAGACAACGATCACTGCGATTAACACAATCTTGGGAGGTGTATCCATTGTGTCCGCCCGTTGCTCGCTCATGATCCACCTCCGTTGGTGCTGGTAATGGCCAGTTGCCTGCGTGACAAAATAAAACTACCCAGCACTCCCAGCGTTAATCCGGATACCCCCCAAATGTAACCATAGGCACGCATCAATTCACCCCAGGTAATGCTGCGTCCTTCAGTCAACTTCTCAATCGGCGAATAATCTTTCACCGGCTTGATCATGGAAATCATCACTTTAAAAGCCGGGACTGCATAGGAATCCACATACGAAGAATCCCGTTGTCCCTCGGTGTAGGTCTGCATCACGGTCCCATCCTCCACCACATCCTGCATTAGGCCCACGCAAAAAGAGATAATCAAAACCCCCAAACAGGTAAAGGCGGACATGGCGAACGACATAAAACTGGCCGCGAATAACCCTAGTGCCGCCAAAGCCCCAAGCCATGCAAAGACGATTCCTAATGCACGCATATAGTTCACCGAGAAGCTTGCCTCTTCATAGAGCACCTCTACCCCATCACCTTGATTTTTTAACTGCGCGTCAAGAAATGGCACCTTTAACTTCGCCGGACTCCCGTTGTACAATGCAACTGTCATAATCTCATTATCATCAAAGAACATGGGGCTCTCGGACTCTGCAGATGTTTTAAATCCCGACAGAGGTATCTCGTGATAAGACCGTGCGTCAAGCTCGCGCCCCATCCAAGAGCGCATCTCACGCCCCGGAGCATATTGATAATAAATGGGATACTTATCATCATTTTTAAAACTTATATTAATATCTTCGAAATACAGTCTCAACACCACATTTTTCTTTCGCTCCTCATTCCAGCCAAATGGTTTTTTAAATTCAAACGAAACACCCTCACTCCTATTCAACTGCTGTGAATACCCCAACACCTCTGATCGCATTTCATTTTTCTTCTTCAACTCCTCAAAACTGTCAAGACCCTCGGGAATTTCCAAAAGTTCCCCGCCTCTTTGTTTGATAACAGCATTGCGTTCCTGCACTTTTTCATATTTGGTTTGAATCAATTGGCGTTCCCGTTGAGGCCAGTAAGTATCCACCAATTCTTCAACCCAAACGCCCAGAGGCACACTCCGAGAACCCGGCATATTGGTGCTTACCTGGTATATTTGGCGGCGCAAAATATTTGTATTGATTTGCATGCTGGCTCTGGCAATCAACACCGATTGGCGTAAACGTTTTTCCTCAATACCCGCCACCTCTCGCCGCACAACCTTAATATCCCGAAAAATTACTTCTTCATTGTCATCAAGAATAGGCTTACCCGTTTCGATATTGAATTCAATTGGAGGAATACCGGCCTGATCAGCCATGCGGTAAATCTCCATGTCCTGTCGATCCTCCAACTGTTCCAAGGCATCCCGCGTCAATTTTTTGGCCCTGTACTCCACCATGCCGTACACGACTCCGCCCGCAAAAAGCAGGAGGATGAAATTCATACTCATCACACCCAGCCATTTACCCAGCCAAATTTGCCAGCGCGGTATTGGCTTGGTCACCACCATTTGCAGTTGGTAATTTTCGATCTCTGTCGCCAAGGATCCAGCCGACACCCACAGAGTGGCGGCTCCCAGAATGGCGGTGATCATGGAAAGGGTGTAGGTGATGAGGATTTGCGTCATGCCCTCGGCCGACCCATCATCTTTTACCAGCAACGGAATTCCACCAATCGTGAACGCGAGCATCACGAGCATCACCCAAAAGAACCGATAACGCAGCGCCGCCTTCCAGGTAAGGAAGACAATGGCCATTAGTTTGCTTCGGCTCATGCCAAGTTTTTCCCGTGTGGTTAGTCCCCCAACAAACCGGAGAGTTTGTCATCCACTTCATCGAGGTTTTTCTTCGATGCGGCTTTGGGCTCAGGTTTCTTGGTCTCCGGCTCAGTTTCCGTCTCGGATAAAGAATCCAGCTTGGCTTCGTCCACCTTGGGTGTTTCGGGCTCGGCCGCCTCAGCCTTTTCCTGTGCGGCCGGCTGGGCGGCTTCCTTGTCAGCCAAACGCTCGAGCATTTTTTCAGCCTGAGTGGGCACGGGCTCATCCGCCCGAAGAAACTCGGCCACTTCACTGCCGGAAGTGGCGCCAGAGGTTTCATCCGAAGCCCGCGCTTCCTCCACGACGTTAAGAAAAAGGCTCTCCAAATTCTGGCTGGGATTATCCACGCGAATAGACTCCCTATCCACGTGGCGCCCCATCACCTCCAACACCTCCTTCTGGGCCGTATCGCTGAGGGCCGGCACGGTGAATTGCACCGAATCTCGCTCGGTCAACAACTCCTCCAATGTGCCGTATTGCTGAACCTTGCCGCCATAGTATATCACGGCGCGGTCGCATACATCCTCCACATCCGCCAGCAAGTGGCTCGATAAAATCACCGTCTTGCCTCGGCCTTTGAGGTTCAAGATTAAATCTTTGATTTCCCGACAACCCACCGGATCCATTCCCGCGGTAGGCTCATCTAGAATCACCAAATCAGGATCATTGATGAGTGCCTGTGCCAACCCGATCCGGCGTTGCATGCCTTTGGAAAATTCGCCGACCGTCCGCATCTGCACGCCCTTTAATCCCACCATCTCCAGCAACTGCTCCGAGCGGCGTTTTTTCTCTTCTGCATCCAAGGCAAAGAGACCGCCGAAAAAATCCAGTGTTTCCGCAGAGTTCAAATACCGGTAGAGATACGATTCCTCGGGCAGATACCCAATGCGTTCCTTTGTTTTTACATCCCGCGGTGAACGGCCAAAGATACGGGCCACGCCACGCGATGGATTCAACAGTCCCAGCAACACCTTAATGGTGGTGGATTTACCGGAACCGTTGGGTCCCAGCAACCCGAACACCTCGCCCTTGCGCACTTCAAAGCTAACGTCATTGATCGCCTTGGCCTTGGGGCGGCCCCAAAAATCGCGGAACACTTTTTCCAACGACCGCACCACCACCACATCATCGGACTGGGTCATCCCGGCCTGCGTTTCCTCGGAAGCTTGTGTTGCCGTTTCCATCTTTTTTCCTTTTAGGCAGCAGCCGTGGCCACTTCACCGGATTCCTCGGCAGCCTCTGCTGGTTTCGATTCGTCATCCGAATCCTCAAATGCCTCGAACTCCTCGCCTTCCCGCACCAATCGGGCGCTGTTAAACACCACGAAGAGCGACCCCAATACATTCAACATTGCCGCCAGCACCGGCGTAATAATATTCAGCGCCGCCAACACCAGCCCTACAATCACGAACAGCACGCCAAAAATGAAATTCTGGTTGATCACCGAACGCGTCATGCGCGACAGGTGCATCAGGAACGGCAGCCGCCGCAGGTCGCTATTCATCAAAGCAATGGTGGCACTTTGGATGGCCACGTCGCTACCCGCTGCGCCCATGGCGATTCCAATATCGCCAGCTTTCAATGCCGGCGCATCATTCACCCCATCTCCCACAAACGCCACTTTGTAGCCGCGGGCTCGTAAATCCTCAACGTACTTCACTTTCTCAGCCGGAAAACAATCGGCCTGTACATTTTCGCAGCCTACCTCCGCCGCCACACGTTCAGCCACCGGGGCGCGGTCACCCGAAACAATTGCCAAACGTTTCACGCCTTCAATGCGCAGTTCATTTAGCGATTCCGAAGCTTCCGCGCGAATTTCATCCGTCATCCCAACCCAGCCAATGAACTGGCCATCACGCGAGACATGCACCAAGCTGTATCCCTGCGCCTCATCCAAATCCACCGACCCAGCGATATCCCCGGCAACCTCGTTCTCCTCGAGCCAAACCTGTCGGCCCACCAACACCTTGGCGCCGTTCACCTCAGCGCTTACGCCTTTACCAGCGGTTTCCCCAAAATCATTGGGCTCAACCAGATCTACCCCCGCCTCCTGCGCCAGCGCCATGATTGCCTTGGCCGTGGGATGGTTGGAATACTGTTCTGCCGAAGCGGTCAACAACAACAGTTCGGCCGGCTTCACGCCTTCCACCGGAGACAACCGACTCACCTTCAGTGTGCCCGTGGTGATGGTGCCTGTTTTATCGAATATAAATGCATTAATGCGTGCGGCTAATTCGATGTCACTCACCTGTTTGATCATGATGCCCAATCGGGACGCGGTCGCCACCGCAGCCACCATCGCCGTGGGGGTTGCCAATATAAAGGCTACCGGACTGGACACAATGAACACCGAAATCACTCGGTTCAAGTCTTGGGTAAACGCCCAAACCAACGCACCAATAACCAGCACCAGCGGCGTGTAAAAGCCCATGTATTGGTCCACGATTTTCTCAAAACGCGTCTTGGATTGAGCCGCCTGGAGAATCAATTCGCGCACGCGGCCAAACTCCGTTTCCACCCCCACCTTGGTAACCTTCACTTCCAACACACCATCAATATTGATCGTGCCCT
>Ga0310343_10001405_pt1 | contig 12252 bp, 8 predicted proteins | sample HC15DNA2025_MG_FD_203519 | JGI IMG/M metagenome (GOLD analysis project Ga0310343, IMG submission 203519) | Marine microbial communities from station ALOHA, North Pacific Subtropical Gyre - HC15-DNA-20-25_MG | ecosystem: Environmental > Aquatic > Marine > Oceanic | place: Pacific Ocean: North... | reverse complement strand
TAAATAAACGCATGCTGGTAGTTGAGCTGCGATATTTTCAGGTTCAAGCCTTTTTCGCGGTACTTCAGGTCAAATCGCTTCTCGCCGTGTGGCACTATCAGCACCAGATGATATGCCGATTTTGTACTGAAGATCCGGACAAGGACCGCTCATTCTACGAGGCGGCTGCTCAGAGCGGACGCAGCGGATACCAAGGCACTAAGACTTTGCTCTCACTTAAGGATAAATCTGATTAAAGAGTGCAAGTTGTGGAGGGCTCGGAAGTCTAGGTTTAATAAGCTTGGCTAGCAGTCTCATGCACGGAGACACCTCAAGGCGGCCTGAGGCAGATGGCGATTTGGTAAGATGTTCAAGAATGATTGGCTTTTACCAGAACGATTTTTCCTGGGGCATTTGATGCAAATACATCGCGATACGGCCACCGCGCCAATCCCCCAAGGGTATGAAAGTTGTCTCTTTGATACACGCAAGCGAGCATCTAACCGTTACTTGATTTTATCGCTCTGAAGTTCTGTAAGGGCATCCTAGAGGTATAAAGAATGCACAGGTAAGGATAAGTGAAAAAAAGCATGCACTAACTATTGATAAACAAAGAATTATAGAATTAAAGCCTCACCCAGGCTACCTATCTTAGGATCAGTCTTCGCTATGGCTATATCCGACTCGTAGACAGCCCAACCATCCCCTTGATAGCCGAAGAGGTTTTGGAATAGGCACTTAGAATAGGCTAGCTTCATTTAGGCGGCTATGGTAGTGGCATGCCACATCCAGATGAAAAAAGCTATATCGCGAAGAAGTTGTTTGAAGTCGCTCGGTGGCCTGGCAGCTGCCCCTTTTTTAGCATCGTTATCGTTCCACAACATTTTGAGGGCCCGATCAAGGAATTGGCCGATCTATGAGGGCCCGGATACGCCCAAACTTTGTCTTGGCATTTCTCGCGATGCGGATTCGACCCGCATGCGGATGGTGAAGCAGTTGGGGGTGGATCATGTCTTAATTGGCGGTCCCAAAATCCCGTGGCAAGAGCAAGAACTAAGAGAGATCATTGGACGCTTTGAGGCCAACGGGTTAAAGGTGATCAATATGATGATTGGCGGCTTCCCTAATGCCATTTACGGGCGGGAAGGTCGCGACGAGGAGATTGAAAATGTCCAGAAGTCGCTTCGAGCGGCTGGTAGAGTTGGCTTGCCTGTGGTAGAATACAATTTCTATGCCCATCGATTGACGGAGGGCTACTATATGGTGGAAGGTCGTGGGGGTGCAGGCTATACTGGATACAAGTATGAGAACGTGAAAGATCTTCCGGCCATACCTGAAAAGGGATCCTATCGTGCGGAAGAACTATGGGCAAATTTGACCTATCTGCTGGAGGCGATTATTCCGGTGGCTGAGGAATCCAATGTTAGAATGGCGTTGCATCCCAACGACCCGCCGGTTCCCGAGAGCCGTGGCAACGAACAGATCGTGGCCACCTTCGAAGATTGGAAGCGGTTGTTGGATATCGTCGACAGCCCGTCGAACGGCATGACTTATCATAGCGGCGTGACCACGGAGATCGATGTGGACGCCGTCGAAGTTTGCAAATACATGGGAGAACGTGACCGCATCAACCACGTGCACTACCGTAATGTTGTTGTGCATACACCTGTGGTGGATTACGTGGAAACATTTCCAGACGACGGTGAGACCGATATGTTCGCGGTGATGAAGGAATTGGTTAACCAGAATTACAACCTAGGCATCTACCCGGAGCATCCGCGTTTATTGGACTACGATCGAGGTAATCCTTATACGACCTCGCAGTATCCAGGCGGCGGCGGTTATGCGGGGTACGCATACAATGTGGCTTATTCTCGGGCGATGCTGCAGGCGGCCTTAGGACAATAGATTACAACCGTCATTGAATATGAAAATTCACGAGCCCATTTTCGGTCTTTCGGTCTTAGCGACCTCAGTATTACTTTGTTCAACTCTTGAAGCCCAGTTGTCGGGATTCTCCAAAGAGGACTTGATCAAGTACACTGCGGATTCGCCATTCGAACGCTTTGAGGATGGCCGGCCCAAAGTGCCGGATCGCTACATCGAAGCCCTGCGGAATTCGTCATCAGAAATGGTTTACGGACCCCTTAAACGGGCGGGCTTTCCAAACCAGTGGGTTGACGGCTGGAAACTTCTCCAGCCTGACAAGAAACTTGTGGGCAGGGTTTTCACCGCCCAGTTCATGCCGACGCGCCCTGATGTGAATGACGTTATCGAGGAAGAGGCCAATGTCGATGGGAGCAACATCAAGGCTAACCAGCGAGTTATCAACCGCCTTCAGCCTGGCGACGTACTGGTAGTCGATTTGTTCGGAAAGATAGCGGATGGCACGTTTGTGGGGGACAACTTGGCGGCCGCAGTTTTCGCTGCGTCGGGTAACGGCTTTGTGATCGATGGCGCGGCCCGCGACTTGGATGGTATCATTCCACAAGGTATGCCCGGGTATGTTCGAGGCTTCCATGTAAGTGCCTTGGCGGATGTTATGCTAACCGGTGTGAACGTGCCTGTTCAGATTGGTCACACAACGGTAATGCCGGGTGATGTGGCACTTGGCGACCGGGAAGGGCTGACCTTTATTCCTGCCAGCGTGGTTGCGGATGTAGCGCGATCATCCAAGTTGACCGAACTGCACGACGTTTGGACCAAGGCTAAGTTTGCTACAGGAAAGTACAAAGCGAGCGATTTGTATCCAATTCCTAAAGACAAAGATTTGAAAAAAGAGTTTGAGAAATGGCGGAACGCGGAGCTGGTAAAAATTGGAATGGAATCGCCCCCTTCGGAGGATGGGGAGTAGTCTAGAGTCAACTTAAGCTCGCAGCCGCGTAAGTGAGGCAACATAAGTTGCAATCGAGCATAGGAGCGGCTTTACGCCGCGATAATCATACACGATAAACCCGGTGTAATCGCGGCGTAAAGCCGCTCCTGCCGCCCGTTATAAACCGCGAATTTTAATCATTGCGGATAAGTTGGCACCGATGTGTAGGTCTGGGATAAGGATGACTTCTCTGCTGAGTCGTCCGCGCCCTATTATTGGAGGATCGAGCCGAACCTCCCTATCTTCAAAAATTCTAATACCCGACCGCTTCGGCGGCTAGTGTACCCAAACGTTTGCGGAGCGGGACGACATTGCCCTTGCCGTTAGGGTGAATTCGGTTGCTCATGAAGATGACAAAGGTTTCGGAAGAAGGATCTATCCATATACTGGGACCGGTGAAGCCGGTGTGGCCAAACCCGCCGACCGGGAAGATCTCTCCACGCTGGCTCGAATAGCTGCTATCGATGTCCCATCCCAGGCCGCGCAGGTGTTCCACTTCTTCGGGCGATTGAACGGATGTCATCAATCGAACGGTTTTGGGTTGGAGAAAGCGAACTCCATCCAGTTCCCCGTTGTTTAGAATCATACGGCAGTATCGAGCCAAGTCGGCAGCGGTTGTGAATATGCCAGCATGGCCATGAACGCCTCCCGTTCGACGGCAAATGGGATTGTTGGGGGTACCTCGTTGCATCTTACCGTCCAACCATTTGGTTGGGGCAGTGCGGTATCTAAGATTTTGCGACGGCAGGTAACCGGTATCTTTCATGCCCAAAGGCCGAAAAACGGATTCGCGAGTAAAGTCTTCCAACCGCTGGCCGGTTACTTGCTGGATGATTTCGCCCAATAAAATGAAGTTGATATCGCTGTAGATAAATCCGGTTCCGGGAGGATGTTGAACTTCTTCGGCTTTGGCTAGGGCAATAGCCATTTCGTAGCCAATCCAACCTTTGGATACGCCATTCATCTCGATGGTCAGAGGAATTCCTGGCTTTAAGCCAGATGTGTGGGTCATCAAGTGGCGGATTGTGATGACCTCTTTGCCCTTATTGTCGAAATTGTCGAGGTAGGTAGATACCATGGCATCTATCTCGATCGCCTCTTGTTCCACTAGTAGCATGACGGCTGGAGTAGTGGCGACCACTTTGGTCAAAGACGCGGAATCATAGATGGCGTCAATTCGACCGGGCATTTTCTCCGGCTCCAAAGACATATGGCCATAGACGTTCGCATAGGTTTGCCCACGTTTTTCGAGCCAAAAGACTGCTCCTGGGGTTAGCGTCTCATTGATCGCTGTCTCAATCGCTTGATCGATCTTATCTAGCTTCTGGTGATCGAAGGCTGATGAGGCGCTAGATAGAAGGGTGGCTATCGTTGTAATAAGAATCGAGTTGGGAGCGCTCATGAAAAGGGGCGTCAATTATTCTTCGTCTGTTGCTTTTCGCAAGATGCTAAAGTGCTAATGCTGCTTCATGAGACGGGAAAAGTTGCATGCTGGATGCAGAATTACTTTTCTTCCTCATCCTATTTGCCGTTGCCGATGGCGGAAGCACAATCGCAGGTTTCACCATCACCGGAACGAAAACCGTCCTCATTCGCGCGGTTGGACCCAAGCTTCAAGATTTCGGAGTAACCGGCTTCATGGCTGACCCGACCATGACCCTGAACAAGTCCAGGTTCGATGGTCATCCTGCTGACGTGATCGCGACGGTTGACAATTGGGACAGCGGTGGAGCGGAAAGCGCGGCTCGAATCGTTGCGGCAGTAGCATTCGCCGGTCTCCCTCCGTTCTTGGCCACTAACGATTTCCAAGGCAACGCTCTTCCCACGGACGACACGACCAGTACGGCTGCTCTCGTAACGCTTACTGAAGGTGTTTATACCGTCGTGGTTAGCGACGTAGCTGGCGGGGGTGGCGAGGTTCTCATCGACGTGACCATCGTTGAGTAAGCTCACACCTTAACCAATTTGCAAAGTCGTGAGGCTTTGTGATTACGGGGCCAGCCTCTCCTCACGGGGAGGCTGGTTTTGCATTTCATTGGGCCTCTCCAGAGGAGTCAAGTAGCTGGCTTCAAACAGAGGTTGTTATAAACATCCTGATAGCTGAGATGGGTAGATCGGGCTCCACTTTTCTTTGCTCCGCAAACGGCAGCGAACACGATCTCGATACAAAGACCATTGCCCGGCCTCATATTGCCCTTCAAGTTCGGAAGCTATGCAGGTAGAAATGTTGACAGGAGCAGGCGTTTGGAAAAGAGACGACTTAGTGAGCCGAACGGAATGGCAAGGACGTTTTGAGGAGGCAAATCCCTTGCAAATCCGCGAGGAACTAGAATCCGGCCCTGGAGCTTTGATGTTGAGTGGATTTCCTATCGCTCAGTATGATCTTGATGGAGCGAGAACTGCGTTTATGGACTGGTGCTCCCAACTTGGAACACTGCTTTCCCAGAACGAAAAGGGGGAAAAGGCGTTTGATGTGGCGAATGCCGGATTTGCGGATACCGACCCTCGTATGCGTGGCCCTAATACGAACAAAAAACTTTCGTTTCATACGGATCGCTGCGATGTCATCGCTTTTCTGTGCTGGCGAAAGGCGAAGAGGGGAGGCGAGAACGAATTAGTGAGTTCGATGCATCTTTTCAACGAGATCGGCAAGCGTCGGCCAGACTTGCTAGAGATCTTGATGCAGCCATTCGTCTACAAAAGGCATGCGGTAGATCTGGGCAACGAACTTCCCTATTGCGAACAGTCTATTTTTTCTTTTCGCGATGGCTTCTTCGCCTGCAGCTTTCTTCGGGTGTTGATCGATCGGGCTCACGCTGATCCGGAGCTTTCCGATTTGAGCCCGACACAGATCGAAGCTTTGGATTATCTCGAGGAGGTGGCTAACGAAGCGGATCAATCTATTCGTCTTACTCAAGAGCCAGGAGATATTCTTTTACTGAACAATTGGACCACCCTGCATCGCCGAACGGCCTTCAAGGACCACGGAAATCCAGAGGATAGGCGACGCCTTTTCCGGATTTGGTTGAGCATGCCCAACAGTCGCCCCATCGACCCCCGGTTTGAGGCAAACTTCGGAGCCACGGGGGCCGGTGAGTTGCGCGGTGGGTTTCGGACGGTTGGCTGATGTCGACGTAGCTGGTTAGTATCAGGATGGTTTCTAGCGGGCTCCCGATCATGCAAGTAAGCTTAGATAGAAAGAGCCTCTTCGGATATCGCCAAGCGATTACATCCTTAAACTGCGAATAGAGGTCGCCCAAAAATTGTTGAACATGATTAATAAGAGCGTTGCGAAAGCTGGGTTCTATGATCATAGTCAAATCGCGAAGCACTTCAAGACAGTGACTTACGTGACTCCCCTAGCTTACCGAAAGCAATTCCGTTGACCCTTAAAATGTGCCAATTATGATTTTCTCGATACAAGGCTATGCTGGCCAGTGGCGCTATGGTTGCTTGCTCTCGATGAAATCTCGAATCGTACCCTCATTGATCCTCGTGAACTTAATGACTTCGTCGCTCATTGCAGAGAAGGCCCCACTGTCGTTCAACGAGGATATTCGCCCGATTCTCTCCGACCGGTGTTTCAGGTGTCACGGACCCGGCGCAGAGAACCAGAGATCCGAATTCAGGCTAGACACGCGTGAGCATGCTACAGCTGATTTGGGAGACGGGTTTTTCGGCATTGTGCCTGGCAATCTCGAGGAAAGCGATTTGCACTGGCGCATATGGGACGAAGAGGAGGAGGACCGAATGCCGCCGCCCGATTCCAATCTGGCTCTTTCGGATGAGGAGCGGAAGCTATTGGATCGCTGGATAGAAGAGGGAGCGCCCTACGATACTCATTGGTCTTTTAAGCCGTTGCCGAAATCAGTGGATGCACCTTCGCGTGAATCAACCTGGGCGAGAAACGAGTTGGATCAATTTATCGAAGAAAGTTTCGCTTCCCAAGGAGTGGTTCCAGCAGAAGAATCCTCCCGCGAAAAATGGCTGCGTCGCGTGAGTTTCGATCTTACCGGGTTGCCACCGACCGTTCCTGAGATTGAAGCGTTCCTGACTGACGAATCGGAGCAGGCTTTTGAGAAGGTAGTTGACCGCTTGCTTGCATCCGATGCCTATGCGGAACGCATGACGAGCGAATGGCTCGATGTAGCTCGGTATTCAGATTCCAATGGCTATCAGCGGGATCACGAACGACGCGTTTGGCCCTGGAGAGATTGGGTTATTCAGTCATTCCAAGAGAACATGCCCTATGAAGAGTTCGTCGCTACGCAATTGGCGGGTGATCTATTTCCCGATGCGACCCAAGACCAGGTTTTGGCGACCGCGTTCAATCGATTGCATGGCCATCTTATGGAAGGAGGAATCGTCCCCGAAGAATACCGTGTGGAGTATGTTGCGGACCGCACCCACACCTTTGGCTCCGCGTTTCTTGGCCTGACGATGGAGTGTGCTCGGTGCCACGATCATAAATACGATCCACTAACCATGGAGGACTATTACTCGCTTAGCTCCTTCTTTGCCAATATTGAGGAGGCGGGATTGATCGCCTATTTTTCATTCGCAGTGCCGACACCGGCCTTGGCGATATCCGACGAAAAGACGGATAAGACCTTGGAAAAAACCCAAAAGAAAATCGATGCGAAAGCGGCTGAACTGAAAGGGGTCGAGGCGGCCCCGCAAGCGAAGGCAGCCTTTGAAAAATGGCTGGTGTCGAAACCCCGGCTCGACTGGCCTGGCCGGGAAGCTTGGATCTCCTTTGACGAACGGGAAGGGGAGAACTTTGCCAACGCTGTCGCCCCAGACCTTCCCGCTATTTCGCCCGAAATCAACAAGCTTGTGCCAGGCGTATACGGAAACGCGCTACAATTTACGGGCGACGACAAAATGGAAGTTTTCGATGCCGGGCACTTCTCGCGCGAGCATCCTTTTTCAGCATCGGTTTGGGTTCGCCCGAACCAGCACGCCCCTCGCGAGAGTATTTTCAGCCGCGGTGGCGGGGCCGATGATGCTGCGAGTATGGGTTACGAATTCATGCTGATGGATGGGAAACCGACGGCATCGTGGATCCACTTTTGGCCGGGTAATGCGATGCGTGTGCGAGCGAAGGAGCCGATACCTGCGGGCGAATGGTCGCATCTGGTTGTCAGCTACGACGGATCGGCGAAAGCGTACGGAGTAAAGATATTCTTGAATGGCGAACCGATGGAGTTGGAGACGGTCAAGGACCATTTGACCAAGGAGATAACTAGTTGGCAAACGCCCGGTCGCCAAAGGGTCCGCGAGCATCTGGTCCTGGGCGAACGCTATCGGGATCGAGGCTTTGTGAAAGGACGAATGGATGAATTCCAAATGTTCGATCGAGAGATTTCCGAGCTGGAAGCCCGCAAGCTTTACCATATGAAGCCCGATTCCCCGTTGCTTGGAACGCCGCTAGAGGAGATGGCCGATTTGGAGCCTGGAGATCTGTATAGCCACTTTTTGGCTACAGCCTATCTGCCAACCATGAAGGCGAGGGCAGAGCTGCAATCTGCTCGAGCTGAGCGAAACCGTATCATGGATGGGCTGGAGGCGATCAGCGTGATGAGAGAAACCGAAGACCCAAGACCAGCTTACATTCTCAATCGTGGAGCCTATGATGCTCGAGGGGAAGAGGTCACGGCTAATACGCCCTCGGCCCTACCGGCATTCCCCGAAGACCAGCCACGAAATCGGCTGGGGCTAGCTCGTTGGCTAACGGATCCTAATCATCCTCTTACCGCTCGGGTGGCGGTGAATCGCTACTGGCAAATGATCTTTGGCGTTGCGTTGGTTCGGACGCCTGAGGACTTTGGCAGCCAGGGCAGCAATCCGACCCATCCAGAGCTGCTGGATTGGCTGGCGCGCGATTTTGTCAACCATGGCTGGGATCTGCATCATTTGTTGCGGCAGATGGTTCTCTCCGCGACTTACCGTCAAAGCACCTTTGGCGATCTGGCTAGCACGGAGAAGGACCCGGAGAATCTAAGCTTTTGCCGGAGCAATCCGAACCGACTAGCGGCAGAAATGATTCGCGATAATGCCTTGGCGGTAAGCGGGTTGCTCGACGACGACATTGGCGGTCCGCCCGTCAAGCCCTACGAAGTTGCGGCCTCTTTCAAGCCGATGGAGCCAGACGAGGGCGAAGGATTGTATCGAAGAAGCTTATACACACTTTGGAAGCGGAATTCTCCGGCTCCGATGATGGTGGCTTTTGACGCCCCGAAACGGGATATATGCAGTTTGAAACGCGAGCCAACAGCATCACCTTTGCAGCCACTTGTCATACTGAACGGCCCGCAGTTTGTCGAAGCGGCCCGCGTGTTTGGCGAGAAGCTGCTTGCCAAGCATCGCGGTGATCGAACAGCGGTTATTGAAGATGCCTTTCACCAACTTACGAGCAGAAAGCCTGATCCCGAAGAAGTGGAGATTCTCGGTAATCTCTACGAAGCACAACGCCAGGAATTCGATGCCAATCCAGCAGACGCCAATGCCCTATTGAAAGTGGGATACGCCCCGATATCGCTTTACGAAAACCCGAGAGAGCATGCGGCCGCCACTGTTGTGATCAATGCCATCATGAACATGAACGAATCCCTGATAGAACGATGAAAAATCCGCTTTGCACAGGCTATGAAAGCCCGTTTGGAATGTCGCGCCGCTCATTCCTCAATCAGTTGGGAATGGGGCTAGGAGGACTGGCATTGGGCAGTATGGTGAATCCCTTGAAAGCTGTGACTGACAGGGGACCTGCTTTGTCGGGTACCCACTTTCCTGGCACCGCGAAACGAATTATTTATTTGTTCCAATCGGGTGGGCCGTCCCAAATGGACTTATTTGACTACAAACCACGGCTGAACCAGGAGCATGGCGAAGAGCTGCCAGACTCCGTTCGACGAGGGCAACGACTGACGGGAATGTCGACTAGCCAGGCCAGTTTCCCACTGGCAGGAACGCCGTTTGAATTCAAGCAGCACGGCGAGAGTGGAGCCTGGTTTAGCGAGACTTTGCCGCATATGACGTCAATCGCGGACAAGATGTGCTTCGTCAAAACCATGTACACGGAGGCTATCAATCACGGTCCAGGTGTGACCATGATGATGTCGGGTTCACAGATCCCGGGCAGGCCTACGGTTGGCTCCTGGCTTTCCTATGGTCTGGGCAGTCCGAATGAGAATCTGCCTTCTTATATTGTATTGACGCCGAAAGTACAAAAAGGGCAGCCATTGACCTCTCGCTATTGGGGAAGCGGGTTTCTTCCCGGACGCCATGATGGAGTCCGGTTCCGCCCAGAAAAGGATGCAGTACTCTATTTAAATAATCCAGATGGCGTCAGTCGGTTGAGTCGTAGAAAAACCATCGATCATCTAAAGGAGCTGCACGAGTACCAGGTGAGCAAGCAAAGCGATCCCGTTTTGGAAAGCCAGATTGAGCAATACGAAATGGCTTTCCGGATGCAGACTTCCGTTCCTGAGGTTTCCGATATTAGAGGGGAATCCAAAGCGACGCTAAAACTGTATGGCGATGACGTTGCAGAGCCGGGCACGTTTGCCGCCAACTGCTTGTTAGCCCGGAGGCTGGCGGAGCGAGAAGTGCCCTTTGTTCAAGTATTCCACATGGGATGGGATGCTCACAGCGACTGCCCCGGCAACGTGAGATCGAACTCGGAGAAGACCGACCAGGCCTCTGCTGCCCTGATCAAGGACTTGGAGTCTCGCGGAATGCTAGACGACACGCTAGTTATCTGGGGCGGGGAGTTCGGCCGGACCAATTATTGCCAAGGCAAGATCACCGAAACGAATTTTGGTCGTGATCATCATCCCCGCTGCTTTACGATTTGGATGGCCGGAGGTGGTGTGAATCCTGGATACACTCATGGAGTCACGGACGACTATTGCTATAACATCGAAGCTGATGGGGTACACGTCCATGACTTTCACGCGACGATGATGCACCTATTGGGTATAGATCATGAACGCCTTACCTACAAGTATCAGGGTCGGCACTTCCGACTTACGGACGTGCATGGGCACGTCGTTAAGGAACTGCTCGCCTAGGTACTGTTCCAGTTGGCAGCCCCTTCGCCACACCTTCTAGCTGGCGTAGCCAGCCGAAGGCTGGTGGAGGAGGTGGGGAGTCGAAATCGCTAATTACCTAGGGAAGAACGAGTTTAGGGGGCTAGGTTGCTGTATTAACCAGTGTTTCTATGCATTATCCTGCACCATTTATGACATGAAAATGACATGAAATAAATAGGCGGGGGAGGGAGTCATTCGAGGGGTAATGCTTTGCATGGGTATTAATCAACTGCCACCATAAAAAATGTCGTCCCATAGGGCAATCTCTGTCCTAGTTATGCTGTGAAATCACTCCACACGCTATTCTAGAGCCAGGAAAATAAACAAATCATGAACCTTCAAGAGCTCAAAGATTCTCTGCAACAGCGCGACGAAATCACCTTCGTCTTGCCCAGTGGTGAATACGTCCCTCCGCATTTCCATGTAACTGAAGTCGGCAAATCGAGTAAGCTTTACGTCGACTGCGGAGGCACTGTCCGCGCAGAGGAAGTCATCACTTTTCAGCTTTGGAGTGCAAATGACTACGATCACAGAATTCAGCCTCAAAAGATTCTTCAAATAATCGAAATTGCAGAAGATACCCTTGGTTTGGAAAATCTCGAAGTAGAGATTGAATACCAGCGCGACACGATAGGACGCTATGGTCTCTCGATTGACAAAGATAGGTTTCTTTTGACCCGGACTCAAACCGACTGTCTCGCGAAAGATAAATGTGGCATCCCTGAACAAGTGGAAGGCCTTGATTCCGAATCTTCATCCGACTGCTGCCCAGATTCTGGTTGCTGCTGACGACTCAATTAAAGACGATCTGGACGGTCCAAACGATCTACTCGCCCAACACCTTGGAGCTACCTTCCCAGCATCCCTATGGGCCATTTTCATTTTTGACCAAAAACAGGCTATTTTAGCCCAAAAACAGCCAAAAAATGTCAATTTTGGCTCATTTTATGCCATTTTTGGCCAATTTACGGGATTTCTTTATCTTAGATTATGACTCATAAAGGTGCTGTTTTCCCCTCACACGATGGCTTAAGACCATTAACCAGCACCTTAAAAATTTTTAATTGAAGAGATCCTAAAGTTGCTGGACCTTGTCCACCCTTTGCCTAGCTGCAGCGGGTGAAATGCAATTTGACCATAAATAAACTAGCCTCTAATGATGGAAGCCACTATTGCTTTCTGGTCGCTTGCTCAAATGCCCAAATTAATTAGTAGTTCAGTAGATTCATGAGGATCATAATCAGTATTTTTGGATTCTTCCTGTTTATATCGGTCAGGGCAAATGCCCTGCCAGGTGAGCCGGGA
>Ga0310343_10001404_pt1 | contig 12253 bp, 17 predicted proteins | sample HC15DNA2025_MG_FD_203519 | JGI IMG/M metagenome (GOLD analysis project Ga0310343, IMG submission 203519) | Marine microbial communities from station ALOHA, North Pacific Subtropical Gyre - HC15-DNA-20-25_MG | ecosystem: Environmental > Aquatic > Marine > Oceanic | place: Pacific Ocean: North... | reverse complement strand
TGTGAATTAATAATCAATAACATAGTAGTAATAATAGGTTGGATTTTTATGTGCAAATGGTTGGGGTTAGTTTTTTTCTTATCATTTTATTCCTTGGTATTAACCTTATCAGCAGCAATTTTAATATGTGTTTTTTTCGTGCAACATAACTATAAAAATACATATGCTAAAAATACAAAAAATTGGGACCTCATCGATGGAGCGATTTTAGGTAGTAGCAATTTGGATATACCTAATTGGTTAAATTGGTTTTTAGCAGACATATCCTTCCACAGCATTCATCATCTCTCTGAGAGAATCCCAAATTACAACTTAAGAGCTTGTCATAAAGCGAACATTCATTTGCTTCAAAAATCCAAATTTTTAAAATTAAGCGATTTTTCAAACTGCTTTAAATATATTATTTGGGATAATAAAAATGAAAAATTAATTCCAATAAACTAATACTTAATTCAACCTTCTTCTCAATTTTCTTTTGAGAGGAATACTGCTATACGCATGTGTACCAATAGATGGTGGCAAGTCATTCTTTATAGGATGCATAAAAGCATTTGCCATACTCTCTAACATTTTCGAAAGCCAATTAATTACAGATTTCATTTGAAAATCAAAAAGTGTACTTTTTAATCATCTAATTAAATTACTGAAAAGTAAATCAGTCTTTATGCTGATTTTTTTTTAAAGATTAACTTAATAATATTAAATAATAAAACGTGTTTCCTACTATCTCTTAAAAGAACTATATGACTATCTTTTAAGAGGTAAACAAGATTAAATATAGGATTAGTAAATAATACTTATTTTTTCTAATTCACTTAATAAATTAAATTATTGAACATAAATTCGTGCTATATCTCTAATCCAAATAAATCTACCAACTTCATGAATGACTCATTTTTTTCTAATAACCAGACTAAAGAAGTAGATTCTATTAATTCATATTTTGAATGTATAACCGAATGCAGTATTTTAGATGGCCATCAAGAATGTATTACACGTTGTTTAGAAATTCATTTAAAGGGAGGTAATCAAAATGAATAAAAAAAATTCTCCACAAAGGAAAACAACTTTAAAATGGAATTCTAATGGAGAGCTCTCTGAACTTGATATGTTAAGAATTTTAGAAAAGATATCATCTAGTGAACTTATAGAATGTGAATTGACCTGCGATCCTGATCAATCTTAAATATTATTATGCAGGGTTTTATTAATAAATTTTCTTTGCCTTATTTTTAAGAAGCAATATTTATAAGATTTCACATTGATCTTCTTATGAATTAATTTATTCAGCTTATGAAACAACAGCCTGTGTTATTTGGAATGAATTTAGTAATTTACTTTTAAGATCTTCAATTAAAATTTATATATCTTCTTAAGATTTTGAATATTGAGTATATTCTGAATAGTTAATTTTTAGGAGTCCTTTCTTTTCTCAAGAATATTTCACTAATTTCTTTTTTTGTCATTTCAATAGGTTTCACAAAACCCAAATCTCCATGAGTTGGACAATAATAAGTCATTAACATCCACTTTTTTTCTTCATCCATAGAAAAAATTCCTCCAAGAAAAAACTTCTGAGCAGAATTCTCCAATATATTTTTTAAAAATTGATTTTTTTTAATCTTTTTTTCTAGTTTGCTTAATATTTAATTGATATTTTCAAGCAATTCTTACTAAATAGATATAAATACGCATGACTTTAAAAAAATATCCTGCTATTTATTAATAAATTCAAAATTAATTTATGTCTTTAGAATCTATATTGATGGTAGTAGCTCCAATCTGTCTTTTTACTGTAGGAGTAATTGTTTTACCTATTTTAGTAACACCCCGAAAACAACCACGTCTGTCAAAAAAGTATATTCGAGGTCTTTAAATTTAATGATATTTAAAAAGGAACAAATTTAGGAGATTAATAAAATTAAACAAATAAATTCATAGATTCGTCAAAAAATAAAATCATTAATTTTCGAATCAAGTTTATATTTTCTAAAATTAAATGTCTTTTCAAAAAAGAGGCTGTATTGGATAATAGGTTCAGTAAATTAATTATTATTTTACTAAATTCTTACCAAACACAAATTTGAGAAATATAAAATTTTCAGGTCTTAAAGGCCAAGCTCTTCACGTAGAGAATAGAGATATTCCAAGCATGAAAGAATTTAAGGATGTTATCCCAAACCAGTATTTTAAGTGCAATACCAAAACTTCTTTAATGTATCTTTTACAATCAGCTTTAATTCAATTGCTTGTTGTAGCGATAGGATTATATATTCCATTTACTCTAAACTTTATCCCGATTTGGATCATTTACTCATTACTATCAGGCACCACTGCGATGGGATTCTGGGTAATTGCCCATGAATGTGGACATGGTGCATTTTCTGAAAACAAGGCTTTAGAAACTATAATTGGGTATTTGCTACATTCATCACTACTTGTTCCTTATTTTTCTTGGCAGCGTTCTCACGCAGTTCATCATAGATTCACAAATAATGTAACTTATGGTGAAACTCACGTTCCCTTAGTGATTGAGGGCAATGGAATCACAGAAAAGGTTGGAGGAGAAAAAGAATTACATTTTTCAAATTCCTTAGGCAAGAAAAAATATGGAATCATTCAACTTTTACTACATCTAATATTTGGATGGCCAGCTTATTTACTTACAGGAAGTACAGGAGGTATTAAATATGGAACTTCTAATCATTTTTGGCCAATAAAACCATTTTCTAAAGCATTATGGCCTTCAATATGGACTAAGAAAGTTTGGATATCAGATATTGGTATAGCTTTAGCATTATTAGGAATTTTTTATTTTGTTTTTATATATGGATTATTGCCAGTAATTACTTTGTATTTTGGTCCTTTATTGGTTGTTAATTGTTGGCTAGTAGTTTATACATGGCTTCACCATACAGATTCAGATGTACCCCATCTTTCAAATACGAAATTTTCTTTTATGAGAGGAGCATTTTTATCTATTGACAGACCTTACGGTAAAATACTTAATTTTCTTCATCATAATATAGGTTCAAGTCATGTCGTTCATCATGTCTGTCCAACTATCCCTCATTATCATGCAAAGAAGGCTACTTTATTAATTAAAAAGGCCTTTAAAAAGTCATATCTTTTTAATCCTGATCCTATTCATAAGGCTCTCTGGAATGTTGCTTGTAATTGTGTTGCTGTTAAGCCTGAAAGTGACAAAAGAAGATATATCTGGCAATCTTCATACAATAAAAGAAGACTAAAACCATAAAAATAATTTTGATAACATTAATTTACGAAAAGCTAAAAAGAATATAAAAAATTCAATAATAATATAAATTTCATCTTAAAAAAGATTATTGTTTTACAAATTCAAATGAGTGGTGACAATCTATATGGCAAGCAGCCTATAAAATTTTATTCAGAGAAAATCACACTTACAAAAGTGGAATTGTTAGAGAAACACTTGAGTTTAGGAGAAAAAATTTCGAATTTAGATGAAAAGCATAAAGAATGGAGTAGAAAGCTTTCAGGGTAATAAATTATTAGAATACCCTTTAATTTTTTAAAAATTAATTTCATTTAAAAAGAATATTTTCTATAAATTATTGAAAATTTATTTGCTGGCATCTTAAAATTTTTTCTTATAACTCTTGATATTTCATTTCAGATATAGTCCCTATTTCTTTTAGTAGCAGAAAAAAAGTGTTTTATCCAACATCAAAAGAATTAAAAAATTTAGCAAAAACAGGTATCTTAATATTCTTAGTTATTTGATTCTCCTCAATTTCGGCGAATTAAAAAACATTATTTTAAAGCTAAAGAACAATATTGAAATTGTAAGAGCAGGCAGAATATAAAGTATCAAATCAGAACTTAATAGAGAAGGAATGTTTGCAAAAATTAAATGCATGTAGTAGGTTGCGAATGACATAAAATATTTGTTTTTATAATTTATTAATAGCAATTATTCGCGTTATAAAATACTTTTTATAAAAATAAAAATGTAATCAAAAGAGCCAGCCTGTATCCCTACTAGCTGACTCTTGGTAATATAATAATTTAATTAAGTTCTAAATGAGGATTTTCTCTCCAAATCAAATAAGCATTGATTTCCATTTTATATATAAATAAATAAAAAATTAACTCACTAAATCAAACAGCTTTAAGAGTATACATTGATACAGATTTGTCGCATAACTAATATTTTCAGGGCAAAACAGCAAATTTTCTTTACATTAATAAATAAATATGTTATATTTGTTTACAAATTAACTAAAAAAAATGACTCCAGAAGCAGAACGTTTTAATGGATGGGCAGCAATGCTAGGTTTCGTAGCAGCAGTTGGTGCTTATGTAACTACTGGCCAAATTATTCCAGGTTGGTTCTAATGAAAAATACTCAACCTAATGTCGTAGAAAAAGAAAAAATAGTAGCTGAGAAGCTCAACGGAAGATTTGCAATGATAGGTTTTATAGCACTTGTCGGCGCATATTTAACAACAGGTCAAATCATTCCAGGATTCATCTAAAAAAACAATTCAAAATTTACACAAAAAGAATCAAATTAGAATTTCTAATTAGGTTCTTTTTTTTTAAAAGTTTTTCCTATCAAAAATACATTTTTTTAGTTTATTCATACTTAAAAATTTTCCCAAATATGTTTTAAATTATTTTCGCGATAAATCAGTATAAAAACTCTACCTCAATAATAAAAATATAATTAGAGTAGGTATATTCATAAAAGGAAATTAGCAATGGGAAATCTAGCCTTAGAAATTGTTTTTTGGTTTACATTGTTAATTTATATAGGCGCAAGGATAAATAGAACTAAGAATGGATATAAACAACCATCTTAAAAAACCACCAATATTAAATTTAGTATTAGCACAAAGTAAGTGGTTAAATTAAAAATAACAATAAAGCAAAACCCATTAAATATGACTTATTACCTCTATGAGAATTAAAAACCACTTTAAACAATGTTATCCTTATCAAAATAAATTAATAAGTCTTTATGAGAGTCAAGCTTGAACCAGAAACAGCATTTATAGGTAAAAAATTTGCATATATATTTCTTGGGGTGATATTTAGTCTTAATGCAATTACCTTTATCTGGTTTTTTTTATTTTCAAAAATAAATTAATTTTCAACTATTAAAGGAGAAGTTACTGGAAGTTAATATTAAAAAACTCCTGGGATAATTTGACCTGTTGTCACATAGGCACCTAATAATGCTATAAAACCAACCATAGCCCATCTCCCATTAACTTTTTCTGCGTTTTGGGGATACCCATCGTAAGATACAGATTCATCAATATAAGGCCTAGTTTCTGAAGGAAACATATTTTGTCTTCCACCTGATTCTGTTGTAACTCCTGATTTAGACATAAAAAAAAATAATTGTTAATTAATGTAACACGAATATTAATATATGTAAACTTGTTTAAATAATTTTATGCTGGGCATTTCTGACAAGGCTTTAAAAACTTTTAAAAAATTGGTTACCTCAAAATCGTCCATTACTTTTAATCGAATTTGCAAGAATAAGCATTTATACTCACACTAAGTAATTTTACTTATTAGTATATACTTATAGCATTTAGGAAGTGCTTAGCTGGTTAGACTCGGAGAATCTGAATCTAGCTATGTCGTCATGAGCTTGTCGGTGGGATACTTACAAGCTCTACAAAATTTTAAGGATTAGTAAACAAATATCATAGTAGATACACTTTTGCTCTTATAAATATTTTTAGAATAGATTTAGATAAAGTAAAATTTATGTTTTATTGCTAAATAGAAAATAGAGTATAACAAAACAAAAAAATGTCTTTGGATTTTATTCTTATTCCGGCGTGTATTTTTATTATCCTTCTTCTTTTAAATAGAGAAAATAGAATCTACAAAAGAAATCGAAAAGCTAAATAATTGAACAACTTTTACCTAGAGATTTAAAGAAAAGATCAACAAATATTATTATTTATCTGGGCAAGATTCAAAGAATCATTATTTGAGCATATATCATGAATTTAGGAAAGTTTACTATAAATCCCTATGCAAAATTTTTACTTAAAATTATTTTGCACCAATATGTTCTTGCATTATTAATTTGCTCTAATTTTTGTTGACAATGTATGCACTTACATTGATTTGATAAAGTTTTATCTTTCATTAATCTACTTTTTTTTTAAAGAAAACAAATTATTTGTTTTAACGCAAGTATTAAAAATTACTTTTTTATTTTTTTTAACTAATAATTTAAAAATTCTTCCCCATTACAAATATTATATTGGTTTCTAAATCATTAATATTTTATAATTCTAGAAAAGAAAGTACAAATTAAATAAAATCCTTTTGAAACCTGCAAATCAACCACTTATTAAAAAAACTATTCACAAAATAATAACTCCTTGGTACTCAATACCATTAATAGATAGATGGTTATTAGGGCAAATAATACCTCCTATGATATTTGCTATCTCAGCTTTCACTGTAATTTCACTCTCAGTGGGTGTAATGTTTGATTTGATAAGAAAAATAGTTGAGTATGGCTTACCTGTAATAAAAGCTTTGCAAGCTTTAATTTTTAGCCTTCCAAGTTTTTTAGTTTTATCATTTCCAATGGCTGTTTTATTATCAACACTATTATCTTACGGAAAGCTATCTGCTAATTCTGAATTATTGGCTTTAAGGTCATTAGGAATTACTGTCACACGGATCATAGCTCCAGCTATTGCAATTTCAATTTTTATGACAGGATTAACTTTTTATTTCAATGATAATTTAGTTCCCAATAGTAATAAGCTTGCCGAATCTACTTTAAGATCTGGAATAGGAAGTGCTTTCAATCAAGGGAAAAGTAAAAATAACATTATTTTTACTAGAAAGGGATCCAGAATAGATACCACAAATAAACAAACGAAAATAAATACATTTCTAACTCATATTTTCTATGCTTCTCGATTTGAAAATAATATTATGAGAGAAGTTACAGTTCTAGACTTTTCCAGAGAAAATATCAAACAGATACTTACTGCGAATAGAGCCATCTTTGATAAGAATAATTCCTCTTGGATATTTACAGATGGAAGTATTGTTTCAACAGACACTAATGGCCAAACATCAAGTATAAAATTCGAACAATATATATATCCTTTCGTTGAGGGGCCATTAGATCTTGCAAAAGTTCCAAAAGATGCAAGCGATATGTCTTTAAAAGAAGCGTTAGAAGCTGAGAGAATATATAAAAAGATTGGTGATGTAAAGCAAATTAGAAAAATTCAAGTGCGAATTCAAGAAAAATTCACATTGCCTTGTGCATGTCTGGTTTTTGGATTAATTGGCAGTATTTTGGGATGTAAATCTAATTTAAGATCTTCAAAAAGTCAGGGTTTTGGATTGAGTGTACTTTTAATATTAGCCTATTATGTGATTTCATTTATTTCCAGTTCCTTTGGCGTTAAAGGGTTACTACCGCCAATAATTGCTGCTTGGTTCCCGGTGCTAAGTTCTTTAAGTTGTGGATTTTATTTTTTAAGAAGAAACTCTGCATGATTTATCAAAACATCATCAAAGTTTTCTTTTCAAGGGAAAAGAAAAAGATTTAAAAACACTCTAAAAGTTACTTTCTAAAATTAAAACTTTAAAATGTTCTTTGATGGCTCTTGCATCACGCAAAAGCTTTTTACAATGCAAAAATATTTATTAATGATCTATTATTGATCTGTGAAGAAATGAAGAAATTATTAATAAGAGTTTTTTAGTAATTTAAAATTCTGCCAAAAATGTAAAAAGATACCAGTAGATAAAAGAAATTCAAAAATCTCTTGATCATTTCTAATATGTGGAACTGTTGAAGCCCAGGAGAGATCATAATAAGCAAAAAATAAAGATACCAATAAAAAAAACAAGCTATATTTTCTATCCGGCAACGAACTTAAATTAGGCCATTTTCTCCATCCCACCCAACCTAAAAAGATACATAAAACATGTAATAAAGGATCAAGAAGAACATTATGAAAAAAAGGAAGATTATGTAAATTTGTCTCACCTTGGATACTTAACTCTGATATTGAATTCAATGTAAATCCTGTAATTCGTTCACCCCAACTAATTTCTTCAGCAGAAATTAGGAAACAAAAAATGCTAGAAATCAACCAAATCAAGGAATTTATTGATCTCTTTTTTTTAGACTTATAGAAAATAAAAAGCCCCATGATAGAAGAGATAAAAAATTGGCTAAACTGCAACCACTCCAGAGGGCCATCTTCTTTTTTCAATAAGTCAAACCAAGTCGAACCAATAAAATTTTTGCCAAAAGGTAATATGTAAACAAACCCATAAATAAATATCAGATAATAAATTGGGAACAAACTAACTTTTGAGAATATTGAACCCCAAGGCGTTCTTATATCAGACATTTATTTACAAGATTAATTTTAAAACTAAGTTTATACCTCTAGATAAATTAAGTAAAGATCTTTATATATTAAACTTTTTCTTTTTTTGAAGACTTGGAGAATATTCGAAAAAAGTAAAAATTAATTCATAAATTAATCATTTAGAATAAAAATATAAATTTTTATTTCCGAAAAAAATAAAAAATTTATATTCATATATTCCTAGATTAACTTTATTTTTTATTTTTAAAATAGTTCAATTTTCCTAAACTTTATTTAAAAACTCATAATAATTAAAACTGAAAAACAATAATCAAGCATCAATTAGGAAAAAAACTTTTATCTTAAAAAAATTATATTAAATTTAAAGAGTTTTTTATTGAAACCAACCTTTTTTCTTAGCTTTAACTTCAGGAGAAGTTTTAATTTTTGGAGATTCGTCAACTCTACCTTTAATAATCATTAAAGGGACAATTGCCCATAAAGCTAAAAATAAAATCCAGAATAAGTAAATGTTCATAATACAAAATAATTTTTATTTATAATAAAATTGATAAACTAATATCCGTGAATATCTTTTTAAAGTTCTAGTTTTAATGTAAAATAAGCATGATATTTTAAAAATTTTTAATATAGTTTGAGTATTAATAGTTTTAAGAGTGAAGATACAAATTTTATTATATAGATAAATAATTTAGGTATAAAATAAACAGTTTGCACTTTAAAATAACCACTGCTTTGCTTAAGTGTATTTAGAGTGCATATTTATAATGGCAACATAAAAAACTTTTCTTGAATCCTATTAAAATATTCTCATTCTTATATTTTAAATTTCGTAATCAAAATTAAAATAAATGAAAAAATGTGATTTATGTAATAAGCCAAATAAAGTTCATTTCAGGGTTAAATCTATAATTCATACCAATTGGATATTTTGTTGCAAAGAATGTTGGATTATTATTTCAAAACAAAGTAATTATTCTTATGGTGGCACAAGAAAATCAAAATAGTAAATCATTTAATTTAGAAAAATAATTTTAATTTACTAAAATAATTCGTTAATTTTTTTTTGATTTATATTCGGAATTAATATCTTTAATAAATTCATCGACGTCATTTCTTATATCCCTATATTGATTGATTTTTCGTTTACTTTTCTCATAGAAAATTGATTGAAATATTCCTCGATTCATATACTCAATCCAATATACTCATAAGTAAAAAAATTGATTAGGTACAAAATTTATCTAATATAATTTACTTTAAGAGTAGTAATTTAGCGATTCATTATATAAGTTAGAAAGCCAGTGAATGTTAGTAATTTAAATCCAATAAAGAAAGGCAAATATTTTTTTACTTTTTTACCAACAGGTAATAATTTATTTAAAGAATTTACTATATTTGTTTGCATGAAAGCTCTAATAATTATTGCTCATCCTAACGAATTTTTTTTAAAAATATCTTAATTGGAATTTATAAATTTATATATAGAAAATCTAAACTTTACAAGATAACCATCTTTATTTTTTTTCAAATAGTTTAATTATCAGCTAAAAATATAAACTTTAGAGAGACTAACACCTATATCTAAAGCTAATAAAGCAATTAGTAACTTACTCATTTTTTGTACTCGCAACTATTTGTTCGTAAAGTTCTAGAGAAATAGGTTTCATAGCCTTTAAGAAATATGATTATAAATTAGTAATTTCTAAATAAGTTTCTGGTTACGAAATATACGAATATATAATTATTTAATAGAAAAAAAATATATTTATAATAAGTTTTTCTTATAAAGTATCAATAAATACTAATCTAAAATATCTTCAATAATTATCAAAACTCTTCAATAAAATTTCACGAAATTTTAAAATTATAAAGCTTTTTAAAATTTAATTTCTCTTCCGATCAATAAAGTAATAACAACAATAAAAGTCAAACTGCATTGGCAATAAACAAATCTATATCAATTAATAGAGAGAATTTTGCTTTGAAGATTTATAAAGTCAATTTATTTTCAAAGACTTATTTGTTGGATTTATTAAGGGTGCATGCATTTGCTCTTTCTCTTGACCAAAATTACTTTTATAAAAAATTACTTTTTTAGTAATTTAATTCTTACTTTGTCGGGTATGGCAAAATGAGAATTAAAAAATTGAAAAGCAAGCCTTAGTAAATATTTCAAAGATATTAAAAGATAATAGAAATTCATTTCAAGTAAATATTTCCTCTATAAGTAAGTTTTATTGCCTTTTCTTCTTGTTTTCTGCAGTATACGAATGATTTCCCATTGAAATACATGTTAACCATGATGCAGCTCCTAGAAATGCTCAAGTCCCCGTCCTATGGCTTGAGTCGTACTGCGGTCTATCAGATGGTAGATCGGACGATTTTGTAGTACTTCCTACATACTCTTTTTATAGTATTTATACTTAGCTGTCAACACCTAGATAAAACTAAACTGCAATTTGGACCTGGATTCTTTTCTCATAAACTCCCTACACAGAATAAAGAACATATATCTACGAGTAACTCCTATTTATTTTGTAATAGATAATAGAAACAAACAAATTGAGCAATGTGGAAATCCCATTATTTATTTTCTAATATAAATTTCAATTGAGTCTCTGCGCTAAGAATATCAATTCTTCTCTTAAATAATTTAAAAAATTTAACTATCTTTTTCATAATAAACTTTTTATTCATCGATAATACTATTATTCCGAGGTTGAATATATCAATGAGCAAAAATACTGAATCAATTGATATAACTAGATTCTTGTAACATACTTATACAATAACTAAATATGTATGTTTGAATTGATCTATCTTAATTTAAAGTTTGATTTTTAAATAAATTTCTAATTTGTCTATCTTTGCATTATTCAGAGTAAAATTTTTATGGTGTTTCTTTGGAAGAGTTTCACCAAGAGGTGCAATTTTTTGCACCTTCTTACCTAAATTAATTATTTGATCAGCTAATGAATATTTCACCCCATCTATTAATTGATGCTGTAATACTGAGTTTCGCTTTAACAATAACCCTTGTATTAAGAGCAAAAGGTAATGCTGCAATAAAAGAAAAAGAAAGTAAATGATTTCTAGAAGTCGATGAAGTGATTTTAAATCATTAATTTCTTTTACTAATACTGAATGAGAAAAGATATTCTTAACAACCACAAAACAATAATACTCGGGTAATAATACTCTATTAAATTCAAATTAAAAGTAGGATAATGAAGGGGTAGAGATATAAGGAGGTTTTTATGAAGCTCACTACTCCATTCACCGCTCTAAGAAATGCAACTTCAGATATGTGGAGAATGCATGATTTTAATTATCAATTCCCAAAAAAAGAATTAAAAAAATATTGGGATCAAGAATGTATAGCGCATCCTACGAATAATCATTGCAAAATTTATTGTGATTAATATTGGATCATTTTAGGTATTCTTACGCTTGATTTTTATATTTAATCCGTACTAAAGCTCAATTAGTAAAAAAGGGGGGAAAGTAGATGACTAATTTAAGTTTAGAGATTCTCTTTTGGACAATCTTAATTGCATATCTTCTATTAAGGTTAAATCAAACTTTGAATAACTACAAACAACAACATTAAAAGGAGGGCAAAATGAAACTGCAAACTCAATTCACCGTTCCAAAAAAAGATTTGAATGATATTGAGCTTGTTGGATGATATGGTCCCAGGATTTAAGATTTAATTAATCATGATTAAATCAATATTAAGGATTCATGCAAAATATTCGAGACCGATTACTTTATCTATACGACAGTTCTGGTGATCGACTCGACCAAGGTTGACCAATTAGATCTTCACTAACCAATGGTCTGCAACACCAAGGTAAATT
>Ga0310343_10001401_pt1 | contig 12274 bp, 11 predicted proteins | sample HC15DNA2025_MG_FD_203519 | JGI IMG/M metagenome (GOLD analysis project Ga0310343, IMG submission 203519) | Marine microbial communities from station ALOHA, North Pacific Subtropical Gyre - HC15-DNA-20-25_MG | ecosystem: Environmental > Aquatic > Marine > Oceanic | place: Pacific Ocean: North... | reverse complement strand
TATCGCGATTAATCAACAAAATTTAACCGATTCAAGATAATAATTCACAAATCAAGCCGAGACATATTTTCAGACTCAAAGGAAAAACTGAAAATCCAATGATAAAAGGTGTATGAGAGGAATCTCAACCTATTTTTCGTAACACGCAGATCTTATCGATTTTGACCGTTGAAGCCCTAGTATAGTTAAGAAAATATTCAATTAATTAACAAAAAGGAACCATCTTCATTGACTTCTAACCAATCACCATCCTCCAGTTGATGTACTGATTCAGGTAGTTCCGGCATCGTGAAACCTGATTCAGCCCCCTTACTCGAGGCGTAATTATGAGTGACTAAGAGCTTAACATTTGGATGTCGTCTTGAATACGAAACCACATCAGATGGTCGATGATGATAGGGAAAATCCCCAATATCCGGAACTCCCATTTCTAGAATCACTACATCTGCTCTGGATGACCTTTTCTCAATCTCATTACAAGGTCCTGAATCACCACAATGTAACAATCGAAAACCACTCTTGTGAACTAGCTCGTATCCATGAGGATCTGTCTCAGGTGTGTGGCGCACTGGAAACCTTTCATACACCCAGTTCGTCCCATGAAGATCTCCGGATTCATCTGTATTCCAATCAATCGATTTCTTCAAAGAATCATCTAGACTTCCAGGGAAGGCCATTCTACAAAGTGACGAGAAAAAATCCTCTCCACCTGGCCTCAAATATACTGATAGTGGACTCAAATCATTTGGATCTGATATGTATTTCCTATCTAGTAAAATGAAAGGCATTCCGAAAGTGTGATCACCATGCCAATGTGTTATGAGGATATGCCTAAGATCGGAGGTTTCCGTTCCAATCCTCCTTAGTTGGGTCATGATGGTCGGAGGCGTATCGATAAGGACGACGTTGTCGATTACAAGAGATGCATGAAGCCTTCCTTTTGGGGAGAAAGCGTTCCCAGTTCCGATGAAGGTGATGCGGGACATGACTTGTCGGGTAGGTCAATCCGCTTGACCGCTTCGATTGTTCAGAGATGCCCATTTCCTAGCGATTTTGATAAGGGACCTTTGACTCAACTGTAATCGTAGAAGGTGTCGCAAGCATGACTGACTGGAGCGCAAAGAATCCTTACAGTTCGAACTTGACCCAGAATTTTGTCCTGAATGGCGAGGGCTCTGGCAAAGAAACTAGGCACATAGTTTTCGATTTAGCTACTTCAGGATTGGAGTACAAGGCAGGAGACGCTCTGGGTGTCGTGCCAGTTGCACCTTCCAAACTTGTTGAAGATTTACTCGCAGCATCTGGTTTTTCAGGGTCTGAAATAGTTGAAACTCACTTGGGAGATATGGAATTGAGGCAGGCACTGACCTCCGCCTTTGAGATACACCGACTCTCAAAGAAATGGATTCGGAACCTTGGTGATCGAATCGGCACATCTGAAGAAATTAGTATTCGACTAGTCTCCAGAACTAGAACTTCTACCAACGACGACACTATACTACTCGAATGGAGTGGCTCGGGGTTAGAGGGAGACGTCCCTTCGGATTATCGGGAAATTGGTTCGGCTGCAGACCCTTCAATTGATTTATGGAATGGGTTGGATAGCGACGACTCCCTTCTCGAAGACTACATCTGGTCAAGGGACTACATTGATGCTATCGCTGATTTTGGACACATAATATCAACTCCTCAACAACTTGTTGACGGAATGGACCGACTTAAGCCCAGACTGTATTCCATAGCTAGCAGCCCGGATTACGAGCCAGGTACAGTCCATCTTACCGTAGGAATCGTCCGCTATACTCATCATGACAGAGACAGAACTGGTTTGGCAACGGGCTTTCTGGCAGATCGCTGTAAGGTAGCAGATACCGATATTGGAATATTCATGTCTCCTACTCGATCATTTATCCTTCCAGAAGATCTCACCACAGATATAATCATGGTAGGCCCAGGAACGGGAATAGCACCCTTCAGGGCCTTCTTGCAACAGAGAGATATCGATGGTGCAACCGGAAGAAACTGGTTATTTTTCGGTGATTGGACAGAGTCTGGTGAAAATTACTACAAGGAAGAAATGGATGATTGGAAAGAGCGGGGAGTTCTAACAAAACACGATTTAGCTTGGTCCAGAGATGGTTCTGAGAAGGTGTATGTCCAACATCTCATGAAAAAGCACGGCCAAGAAATTTGGGCTTGGATAGATGGTGGCGCGTATTTCTATGTCTGTGGAGATAAATCCAGAATGGCAAAAGACGTCCACAAGACCCTCATTGAGATCTGTGCAGAGCATGGCGACATGTCCGACGAAGATGCTCATGAATTCGTTGAAAACCGAATGATGAGGACTGAGAAGAGATATCTCAGAGATGTATATTGATAGCCAATCATTTCAGATGAACTCAAACGTTGCCTGCCCGTCGTAGAGTCAATGGGATTCTCACGAGTACTCATCGCAAATCGCGGTGAAATTGCATTGAGGATATTGAGATCTCTCAGAACACTCGGCATTCAAGCTTCAATAATCCACGGAAAAGAGGACAGAACTAGTCTACCTGTTCGCTGGTCTGATTCGGCTGTGCAGATCTATCGTGATGATCCTCTAGAAAGCTATCTTGATGTCGAGGCAGTTGTGGATGCTGCAAAAAGTGTTCAAGCCGATGCAGTTCACCCCGGGTATGGCTTTCTTGCCGAAAATCCCATTTTGGCCCGAAGACTCACTGAGGAAGGAATCACCTTTATTGGCCCCTCTGCTGAAATTCTAGAACTTCTCGGGGATAAGTTACAGGCCCGCTCAGCGATGTCTGCCGCAGGACTTCCAATTGCACAAGGGTCCGAGGACCCGATAGAGAACTCCGAGAGTGCAATGGCCATTGCAGCAAAGATTGGCTATCCTGTGATCATCAAAGCCGCTGCTGGAGGTGGGGGTATAGGTATGCAAATAGTGCACGAGGAACAGGAGTTCGATTCTGCATTCCGCTTATGTTCGAGCAGGGCCTCTTCAGCCTTTGGTGACGGCAGAGTCTTCGTTGAGAAGTTCATAGAGGAAGCACAACACATTGAATTTCAAGTTCTTGGAGACGGGAAAAATGCTGTGCACTTCGGTGAGCGCTTCTGTTCTATACAAAGACGACATCAGAAAATACTGGAAGAGGGCCCATGGTTGGACGCTGAAACCAGAGAAAAAATCGGTTCCAAAGTCGTCGAAGGTGCGAAAGCCGTGGGATATCGCGGTCTTGCGACATTTGAATTCCTGAGGGATGCTAAGGGAGAGTTCTATTTCCTAGAGGTCAATCCGAGAGTCCAAGTCGAGCACACTGTCACAGAGGCTTTGACAGGTTTCGATCTTGTGTCATTAGGAATCAGGGTGGCGGCAGGTGAATCCCTTCCGATTAGCCAAGATGAGATACACCTGCGAGGACATGCAATACAAGCCAGAATAAATGCTGAGCGACCCGAAGATTTCACACCTGCACCGGGGAGGATATGGGAGTGCATTCTACCCTCTGGGCCCGGAATAAGGGTTGATTCACATGCCTGTTCCGGATATTCAATGCCAACTTGTTTCGACTCCTTACTTGCTAAGATCATAGCCCATGGGAGTGATAGAAAAGTAGCTATTGAGAGGTTAGACGCAGCGCTGAGAGAAACCGTGCTTGATGGAGTAGAGACTTTAATCCCACTACACAGGAAGATATTAAGGGAGCCTGATTTTGTTAACAAAGAAATCACGATTTCATATCTAGAAGATCATGATTTTAGGTGATATTGTGGATCTTGTAATCGTCGGCAGTATCGGATATGACGATATACAAACTCCCTATGGGAAGGTCAGTAGCCTATTGGGCGGGTCAGCATCATATTCAGGTCTATCAGCAGCATTTCATGCTCGTGACATGGGTCTGGAAAGAGTCAGAGTTGGCCTTGTATCGATTATCGGCTCGGACTTCGATGAAATTTCTCGTCGAAGAATTGTTGATGCGGGTTTGGATATCGATGGGGTTAGACAATCTAATGGGAGGACATTTCGCTGGTCGGGGAGATATGAGGGATCGATGGACCATGCAATTACAGTTTCAACAGAACTTAATGTTCTTTCAGACTTCAAACCAACTTTACCTTTAACTTGGAGAGACCCTCCAATTCTATTCTGCTCCTCGGCAAGCCCTGCTACCCAGATTGAAGTATTGAATCATAACAAAGGCTCCAAGATAACCGCGTTGGATACCTTTCAGCTTTGGATAGATACAGAATTTCAAGCATTATGCGAGGCCTTACGTAAAGTCGATATTGCAATTTTTAATGAAGATGAGGTTAATTCTATTGGGACCGGGTCAAACTACCTAGAATCGGGAAGAAACATCATGACGGGCCAGAGTCTCGATGGTGGTGAATTAGTTGGTTCAGGACCACAAATTCTGGTAATCAAAAGAGGTAGTGCAGGATGCGTATGCATTCATAGAGACGGCCTAATAATTCTCCCGGCCTATCCCACAGAGTCGGTGGTCGACCCAACTGGATGCGGAGATGTTTTTGCAGGTGCGTTCCTGGCACAACTTGTTCCCCATGAAGGAAATCTCTCAGATATCGAATCTATCCGAAGAGCGTTGATACACGCTACTGTGACGGCATCTTTCAATATTGAATCGTTCGGATCAGATTCAATTTCCACCTTGAAACGAGGAAAATATCGAGCCAGACTTGATCATTATCGGAGAATGGTAGGCATCATCTGAGATGCCGCACACCAGGTATTCCGACCTCTTCTCCGCCGTATGTGCTTGGTCTTAATTCGCTGAACCTCGGCAGTGGAAAATCTTCTTTTTCAGCAATATTGCCGATTCCAAACCGCTTCTTCATTACTATTTCTCGTAATGCATTTTGACCACATGTTTCTGGATGAACACGTGTTGGAGCTGTCCCAACACTGACCTCGGACTGATGTTGATGATCAGCACGAAGTCTTAGTTTCTGAGCAGACCGTAGTCTAGAATCTTGATTGAACTCCTCAATCTCATTTTTGGCCCTTTTCGACCCCCTGTTCTTGCTTGGAATCGGAACCAACATTCGCTCGACCCAACTTCGACTACGGGGCTTATTTGAAGAAAGAATTGAAGAAATCTTACCATGACCCTGCCCAATACTCTTCATGGCCTTCTTTGCTCTGGCTTGTTTTACTATACCGGGGCGGCATTCTTCCCTGACTGCGGCATCCGTAGGATCTGGTAATACATCGCCTCTGATTGCTATCGGTTCGTTTGATCCAACTGCGCGACTCAACATCATCGAACTGGAAGGTTGGACCTCACTATTTGCTAGAGAAAAATCGCTACTGCCCCATCCGGTCATAGCTGCTGGTTCGCTTGATACTGCACTCTCTACAGATTCTATGGCGGGGGCTGGATCATCAAACATACCCCACTGCATCCCTACGTCTTTTTCGGACTCGTCAAACCCGAAACTCGCATCGAACGGGAGTACTGATTCAGTCATGGACGAGGATACTGGCTTCATAGACTCAACTTCGGACGCTCCCAATTTGTTATCTGTTTCTGAATAGCCCATAGTTGGATTTGGAATTGTCACCGGAGATGAATTTCTAATTTGGAGATGGCTTGTCGGAGTAGGAGTCGATCTTACCATTGAATTCACAATCCTCTCCTCTTCTTCGTAAATCCTTGATTTCCTGATATCGCGACGAGCGTCGCTAATCGTATCTCCGTGCATAACTCTGTTAAGCATTTGATACAGATACAGAAGATCACTCTGTGAACCAGATATGAGATGACGCATTCCGTTTGAATGATCTATTGCCAAGACGGGAAGTCTAAATGTGAAATAAATTCCAATTGAAATCACACCAGCTGCAATCGCAATGTATGAGTAAGGTGCAACAAGTATTCTGATTGCTGAGAACATAAATGCAAGCCCAAGAAGGAGCCAAGTACTGGAGAATTTTTGGATATCCGTCTGTCTAAGAACGTCTATTGATCCGAGTTCTATTGCTGTTCCCATACCTCGGGGGTCTTCGAACCGCAGCCTTCGCTGATCAAGAACGGCTCTGAAGTGTCTCGAGAGCCCGATCAGAGAGAGTTCGTCGAACCATTCCGACTCACTATTCTCCGCTCGAGCCTGTGGCCCGGCTGAGTACATCCCGGGGGGGCATCAGAACTTTCACAATTTATACTCTTAGGCTGGAAACGATACCTTCGGCCTCTACAAGAGACAATATGATCAGACCGGATGGATATCTGTTATTGCTCCAATAATCCTCATTGGGCCTGCATCTAACTGAATCAGCAGCGGTGGTTTTTTTGATGATGTTCTAACATCTATCGGCCTATCCCAAGCCACTACTACACTATCCTCATTTACAGATTCCACTCTTCCGACGATGAATTGTAAATCGCAAGACATGTGGACTATATCGCCAACTTTTAGAGCGTTTTTTTGGAAAACTGAAATATCGACTTTCATCACACTCTTTTCCATTCTCGTCAGAAGTTTCGATCCAACACTTACGATCTGACTGCCCTTGTCAAGAATATTGTCTTGAACCCCTCTAAGAGCTATACCCACGCGATCACCTGATACCGCGAAGTCTACATCGTCATCCATAACTTGTAGGGAACGAACTACTCCAACACTTCCTCCAGGATAAATTTCAACAGAGTCATGTTTTCGGATTATCCCGGAACGAACGTATCCAATTCCAACCAGGCCAATTCCTCGGACGATAAAGTGCTGATCAATGGAGACAAGTACCTCCTCATCTTCTTCTGTGTCGATCCTAACCCTGTTAAGAAGCTCTGACCTGATGTCATGTGGATCTGGTAAGGAATCATGTATTATCCACGATTCCAGACCAGCCTGATTTCTAATCAATGAGAGCTTCTCTGGATCAATCCATTCACCTTCTTTTGGATTGATGATGATGTGGCCATTATCCACTTTGGATGAAGAGTATGCAACCATAGCCTCCCCAATTGCCGCATTAATCTCCCTGACCTCTATTATTCCAGACTCAGCAACGTTCAGAGTCGACAATAATGGCCGAAGACTTTCAGGATGTTTTAGAGGCCTTATCATTGAAAGAATCCTTCTTCCTGCCCCATCCCCTTCTTTGTAAACATATGATTCAACATCTCTCGAGTCCGAGATTTTTCCAAGAGTTCGTAACAAGCTTTCTGTGGCAAGTACAGCCACGTTCAGAACAGGCATGATCAATCACCCAGGTAATCACTCCAAAATGCAGATTAAGAATCCTCAACCCTCATGCCGTCCCTAGCTTGTTTTGCCATGTGGTTAAGACGACTCTCCTCTTCATTACTTGGAGTAAATTGAGGTACCTCCGTAGGCTTCATTGAATTGTCTACTGCAACCATAAAGAAGAATCCAGAGCAAATCTCCTGGGGATTCCATTCCTTCCGAGAGAGCCTGCAAGATGTGACATGCACACCTACGGTTCTTGGAGAAGTCCAAACAACTCTCGCGATTGTTCTGATTACATCGCCTTGGTACGCAGGCCTTTTGAATTTTAGAGCATCAACCGATATGGTAACTACGTCTTCACTGCAAAATTTGCTTGCAGCCATACCTGCGGCGGTATCCATAATTGACATCAAACGACCACCAAATAGTGTGTTCAGTGCATTCGTATCGCCCGGAAATACTTCGTTCAATTGAATGACCGGGCTAGATCTCTCACTTTCTTCCATGTCTAATCCATGCCGGGCGTCCCGCTCTCTTGAATCCACCCCGCATAATGTGCCCCATGAAACAGATTTGACCGTGGCGTTGATTTCTCACCCTGCCTCCTTGAGTACGTGGACCGAGCACACCTTGCGTGGGAACCAATTCATCTAACTGACCCAGAAGGCGGTAGCTACATTCTCTGGCCACATCTTCCCTGCATCGAATCTCCTGAAGTATTACGACCCTCGGGAGATTGGAGCGCAATAGCGATACTCGCATCTTCGGAGGATATTTGGAGATGGGAACAAGAATTCTCAGAAGATCAAAAAAATCCAGGTGCACATCTTGCTGCTGCTATGGCTTCAGGAACCTCACTGGGACGTTATCTGGCGGATATCACTTCCCTTGACTTGAAGAGCGTCTCTATTCCCGATCCTGAACCAATGAGGCTTGTGGGTTCGTTTCCTTCATCTAAGATATTTCCACTGGAGCCTCCAAGTGATGATCCAGATTGGGCCGATTTGATGGTGGAACATGCCGACCAAGCCGCTAAAGCATCAAATTTGCTTTCCCTTCTTGGTACCGGAAGGAGATGGAGGAAAGTTAGATCTGAAGTGATACCCTACATAGCTACGCACCAGCATGTGGACTTTGAAATGGGTGCAGCAGCAGCATCTGCTGCAGCATGGTGGAATGAAGAACAGCGTTCATGGAAGAACAATCTAGATCTTAGGAGAGATCTCCGACAGATGTCCAGGTTAAGAGGCGCTATGGCCCAGATCCGTTCCGATCGGGGCGTAAGTAAAATCTTAGTCCCAATACACCAGGCTAGGCTGAAGCGTATCTCGGAGGTGCTTTCTATGTGGCCTGATGTGGAGTCTATGGACGGAGGTGAGTGAATGAGCGATGTTACTGATCGACTTGAGGTTCAAGTGGAAGATCAAACATTTAGATTCGTTCCAAAAGATACGGTTTCAAGAATCGAGGCCCTTTCTCTCAAGGGAGCTTCTGCTGTAGGCGATGTAGTCGTCTGGGAGCGCTCACATCCAAGAGCCACTTTGGTGTTTGAACCATCAGGAGGGATACTGGTCCACGGCATTGCCAGACCTGAAGTCGCGAAACTCGTGGCAAGAGAAGCATTACTACGTCTTGGTCATCAAGAAGAAGGACTTGCGATGGAATCTGGACCAATACTCCTTGGATTCAGGACCGGCCGGGCAATAATCTCCAGCGTAGCAGTAACCCGATTGAACGAGGCATCCATGAACAATGATTTGGGTGCAATAGAGATTGCCGCCTCTAGATTCGGCGGTAAAATCATTCTCTTTCCAAGCGGTAGAGGATTTGTATTCGGGATGCGATCCAGGAGAATCGGTGAATTAGCAATTGAGACATATCTGGAGATTCTTGGGGAAGAGGGAGCGCTCGCGTGATATCTCCCAGAAGAAAATGGTCTTGGGAAGGCCCAATTGTCGATCACCATATCCATTTAGACAAATCAGGTCAGGGGATCAAGGCGGCTAAGGAATTCCATGCATCTGGCGGCACTTCGATATTATTAGTTCACAAGCCTGATTTTTCTTCTCTGCCCAAGAACGGGGAAGAATACAAATCAGCTTACTCTTCAACACTCGAGATGGCTGATCAAATTCGTAAAAAGATCGACATTGATGTGGGAGTCATACTCGGCCCCCATCCTGTGGCATGGGATCACCAAGCAGATGAGATGGGCCTTCAGGCAGCTTCAGAGTTGCATCTCGACGCGGTTTCGATTGCACTTGAACATGTGAATGAGCGTAACGCAATTGGGCTCGGAGAGGTTGGAAGACCACACTACAATGTCCCTAAAGAAAGATGGGAGCATGCAAATGATTTGCTACTCGAAGTCATGAAAATGGCCAAGGAAGACGACTCAGCAGTTCAGTTACACGTCGAAGAGAACGCCGAAGAAACCTGTCGAACTATCGACGAAATTAGATCAAAATCAGGTCTGCAGAGAACAAAAACGGTCCGCCATTATGCGCCACCAAATCTTTCTGACGCATTTAGATCAAAGCTACCCTGCACGGTGAATGTGGGGCGTGGTAGCATTGCTAGAATTATTGATTCATGGAATGAGGGGGCCGCTTATTGGGGAATGGAATCTGACTATCTCGATGACCCCCTGCGTCCTGGTGCCGTATTGGGCCCCCGAACAGTTCCGCGCAGAACCAAGGAGCTTTGTGACGAGTGGATTACATTGGGGAGAAAGGAACAAACGCTCGATGAACTCCTTCACAGGGTAAATCGAGATTGGATCGAGTCGATCTATGACTGGTCCCCGGGTTGAAATAAACGAAATATGCTTACCCGCGGCATGAATGCAAGGATTCCGCCTATGCAGAAGAGACCCAAAAAAGACAGACCAATGAACCAGTCAGGCTGAGTTACATTCCACCCCAGCGCTTCAGTTGCGAGAATGAATAAAGGTGCATTTACAGGCAGGAAAAAAACCATCATCGCAATGCCAATGCGCCGCCTCCACATCATGCTACTCAACCCTCCAAGGTGCCGTGAGGTGCATAACGACGACGGATACATGCGACCGAATCGATTTAGTGGACCACACTCCCCGAGGGGTTCAGAGCGCCTGTAGTGAAGTCTGGTTATCACCTGAGGTTTCCAACCTCATATCCTGGGTTCGAATCCCGGCGGGCGCACCACTCCGGAGCTCGTACTGAAGACTACATACTCCTTATGCTCACGGACAGGTATGGCGGAGCCCCATGGAGAGTCTAAAGACCAAACCGACGGGGAAAGAAAAGGCATAAGCCTCGATAGCTCAGACCTTGGTGAACAGAAGCAAGTAGTCGGTCGAAAAATATGGAGAATTTTCCCCTATGTGATGAGATACTGGAAACTCGCTCTAGGGGGTCTTATCGCCAATGCGGGCGCAAGGGCCTCGGATCTACTTCCATTCCTCACGATAGGTTGGGCAGCTGATTTCTACGCCAGTGGCACATTCAATCCATCATGGTTAGAGAATTACATAGGAAGCTCCCCCTATCTGGGGTTCGGAATTATAATTTTCATGTGTTTCGCTCTCCTAGCTTTCTTCCAGGGCGCTAGCAACTTTCTCTGGCAAGCAACCTCATACAACTCACAGCACGATATCAGGATGGATGCTGCCAGGTCGCTGATCAATATGGAGGCATCATATTTCGAAGATAGGCAAACAGGCAACCTCATGTCGGTTCTTTCTGCTGACATCTCCCTCTTGGAGGACGTTATATCCGATGCCAGCACAAGCATTGTTAGGATAACAATTACATTCGCCATGGCAGCAATCTTACTCTCATTTATGTCAGTAAAATTGACACTAATGTTGTTCAGTCCATTAGTTTTGATTATCCCAATGGTTATTTGGTTCGCCACGAGGGTACAACGTAGATACAGGAAACAGCGTGAGAGCACTGGTAGCATTGTCGCAATCCTCGAAAATGTGCTTGGAGGAATCACTGTGATGCAAGCCTACAATGCTCAAGATTTTGAGAAACTCCGAGTAAACAAAGAATCCGAAAGATATCGCAATCAAGCTATATCAGCCTCATTCATCCGCAACAGATTCATTCCAGGCATATATCTCGTTGCGGGAATTGCTTTCGGACTAATAGTAACTGCTGGAGGATGGGTGCTCGAATCCGGCGAAATCACTATCGGCGAATATGTCACATTTCTGCTAATCAGTACCCGAATGACCTTCCCTCTTTTTATTCTGGGAGCGCTCCTTAACCAAATACAACGCGGCGAAGCGGCTGCAAGACGAGTTTTTGCAATAGTTGATCTTGAACCTTCCATAGTGGATCACCCTGACGCGGTTCCTCTGGATGGCCCAATCAAATCAGTTGTTTTCGACAATGTAACGTTTCAATACCCTTCTTCAGACACAAACGTACTCAATGGAATATCCTTTGAGGCCAAACCGGGCGATTTTATAGGCATAATGGGCCATACAGGGGCTGGCAAGAGCACAATCCTGAAACTCATTGAAAGATTCTACGAGCCCCAGTCTGGTAGAATATTAGTGAATGGGGCGGATATCAATAATCTTGAAATTGACTCCATCAGGGCCCGCATTGGATTCGTATCTCAAGATCCATTCCTGTTTTTCGGCACTGTAAGGGACAATATTGCTTATGCTAGGGAGGCTACAGAAAAGGAGATAGAAGAGGCATTGCATGCAGCCGGAGCCAAGGAGTTCGTGATGAACTTGCCACAGGGCATTGACACAGAAGTGGGCGATAGGGGTGTGAAACTTTCTGGTGGCCAGAAAGCAAGGATAAGTCTCGCAAGAGCACTTCTGACAAAACCTGATTTGTTAATACTCGATGAAGCAAGTGCCGCACTTGACGCAGAAACTGAACAGAGGATACAGAACTCATTATTCTCGTCCAACGATGCAGATAGAATGACCATTGCAGTCGCACACAGACTGGCAACGATCAGGAATGCCGATGAGATTCTTGCTATGGTAGATGGCGTGATTGTAGAACGAGGCCTTCATCAACCGCTTATTGAGGCTGACAATGTGTATGCCTCC
>Ga0310343_10001400_pt1 | contig 12275 bp, 10 predicted proteins | sample HC15DNA2025_MG_FD_203519 | JGI IMG/M metagenome (GOLD analysis project Ga0310343, IMG submission 203519) | Marine microbial communities from station ALOHA, North Pacific Subtropical Gyre - HC15-DNA-20-25_MG | ecosystem: Environmental > Aquatic > Marine > Oceanic | place: Pacific Ocean: North... | reverse complement strand
TACGTTTATGGAAAACAAGTTAAGGGTGATATTATAATTTTCGATGATGTTACACCAGGTTATTTTGATGGAGTTTGTGAAGCGTTAAAAATAATAGAATCTAAATATCCCTATGAAGTTATTAGATTTTCATCAGATAGTAAAAGAGGTTATGCTATAGCGAAGAGAAAATAATTTTTTGTATAATTCTATATAAAAAATTCAATTAAATTTAATCTATTATTTTGATAAAGAGGGAAGAGGGACATCATTTATATCCTTCCCTCTACTATAAATGTTGCTATTTTTTTTAGCGCAAAATCTTATAATTAATCTTGGATAGAATTTTGTTTTTTTAATGTGGGAATTTAAAAAATTATTTATTTTTCTTTGTAATCTTGTTGGCAAGAAAAAACTGTATGTTGGTAAAGCATGAATTATTGAACTATTGAAAACAACAAATGTATTATCATCATTATAGATAGTTTTTCTTTTACTAAATATTTTTAGCAGCAAATTTATTAAAAAATTATCAAAATCTCTTCTATGAGTTTTATCATAAATATATAATTGACGAGTTTTTTTATAATTAAGTTGGGGATAAAAGAAAACATTAATATCAGGGGGGATTTTACCTATAACTTTGCCTTTCTTATCAATGTAAGTATCTCTATGTGCATTCAAGTAACCTTCTCCAGGAGCCCACATTCTTAATTTTACATCTCCTAAAACATATTCTTGATTGGTTATATCATTAACAATTTCTAATAATTTATTTTTATTTATAAATTCTATAAACTTTACATCATTAACCATATCAAAAGCGCCTCCAAAAGTTTGTCTCCATTTTTTTCTATCTCCATAATTAAATTTATTAACTTCTTCTTGTAGAAAATCTAAAAGACATTCTGACGCTTTTTTATTATTAAATCCAATTATTGAATAACCATTAACATAAAAATCAATTTGTTTTTTTGATTGTGATAAAGATAAACCTGGTTCAGATTTTATATTTATTTTTTTTTGATTCATATTAATAATGATCTATTTGCAGGATTAATTTAGAAAGTTACTATATTATTTATAATTTATCCTAATCTTTTTTTTTTATCTCAAATATTAAGAATTATTAGATTTAACTTTTATGATTTGGATTTAAAATTTATGTCTCCTAAAGATAATTAATTGATCTATAAGGTAAATTTAAGGTTGCTTTTAAATAGTGTCATTTAATGTTAGTGTATTTAAAATTTAAATTTAAAGTTTCATAAAAGTAGAGTTTGAAAAATGGATATCAACAGAATTAATTTAACAAAAGAAGTATCTATTTCTAAACTTTTATTCACCTTAAAAGTTCTCAATAAAAGGGATGTATATAGTTTAGTACTTCTTTTAGTTTATATGATAATTGGAGCTTCTATTGAGTTAATTTATCTTATTTGTATTTCGCAGTTTACAACATATCTTATGAGCAGTGATTTGAATTTAATGCAAGGTAATAATGATTCAATTATAGTAAATAATTTCTATTCCAAAATTATACTATTCATAAGCAACTATACAGCTTCAGATCTTACAGCAAATGGTATAGCAATAATTCTTGTTTCGATAATAAGTTTATCAGTAAGACTTTATGTTTTACGAAACAGTCTTAATGAAACAGCTAGAATAGCAAGTGTTATTGAATCTAAGTGTGGAGAAAAATTAGCAAATGTTAGATACGACTATATTAAAAATTTAAAAATATCGGATGTGATTTCTTACTTTAATAGAATTCCAAGTCTTATAAACTCAATAATTCAGCAAGGTTTATTAGCTGTATCAGCAGTAATTATAATCTTGTTTATCATATTTTATTTAAATTCACAAACTTATAATTTTTTTCTCATAGCTTTTTTAATTTTGGCATTAGTTTACGCTTTGGTTTTATTTTTAAGTAGTAGGAAAATGAAATCTTTCAGTTATAATAGTAAAAGGATTATTTTAGCAAGAACATCCTGGCTGACGTATATGGTGCAGATGTTTAGACAGATATCTCTAGAACAAAAAAAAAATAAAGTTACTAATGACTATACCCAACTTTCTAACTCCCTTTATAATTTAAATTCTGAAGCCCAATTTCTAGTTCTTTACCCCAAAATTTTAATTGAATATGTCGCGATAATTTCTATAGCAATACTTTTTATAATCCAAACTTCTACAACTAATTCAACAAATTCAGTAATAAATATTGGAGTATTCTTGGTAGCAATTTTAAGAATATTGCCCTCATTTCAAATAATTTTTGTATTTTTAGCAAATTTAAAGAAACATAGATTTGTTGTAGAAGTTGTGTACGAAATTTTAAAACTACCTCAAGAAATAAATAATAAAAATTTAGAGAATAATCTTTCAATAGATAATTATGATGAAAGTATCTACTCAATAAAATTACAAAATATAAGTTTCAAGTACTCTGGTACTAAAAATTATGTGATTGAAAATTTTTCTTATGAATTTCGAAATGGAAAATCTTATGCTTTAGTTGGTAAATCTGGGTCTGGTAAAAGTACTCTAATAGATTTATTTTTAAATCTATTAAGTCCCTCTAGTGGGAGCGTTCTTATTAACAACAAATATGAGTTAATTAAAGATTATAAAGAATCTTTTAGTACGAGATTTCTTAGGTCTAATTCTTTTCTGATTGGTCAGAATGATTATAATATTGGATCAACGATTAGAGAAATATTGGAAATTTCTAATGAAAATTTAGAAGATCAAAGTTTTTTAAAAAGACTTAAGTATGCTTCAAAAAAATTAGAATTGGAAGGATTATTTAAAGATCAATTTGTAGATAGATATATTGGGGAAAATGCATCTCAAATTAGTGGGGGCCAAAGACAGAGACTTTTCCTAATTAAAGCCTTTATGTCTCAAAAGAAAATACTTATATTTGATGAAGTTACGAGTTCACTTGATCAAAATTCTGAAAGATTGGTATTAAGCTTAATATTTGATTCAGATTTTTTAATCAACGATAAAATTTTCATTTTTTCTACTCATAGTCAAATACTGGCAGACAATTGTGATGAAATCATTAACTTCAATGAATTAAATTTCGCTAAAAAGAGGTTATAGTTTTAACTATTTAGATAAGACAAAATAAAATTTTAAATTAGTTAAAAATTTAATCTTATATTTGAAGTTATTAAAAATTTTATTTACTTCTTATTAAATAATTTATTTAGGTTATTAATAATGAAGAATTGGATAAATTTTATTTAAAATTTTTGTTTAAAACAATTTCCTTCTCCAGTTTTGTATAAATTTTTATTTATTATTTTGTTTGTTTTTAAGCTCAATTAATAAGTTTTTTAATTCTTCTTGCCAATATTTGCTTTCAATTTCTATAAATTTTTCCGTCTCTGAAATATTTAGTAAAGAATATTTAGGCCTAGGGCAAATTCCTTTATATTGAGTACTTTTAATTGGAACAATTTTTTTTTCAGTTTCAATTATATTAAGTTCAATCCCAAAATTTTTAATAGATTTAGCTATTTCAAACCAATTTGTTTCACCTCTGCAACTCCAATGTAAATAAGAGGGTATGAAATCGTTAACTGATTTTTTCCTAATTAAATTTATTATTAAGTTTGATAAGCTTTTTGTTGTAGTAATGCAACCTTTTTGATCTGAAATTATTTTTAAAGTACTATTATTACCTTTTTCTTTAAGTTTATTCAAAATTGTCTTTACAAAATTGTTTCCATATTTACTCACAAGCCAACTCGTTCTAATAATTGAAAATTGATTTTTATTTAATATATTTTCTATGTATTCTTCTCCTTGAGCTTTTGATTTTCCATATATGTTTATAGGGTTTCTTTCGTAATTTGTTCTGTAAGGCTTTTTATTTTTACCATCGAATACATAGTCAGTACTAATATGTATGATGCTTCCTCCTTTTTTTTTTATTGACTTTGCAAATGCTTTAGGTGCTAAAGCATTTATTTTAAATGCATCTTCGATATTTTTTTCAGCATTTTCTACAGCTGTATATGCAGCAAAATTTATAACTAAATCAGGTGATTTATCCAAAATAAATTTTTCACAAAGCTGAGCATCCCTTAAATCAAGTTCTTGTCTAGTTGGGGATATAATTTCATGATTATTTATCTCTTCAAAATTTTTCATTAGGCTTAAAAACTCAGTACCAAGCTGGCCAGATGATCCTGTAACTAATATTTTCATTTTTTATAAATATTTTGCAGAGTTATCTTTTTCTGATACTTTTGGAAAATCAATTATTTCAGGCCAATTTATTGCTATTTTGGGATCATCCCACTTTATAGTTTTTTCATGTTCTTTAGACCAATATTCAGTGGTTTTGTATTGTACTTCTGTTTGATCAGTTAAAGTTAGGAATCCATGAGCAAACCCTGTAGGAATCCATAATTGTTCATGATTTTCTGAATTAAGTTCTAATCCAACCCATTTCAATTTCGTAGGAGAATCTTTTCTTATATCAATAACTACATCAAATATTTTGCCTTTTGTACATCTAACTAATTTTCCTTGCTCCATAGGGAAACTCTGATAATGCATGCCTCTTAAAACTCCCTTATAAGAAAAAGAATGATTATCTTGAACAAATGTTGCATTTAATCCAATTAAATCATTGAATTTTTTCTGATTCCACGATTCTTTAAAAAACCCTCTTTTATCAGAATAAACTTTATTTTTAATTAATAGTGGACCTTCTAAAAAGGTATCTTTATTTATAAATAATTTTTCAGTATGCATAAAAAATTTTTAATTAATATTCCTCTATAAGCAATTTATTCAGATATTTAGAATAATTACTGTTTGGTTGCTCTAATGATAATTTTTCTAATGTATCATCACTTATCCATCCTTTATTCCAAGCTATCTCTTCAGGACAACCTATTTTGAGACCTTGTCTTTTTTCTAGAGTTTGAATATATATACCTGCTTCGCTTAAAGAATCGAAAGTTCCAGTATCTAGCCAAGCAGATCCTCTACTCATTATTTCAGCTGCAAGATTATTATTGCTTAAATATAATTGATTAATATCAGTAATTTCAAGTTCACCTCTTTTTGATGGAATAATTGACTCTGCAAAAGAAACAACTTTTTCGTCATAAAAATATAATCCTGTGACAGCATATTGGCTTTTTGGTTTGGAAGGTTTTTCATCAATTGAAAGTAATTTTTGATCATTATCAAACTCTGCAATTCCATATCTTTGGGGATCACTAACTGGATATAAAAAAATAGTTGAACCTTTATTTTGATCAGCTTTTATTAATTTTTTATTTAACTCAGCTCCATGAAAGAGATTATCTCCAAGTATTAGCGCGGATGGTGAATTATCTAAAAATTCTTTTCCAATTAAGAATGCTTCAGCAATTCCACGAGGTTCTTCTTGAATTTTAAATGAGAAATTAATGCCCCAATTAGTACCATCGCCCAATAATCTTTTAAAGGAATCTTGATCATTTTTGGTTGTTATTATGAGAATATCTTTTATGTTTGCAAGCATAAGTGTAGATATTGGATAATATATCATTGGTTTATCATATATAGGCATTAGTTGTTTACTCACCGCTAAAGTCAAAGGGTGGAGTCTTGATCCTTTCCCACCTGCAAGTATGATTCCTTTTCTCTGTTTCACTCTTTTAATTTAATTAATTAATTCTTAAATAAGTAATCTTAACAATATAACATTTAGTTGTTTTAAAATAATAATTCTCAAATTCATATACTTAAATCAATAATTAATTTAAGAGCATAGAAAAAATATTTATTCTTATTATGCTTTATTATTTCTTATCAAACATAAATTTATAATCTAATTTAAGAATTTTCCTAAAAAATTTTATTTTCCTTTAAAGCTAAAAATTAGACAATAATTGATTAATAATAGAAGTTCTAAACAAAGATTATCTTGATAAATAAAATAAGAATAAAAATGAGTTTTTTAAAAGAATATTTATTTAGTAAAAAGATATGATCAATAAATTATAAGTTTTCATTTTTATTAATTCTACAAGATTATGTATTATCATTAATTATTATTAATTAGGTTTAAAATAATAATGTCTAAAAATTTATTCAATAGAATTAATACTATTCTAGTAACTGGAGGTCTTGGTTTTATTGGTAGTTACTATATAAAAAATATCTTAGAAAAAACTAATATTAAAATAATAAATATTGATAAAGATGGATATGCCAGTAATAAAGAATTTATAAATGAGACTATAGAGAAAATCTCCTTGCATAAATCAAATCGCTACATTCATCTTGCAACTGATTTAATAGATTTTGAAAAAATTAATAAAATAATCTCCGAATCAAAACCAGATATGATTGTACATTTTGCTGCAGAAAGTCATGTTGATAGATCTATCGATAGTCCGAGGATATTCTTAGAAAACAATATATTAGGTACGTTTAATTTATTAGAAGCAACAAGAATATTTTATGGAAACTTAAGTAATGAGGATAAAACTCATTTTAAGTTTCATCATATAAGTACTGATGAAGTTTATGGTTCGTTGGGTAAAAATGGAACATTTAATGAAAATACCCCATATAAGCCAAGAAGTCCTTATTCTGCGACAAAAGCATCAAGTGATCATCTAGTTAATTCTTGGTTTCATACATATGGTATCCCAATAATAATTTCAAATTGCAGTAATAATTTTGGTCCATGGCAATTTCCTGAGAAATTTATTCCAGTGGTGATATTAAAGGCTCTCAAAAAAGAAAGCATACCAATTTATGGTAAAGGTTCTAATGTTAGAGATTGGCTATTTGTGGAAGATCATATTAATGCTTTATTAAAAATAGAGTCGTTTGGAAAAATAGGCGAAGGTTACTGTATTGGAGGAGAAAGTGAAATATCTAATTATAAATTGGTGCTTAAAATATTTGATATTATAAATCAAATTAAGGGGGAAAATTATGACTATTCTTCTCTTATAGAATTTGTTTCTGATAGACCTGGACATGATTTTAGATATGCTATAGATTCTTCAAAAGTTAAGAGAGAAATTGGCTGGAAATTAGAATATTCATTAGAAAATGGATTGATAAAGACGATAAATTGGTATATAAACAATATTGATTGGTGTAATAAAATAATGAAAAAATCGGGCTATCAAGGTGAAAGAATTGGAAAATTAAATTAGAAAAAAATTTATAATTTAATTAATAAAAAAATCTTCCATTTTTCTGGCAGTAGACTCTAGTATTGATTTTACTTCACTTTGTTGTTCGTCAATTAATGCTTTAAATTCTTGGTCATCAAGCTTTATTATTTTTTTTATTGAATCAATATATCCTAAAGAGTTATCGGGTGTTAAAAATGTAAGACCATTTTCTGCTGATTTGGTTTTTTTAAACCATGGCGTTTTATTACTTATTAAACAAAATAAACCACTTTGTGATGCTTCAACTATTGTATGAGAGTAATTTTCTCCCATTGAAGGCAATATCATAACGTCATGCTTAGATAAAAAATTCTGCGTAATGGATTTATGTCCAAGTATTTTTATTATGTAATCCTTTTTTGATAATTCATAACATAAATTTTTTATTGTTTTAAAATAATTTTTTTTGTGCGAGCTTCCTAATATAGTTAAATCAATTGGTATTTTAATATTATATTCTTCGAGTCCTTTAAGGAAAAAATGTAGTCCTTTTTCTTCTGAAATTCTTGAGAAGAAAATAATTTTTAATCTTTTTGATTTAAGCTTCTTTCTTACTAAAAATTTATTAAATCTTGGAAGATTAGGAATGGATATCTGCTTATTTTTTTTAAAATAATTTATATTATTTAGCATCTCACTTTCTGAGGATGATAAAAAAATTATCTTCGGGGATGATATCTTTTTAAATAAAAATATTAGGATGTTTTTAAGAATTTTTTTCTTTGATTCAATTTTAGATTTCTCCAACTCTCCTCTTGGAGAAATTATAAGTTTATTATTATTCCTAATTAAGAAATGAGAAAGTAGAAAGAAAGGTATTGAATTTGGAGTATAAAAAAAAGAATTTATATAGATAGTCCTTTTTTTGGATTTTAATAATATTAAAAAAGTATTTAAAAAATTTTTGAAATGACTTTTACTTCTAGTGATTTTAAATATAAATTTATTTGGTATTTTATTTGTAGAAATTATTTTTTGATCATTAAATAATAATGATGTTGTATAAATAAATATTCTTTTTCTATATTTAATTTTTGTTATTAACGAGTTTATTGATACTATTGGTCCTCCATATGAATCATCAGGAAGAAAATAAGGAATAAAAATTATAATATCAGTTTTAGTTGAGGAATTCATTTATCAAATTCTTCTACTTTTTTTTGCCCTAGTCCATATAAAAATCCACTGAAGAACCAGTAGGGCGGGCAAAGTAAAGATAAATTTATATATGAGAAAAGTATGAATAAAATTGAAAAAAAGAATCTAGAAAAAATCTCTTCTTTAGAAGAATTTGTTTTTATTATATTATCAATTGACGAACAAATTTTATAGATAAAATAAATAGAAAATATTAAACCAATAAAGGTAAAATCATAATTAATATTTCCTACTATAGAATACGTCCTTGTAGGTAAAGTTATATCTGTTGAACCAGTCAAATTAGTAAACCATTCAGAATATGCTCTGTAAATCTCATTACATATTTTTAATGGATATCCAAACTCTCTGTTTAAAGTAATATAAGCTGATTTATTTGGAATTATGTTAAATGGCTCTAAAAATGGGGCCATTATTGGCATATATATTGCGTGTAATCTCCAAATTAAAGATTGATCTTTGAAGATTACTGAAATATCTTTTTGTAAATATCTTATGAAGTAATTTATTCTAAAATCTTGAGTTATAAAATTTGTAAGAGTAAAATATGTTGAACTTATTAAGGAAAATAAAAAAAATGTTAAAAATAAAAGTCTTTTAGATAAAAAAAGTTTTTTTTGATTTATGAATTTTAAAGCTTTATAGAGAAAAAGTCCTAAAAATGATAAGAAAGATGATATAAATAAAATTAGTAAAACAATTAAAATTTGACCACTTAAAGAAAGAAAGGTTAGAGTAAAAGCTAGTGAAAGAAATAGAAGAAGATTTATAATTTTTATATTTTTTAATAAGAACAATTTTAAAATAATCATATTAAAAGAATATAGTAAAATAAATGAAGATATAAATGACGGCTCTGCAAATAAAGATCTTCTCCCTCTGCTTAAATCAATAGATATTGAATTAGTTATTGAATTAAAATGAGGTGCTCTCGAAATAAAGGGGTCAAAAAAACTTGGAAAGAAATTCTGAATAATAATTGCTATAAATAAAATAAAAATAACATATCTTATAGAATTATAAATTTTTAAAGGATCTTTGGAATAATATAAACCAATTGAAAATAAAATTGGAATTAACCCATAAGAAATTAAAGAGGATAAATTATATTTAAATGAAAGATAATAAAATTCATCAATAAAATTGCCTATCGTGAATCCTAATATCATTAATAAAAAAGGAACAAAAATGAACTTTGGTATTGTTAACTTTCTTAAGGAAATATTTTTTATCCATAAATAAGTGTAAGGAAAAAGAAAAAAAACTTGATTATCAGAAGGAAGGCTTATCCCGAAAAAAGATAGTTGGGGTAATAATATAAGAAATATAAGAAAATAATTCAATTACGCATTTGGGAAAAATAAATCAATTAAAATTGAAAATATTCCAGACCTGTTTTCATAATAACCTCTTTTTATTAGCCTGCAAACAATTACAAATCTTTTTAAAAAATTACTTGTTGTTGTTTCTAAAGCGAGATGAAAAGTATCAATATTATAATTTTTTAAAATTTTATATTTACTATTTAAATAATTCTGATGAATCAAAATTGACCAATTATAGTTTCTACGTTTGATTAGTTTGTTTGAATTATTATTTATCTTTTTTTCAGTTAAAAATTTTCTAATTCTGATAATAATAGAGATTAGTTTATTTACATTTTTAATTGAATTGAAATCTCCTTTAGAGGTAATACCTACATGCCTTCTGTAGAAAATTAAACATCTTTTATATATTCTAAGATTATTGGTACTTTGAACAACATTTGATATCCAATTATCATGTCCCGAATCAGAAATATCATCTGGGAAAGGGTAAATATATTTTTTTGTATATTTGCTTATAACCATACAAGCTCCCATTAAAAAAGATTTCTCATTAAAACCAAATCTTTTTATATTCTCTAATTTTGAATTAATAATTGGCTCTAAACAATTATTAGTAATTGTGCAATCGTGTATCCAGCAGAGGTATTCAGGATTCTCTTTTATGAAATTCATCATTAATTCAACTTTATCCTTAAACCATATATCATCTTGATCAGATAAAAAAATATAATTCGAATTACATAAATTTATACATTTCATGAAATTTAATGCATATCCTAAATTCTTCTCATTTTTGTATAAATTTATTGGTAACCCTTTTTTAATTAATTTTTCAATTATTTTTATTGTACCGTCTTTTGAATTGTCATCACATATTACTATTCTGTCGACTTTCCTTGATTGATTTAGGATACTCTTTATTTGTTTTTCTATATATTTTTCTCCATTATAGCTAGCTAATGCTACCGAGATATTATCAATCAAAACCTAGTTCTTTCCTATAAAAAAATCATAAGCTAATTCTATAATTTTTAAGACTAAATTTGGTAAGAAAAGAATAGCTTTTTTAAATTTATTATTACTGTTAATAATTATATATCTGCGTATATTTTTAAATGAACTTAATTTATGAGGGTTTACATTAATAAATTCACTAGAACTATTAAATAATAGGATAGTGTTTTTAAATTCATTATATTTATTTATTATTATCGGTAAAATTACTTGATCTCTATACGGATATTTTTCAAGTTGTTTAAATGTATCATTTAGAATCATTAGAGCGACCTTAGATCTATGGTTTGTAAACCTAATATTATTTTCATAAAGTTCTCTATCTCTGTAATTATTAATTTTTAATTCTTTAAAATAAAAGTTTTTTAGTATCCTGAATTCTTCTGAATTTATTTTTTTGTTCCAAAAGCAATGACATATTTCTTCCTTTAAATTTGATCTATATGGATGATTAAATATTCCTAAAGAAAAATCTTTTTTGCTTATCTCTAAAATTAATTCAGAAATATTTTTTTTTAATTCTAGATTTGCATCAATATATAATGAAAAGGAGTAATTCTTTAAATGAACATGAGGATTAAATTTATACCATCTTGAAAGTAAAAAATTTTTATTTTTTAAATTTTTAAAATTCAGTTTTGGATTATATTTTTTTAAGTCTTTAATATTCCAGCCCCTGAATTTCTTCTTTTCTATTAAGTTTTGATTATTTGTGTAGCAAATAGCATCAAAATTAATATCATTTTTTGTTAGGTCATTTAACCAATCATAATTATCTATTAGTACAGTGAAAATAACAAATTTCATATGGATATTAAATACTTGATTAAATTAGATTATTTACTTTTTATTTCATAATTTAAATTTTCTTTAATATTTTTAAGCTTTTAAGATTATAAATTTTATGAATCTCCTTTGACAATTTAAAAAAACAAATAAAAATAATTTTATTTATAAAATAAAAATTATTTCGTATGGGAAATGAAAAGTTGAATTCAATTTTAAAATTTATAATATTATTTATTATCACTTGAAATAGGAACTCTTTTCCCACTCTGGAACTAAACTTGAAATAATTTTTATTGAGGATTCAATATCATTTGCTTCAACATGTGATCTCAGCTTTTTTAAACATTCTATTAATAATTCATTATCGATAGATCTTTCTTCAGCTTTGAAGATTAATGGGTTTTCAGTTTTTTCACTTTTAGCATCAATTAATAATTCTTCGTAAAGTTTCTCTCCAGGTTTTAATCCAGTAAAAATGATTTCAATATCTCCTTCCAAATTATTTTTGTCTTTAACTTTAAGACCACTCAATTTTATCATTTGCTTAGCCAGCTCGAAAATCTTAACAGGTTCACCCATATCTAATAAAAATACTTCACCACCCTTTGAAAGATTAGCTGATTCTAAAACCAACTCTACTGCTTCTGGAATTGTCATAAAATATCTTACAACTGATTTATCTGTGACAGTTACGGGCCCACCATTTTTTATTTGGTTTTTAAAAAGGGGTACTACTGATCCTGAGGAACCCAAAACATTCCCAAAACGTACAATAGAAAACTTTTTATCA
>Ga0310343_10001399_pt1 | contig 12280 bp, 10 predicted proteins | sample HC15DNA2025_MG_FD_203519 | JGI IMG/M metagenome (GOLD analysis project Ga0310343, IMG submission 203519) | Marine microbial communities from station ALOHA, North Pacific Subtropical Gyre - HC15-DNA-20-25_MG | ecosystem: Environmental > Aquatic > Marine > Oceanic | place: Pacific Ocean: North... | reverse complement strand
AACACCTTCGCCTCCTTGTCCGGGTTGCCAAGGCGGTCGGCTCCAAGGTTGCCCGCTGCTACCTCGGTTCGAGCCGGGACCGGATGGACGAAAAAGGCATCCAGCATCACGTCGACAGCACCGTCAGGACCCTCAAGAAAGTACGCAAGGAAGCCCTTGACGCCGGAGTAAGGATTGCCGTGGAGAACCACGCCGGGGACCTGCACAGCAGGGAGCTGGTCGAATTAATCGAGCGGGCCGGCCCTGAATTCGTTGGAGCGACCCTGGACACGGGAAATGCAACCTGGACCCTTGAGGATCCGCTCGAGACCTTCCGTAACCTGGCCCCCTATACGGTTTCCAGCGGGATTCGCGATTCCATGGTCTGGCCCAGCGAGAATGGTTCTCGCGTGCAGTGGACGGCGATGGGCGATGGATGCGTCGACTTGAAAACCCTGTTTGCAGAATGGGCGCAGCGCTGTCCCGACACCCCCGTCCAGCTGGAAACCATCTCCGGTTTTTCCAAGGAATTCGCCTACCTGCAAAGCAAGTTCTGGCCTCCCTACGCCGGCATACAAGCGAAGGACTTCTCCCGTTTCATCTCCCTCTCGAGAAAAGGAAGCGCCCTCAAACCCTTCTCCCCTCCACCCGGGGTGGACAGGAAGAAAGCCCAGCAGGACTACCAAGTGAACGAGCTCGAGCGCAGCCTGGCCTTTTGCCGGAAGGAACTCGGCTTGGGACGGAAGCAAGCCTGACCCGGCAGGAGAACTGCCTATGAAAACTTCCCTGACCGCACTGCTCGCCATCAGCTTTGCCTCGTCGGCGCTGGGAAAAATCCCGCAACCCCTCGCCCTGCGCCGGATCCGCGAGGCAAACTCCGGGAATTAATCCCTGCAGGCCGATTATGAACTTAACCCTGCGAATTGCGTTTGTTCATGCCTGGCTTCTGGCCTTGGCAAGCCTTGGCTACGCCCGGGAACTCCCCACCGTCAAACCAGCCGAGGCAGGCATGTCCGCACCTGGTCTGGCCAAGGTCGACCAAGCCATGGAGGAGTTACTTGGAAAGAAGAAATTTTCCGGTGCCGTCGTGGCCATCGCCCGGCATGGCAAGGTCGTTCACTTCAAGAGCTACGGCATGATGGACCGGGAGCGTGGAAAGCCCATGACGGAAGACGCCATCTTCCGGATTTACTCCATGACCAAGGCCATCGTCACGACCGGCGCCTTGATGCTCGAGGAGCGGGGCGCCTACTCCCTCGATGACCCGGTCGAGAAATTTATCCCCGCCTTTAGGAACCTGAAGGCAATGAAGAATGGCAAACCCGTCGCGACCAAGAAAAAGATGACCATCCGCGACCTTATGCTCCACACCTCCGGCCTTAGCTACGGCTTCGTCGGCGATGGATCCGTGGCGAGAAAATACAAGGATCTTAAGCCCACGTCCCGTGACGGATCCATGAAGGAAATGGTTGAAAAGCTCGCCTCCATCCCACTGGCCTTCGAGCCCTCGAGAAAGTGGAACTACAGCGTATCCACAGACGTACTTGGGCGCCTCGTGGAAATCTGGTCCGGACAGAGGCTCGGGGCCTTCCTCGAGGAGAAGATTCTCAAACCCCTCGACATGAGGGACACTTCCTTTATGGTCCCGACGGACAAGGTGGACCGCTTCACGGCAAACTATGCCCCCGGCACCCTCAAGTTACTTGATGACCCCCGCCAGAGCAAGTACCTCAAGCCGGCCGGCTTCTCATCGGGCGGAGGCGGCCTAGTCTCGACGACCCGCGACTATCTCAGGTTTCTTCAAATGATCGCAAATGGCGGAGAACTTCACGGCAAGCGCTTCCTTACCGAAAAAACGGTTCGCCTGATGACCACCAACCAACTCCCCCGCAAGCTCATGCCCATCGGGATCGGGGACGTCAGGACCGGGGTCGGTTTCGGGCTCGGTTTTTCGGTTTGCGTGAAGGCAAGCGATGACTGGGACCCCGCAGGTAAAGCAGGTGAATTCGGCTGGGGTGGCGCGGCCAGCACCCACTACTGGATTCATCCCGAGGACAACCTGGTGGTGGTTACCATGGAGCAAGCCATGCCCTATTCCTTTTCCACGGAGTGGGCGATCAAGGGATTGATCTACGACGCCATCGAAAAATAGGCGCCTTGCGGCTGCCTAGTTCCCGAGGCTTTCGGAAAGAATGCGCGCACGGCCGATTTCCCCCTCCGCTCCCTTCCCGGCAACGAAGTAAAGGAGGGGCTTCCCGGTATCATTGGTTACCAGCCAAGTTTGCCCGACGTAAGAATTCATGTCCGAGCTTCCAAAGTCTTGCCCAAGATAGGAAGCGTGAGTCGAGCTACCGTTCGCATCAACCGAAAATACTCGAACGGGAAACTCCATCCGGTTGATGAACCTGATTTTAGTCTTTTCGCCATAAACCGCCGATACGGGAAAAGTGGAAGGCCCGGCTTCCAGGGTCGGAACGATCTTTCCGCCTGCGTCCGAAGACATCCCAGACAGGTCGCCGGGATCAACGAAGATGGGGTAGCCCGTTAGCTCAATGGTCGGGGTGTAATCGTAATGGACCTCCTCCGGCCACTCATGAGTTGCAAAAAACATGATTAAAGAAAGGATTCCGCCCGACAGGAAGCCTGCCGACAAGCACCCCAAAGCCCTGCTCCCCCGGTTTTGTTCCTTGCTTCCGGAAAGGCTGCTCTTGCGCATCTCAAGATGAATGGGCAGGCATACCTTGAACCACAGAAGGAGCATGAAGGAGCCAAAGGAGGCAAACAACAAACTGTCTTCAGACCATTCCAAGGGATTGAGCAGGCCGAAGACCAGCCACCCTCCGAAAAAGAACAGGAATGGGAGCAAAGGACTGCCCTTAAGGGTATGCGGCCTTGCGGCTCCGCAGTGCGGGCAGGTATGACTAGGCAGGCTGACCCCATCGTACTTGATGATTTCGCCGCACTTTTCGCAAGGCAGCATCCAACCTTTCCTGTCCTGCATCAGTTCGGTCCCTATCAGGCGTCGTCGAGAGAGTCCATGCCCTGCAGGTGCGCCACGTCGCCCCAGCTGATCAGGTTCCAAAAATCCCCCCTTTTCTCGACCCGGTTGAGGGAGCAGTTCAGAAGCACGAAGTTGCGTTCGGCCTCGAGGGAAAGATTCAGTACGTAACGGAAGACCGCCCCGAGGACTCCGCCATGGGTAACGATTCCTATTTTCGCCCCCTGGTGAGCCCCGGCGATATTTTCCAGGGCGCCGGCGCAACGTTCGCAGAATTGCCGGAAACTCTCGCCGCCCGGGGGCGCATAGTCGGGTCCATCGTTGCGGAAGGAACGATAGGCATCGGGCTCGCGATCGATCATCTCCTCGGTGGTAAGGGCCTCCAGAACGCCCAAGTCCCTTTCCCGTAGATTTTGGTCGGGAATGGCCTCCCATCCGGAGTCCCCTCCGACCAGGCGAGAAGTATGAAGGGCCCGTTCCAGGTCGCTGGAATAGAAAAAGTCCAGGTCTTTGGGATTCATTCTTTTGCCCAGGGCCTCGGCCTGGGCAATTCCTCTCGCGCTCAAGGGCGAGTCCGCATGCCCCTGCCAGCGACCGGACAGGTTCCATTCCGTCTCGCCGTGACGAATGAGGATGATTTCGGTTGAATCGTTCATTTTTCCCTTCCTAACGTCGCCCGATGGAATGGTCACCCAAAAACTCGGGCCGTTGAGGGGACGGGGATGGAGGGTTGCATAGCGGTGTCCATTTCCTCAAGTTAATCGATATTAAACTTCCAACCGAGCGCCATGAAAAATCTCCTCTATCCCTTTCTCGCCCTTTTGGGCGCTGCCCCATCAACACCGGGCAAGGTAGAAGTTCATGAAATCTCCAAGAACAACGTCGAACTTCTCCCGGGTGGCAAGGAAGCCGACGGAATCATCGGAGACTTCGTCCTCAGGAACAACTTGATCGAGTGCGTGATCGGAGGATCGGCCGACAACCGCAAAGCAAACATGGGAGCGTTCTGGGGCGTTGACGGGGTGACCCCCGGATGCCTCTACGACCTTTGCCTGCGGGGAAGCGACAACGACCAGTTGACGATATTCTCGCCATCCCGGCAGCAGGGAAGGGTTTCCTACGTCCGCCCTGCTCCGGGAGGCAAAGGGGTGGAAGTGATCGTATCCTCCGCCCTTTCGGGCGCCATATACAGGCGCCACTTGTACGCACTGGAGGAAAACGAGGCCGGACTGACCATCGAGACCTGGCTCCGCAATGAAGGATCAAAGCCTGTGTCCGGACCTACGAGCGACCGTTGGACCCGCTTCAACTCATCCGGCAGATTCGGGGCGATCGAATGGGCCGACTCCGTCGACCCTTCCCACAAGGCGGGCTATGCCTTCGCCTGGCTACCTGATGAGAACGGGAAGGTTCCACCGAGAAACGACACCTTCGCCCCGGGCCAGGAAACGAGGATCAAGCGCTTCTTGGCGGTAGGCAAGTCGCCTGCCCATGCCCTTGGCTTAGTGGCCCGCAAGCTTGGAAAAACCGGGAGTGTAAGCCTGACCTTGCGCGACCCGGACGAGAAACCGGTGAAGTCCGCCTCGATCGACTTCAAGCTCGTGGATTCAACCGTGCGGGGATACCCGGACCAAGACGGCAAGTTGGAGCTCGAACTCCCGCCGGGTTCATGGAAGGTTTCGGTATCGGATCACGGACGCGCCAGGCTCGAACTATCCCTTGAGGTCGAGGATGGGAAATCCATCCGCAGGGAGCTTGCCATGGACCGCCAGTCCGGCGTCCGCTTTTCGGTGACGAAGCAGGACGGATCAAGCACCCCCTGTAAAGTCCAGTTCATCGGCGTCGAGGGAACGCCAAGCCCCAACCTGGGACCGGGCGACCGAGCCCATGGCTGCAAGGACCAGTACCACTCGGAGAAGGGCAATTTTTCCGTGGCCCTTGACCCGGGCAAGTACAAGCTGATCCTTACCCGCGGGATCGAGCACGACCACGTCGAGAAAACGATCACCGTGCCGAAAGGCCAATACGTCGAAGTCAAGTCCGCCCTCAAGCGCAGCGTCAAAACCCCCGGCTGGGTCAGTACGGACTTCCACAACCACTCCACGCCCAGTGGGGACAACGTTTGCGGAACCGCGGACCGCCTCATCAACCTGGCCGCCGAGCATATCGAGTTCGCCCCCACGACCGAGCACAACCGGATCATGGACTGGACGCCCTACATCGAGAGACTTGGGTTGCAGGGCGAAATCTCCACCATTCCCGGGATGGAGCTGACCGGCTCGGGCCCGCACTTGAACGCCTTCCCGCTAACCCCCAAGCACCACCACCAAGATAACGGAGCTCCCCAATGGGTCAAAGATCCCAGAATCAACGCCCTTAACTTGAGGAATTTCTCAGGGCATCACCCGAGTGGCTGGGTTCACATCAACCACCCGGACATGATCGAGAACTTCATCGACCGGAACAAGGACGGAAAACCGGATGGAGGACACCGAGGAATCCTTTCTTTAATCGATGCCATCGAGACTGAAAACTACCGGCCCGCAACGATCCTGTCGCAAGCCCCCTATCGGATTACCCGCAGGGCGAGCCGCGAACAGGTCACGATCGTTCGCGAATTCGTCTGGCTTCAAATGCTTAATCATGGAATGAAAACTTGGGGAATCGCGGTATCCGATGCCCATGCGGTACACGGAAACGGCGTCGGTGGCTGGCGCACCTACGTTCGGTCCTCAACCGATGACCCGGAAAAGATCGGCTGGGAAGAGATCAGCCGCAGGTCCAAGGCAGGGCAGATGATTCTTAGTTGCGGGCCCTACCTCGAGGTGGAAACGGCCGACGGCGCACAAGCCGGCGGGCTGGCAAGGGCGAACGGAACGATCGGCTTGAAGATCCGTGTCCAGTGCGCTTCCTGGATCGACGTCGACCGCATTCAGGTGCTGGTCAACGGCAGACAGGAGAAGAGCCTCAACTTCACCCGCAAGTCACACCCCAAGTTCTTTTCAGACGGAGTCGTTAAATTCGACCGGACCATCCCCGTTTCCCTTACCGCGGACGCTCACTTGATCGCGGTTGCCTACGGCGAGAACTTCGACCTCAAGACGGGGTACGGGACCAGCGGCCAGTCCGTGGCCAAGCCCTGCGCCTACAACAACCCGATTTTCGTGGATCTCGACGGGAACGGATTCACCCCCAGCGGAGACAACTTGGGATTCCCTCTGCCCAGCGGACGGATCAGCGTCACTCAGGCCAAGGAACTATTGACGAAGGCCGGGCTGCCGACCGAATAGCTTCGTTTCCTTACTTCTTCGGACTGTCGCGCCAGGGCCATTTGGGCGAACCCTTCGGCTCGGGAGCTTGGGGGGTCTTGCCCAAGCCATAGTCGGCGGGCTGCATGTCCTGCCCCGGCCAGAAGTTTTTGTCCCGGATAAAACCGTAGAAGGAAGGATAGAAGGGATCGACGTAATCGACGTCCGCTTTCTTGGGAACTTCAAGCCCAGTCAAATGGTAACAAGCATTGACCACCAATCTGCGCAAATCTTCGCTTACCAAGTCCACGGAAGCACCCATGGTGGTGCAGAAAGTAGTGCCGCCCTTGCCGTTGGGAGCCTCGTAGGGATGGAGCCATGCGAGGGGCTGCATGGGATCATTCTTCTTGCCCTCGACGTTCTTGGACTTGGGGTCGAGCGTCTCGGTTACCGCTCCGCGCAAAAGTATGGTATCCCTCTCCGCGGTGACCCGCTTGATCCCATAGACGTCGGATGGACCAAAGACGTCCTTGACACCATTGAGAATAGGATGCTTGGCATTTTTTGCCTCGATGACTCCCCGGGCGCCCTCGCCCTTGTGTCGGCCATGATGGTTGACCCATCCCTCGCCCATGATCAGCGGGCCAAAGGCCCCGTAGGAAACCTTGCCCCCGAACGAGCCGCCACCGGTGAAGGCGTGCGTCGCGGTGCGAATTCCGATGACCGGCTTGCCTGCGTTGAGGAAATCCGTAACGTGCTTGGCATCCTCCGCCGTGGGACGACGAAAGCGGGTGCCGGTAAGCATGAGGTCGGCTGAGTCGAGGTGCTTCCAGCCACGCACCCCGGCCTGGTTGTTCGGGTCGATGTGCTTTCCGGTGGAGTCCCAGGCGAAAAGAACCTTGCAGTGGAACCCGTGCTTCTGGGAGAGAATCTTGGCCAGCATGGGCATGCTTTCCTCCGTGCGGTACTCCTCGTCGCCGGAAACAAGCACGATGGTTTTGCCCTTGCCGGGACCCTTCTTGCCCGGAAGGTCCAGAATTTGATGATGTCCCCCGAGAAGGGCGAAAATCGGCGCGAAAAGGAAGGCGAAGCTAAGGAATAGTGGTTTCATGGTAGTATGAAAAGTCAAGATCAGCCGAAAGAATGCCCGACGTCAAAGCCGATCCTTCCGTTCTCACCAGTTTTTCGTAGGCGACGGGGAAGGAAAAAAGGTTCGTATTGAGCCTCGAAAAAGCGTATAAAGGTGAAATCATGTTCAAGAACATACCTTTCAATCGTGTGGAGTGGGTCACGAGCGGGTTTCTTATCTTCACTGCCTTGCTAACCCTTACGGCCGTGCCTGCCTACTTATGGCACTATGGATGGGACTGGTTCCTTTTCGGAGTTTTTCTTTTCTTCTATCCGGCCACCGGCATCAGCATCACTATGGGATACCACAGGCTTTTCTCGCACAAGGCCTATCGGGCTAAGTGGCCCGTAAAGATCTTCGTTCTGCTCTTTGGAGCCGCCGCCTTTGAGAATTCCGCCCTGTGGTGGAGCTCCGAGCACCGCAAGCACCACAAGCACGTCGATACCGACGAGGACCCCTATGACATCACCAAGGGCTTCTTCTGGGCCCATATGGGCTGGCTCATGTTCAAGCTCAAGCCAGTTCCTCCATTGGACAACGTTCAAGACCTGAAGAAGGACAAACTCGTCATGTGGCAACATAAGTGGGTGCATCCGATCTCCTTCTTCGTAAGCTTCTTCATTCCTACCCTGATCGGCTATGGCTATGCCCACTTCACCGGCAACCTGACGCCCATGGCAGGAGCCTTGGGCGGCTTCCTCATTCCCGGGGTAGCACGGGTGGTCATGGTTCAGCATGCGACCTTCTGCATAAACTCCCTCTGCCATATGATCGGCTCCCGCCCCTACTCCACCAGCCACACTGCCCGGGACAGTTGGATAGCCGCCATCTTCACCATGGGTGAGGGCTACCACAACTATCATCATGAATTCGAGTGGGACTACCGCAACGGCGTCAAGTCCTGGCAGCTCGATCCTTCCAAGTGGGCCATATGGACCCTCTCGAAGATCGGGCTTACCTCCGGCCTCAGGCGCGTTCCCAAGGAAAGAATTCTCCTCGCCGAGATGGGCGAGACCAGACGGCAATTGGCCGACAGGATCAACCATATTCAGGAATCGCAAGATGCGGGTGAAGCTTTGTGGGGACAAATGCTCGAAAACCTCGAGGCAATCAGTGAGCGACTGACCGAGATGAGCAACGAGCTACAGACCGCCACCCAGGCTAAAATCGATCTTTCCAAGGCAAAGATTCGGACCTTCCGGGCCGAAGTGAGGACCATGCTGGCCGAGATCAATGCCCCGATTGGATTGGCCGTCGCCTGATTCCGGCAAGGGTTTTCTCTTTGGTTCCCTAATCGGGAGGCCTTGCTTATCGCCTTCCGCTTCTCCATGCCAACCCTTTCGACAAAGTACGACGTCGCCATTATCGGCGGAGGGCACAATGGCCTCGTAGCCGCCTCTTACCTGGCCCAAGCGGGGTTAAGCGTGCTGGTGCTGGAAAGGAACGCGGAACTGGGTGGAGCCACCCGTTCCGCCCTGGCCTTCGACGGGCTCGACGCGAGGCTCTCCGTCTACTCCTACCTCGTCAGCCTCTTCCCGCAAAAGATTACGCAAGAGCTCGGCCTCGACCTGCAGCTGAAGGCCCGCAAAACGGCCTCCTATACGCCCAGTCTCGAACGAGGAGAATTCAGCGAACTCCTTCTTCGCAACGACCTCCCGCAGGGCAACGAGGAAGCGTTTCTAAGCCTAACGGGCTCCAGGGCCGACTACGACGGCTACCTCGAGCTTCAAGCCATGCAACGGAATCTCGCGTCCGCCGTCTGGCCCAGCCTCCTGAGCCCTCTTGTGGGAAAAAGGGAAATGAGGGAACGGCTCGACGAGGAAGATCGGTCCGCCTGGCAGGCCCTGATCGAGGAACCGCTCGGTCGAGTGATCGAGGACAAGCTTTCCAGCGACCTGGTACGTGGGCTCGTCTTCACCGACGCCAAGATCGGGGTATCGACCTACCCTCACGACCCGGATTTGCTCCAGAACCGCTGCTTTCTGTATCACGTCATTGGCCGGGGAACTGGCGAATGGCGCGTCCCCGAGGGAGGGATGGGTTCGCTGGTCCGCGAACTCGTCCGAGTTGCCCGCAAGACGGGCAAGGTCACTTTCGCCACCGGGGCGACCGTAAACTCCGTGCATCCCGGCAGGAAGCTTTCTTCCCTCGTTTTCGAGGCCGAAGGGGAAGAGGTCCAGGTGGATGCTCGTTACGTTCTTTGCAACGCATCCGGCAAAGAACTGGCTCGCATCACGGGCAAACCGGAAAGCTTGGTCTCGGCGGACGAGGGAGCGGCCTTCAAGGTGAATATGCTGCTGAAAAGATTACCCCGTCTACGGTTCGGCGCATGCGCCCCCGAGGAAGCTTTTGCGGGAACCTTTCACCTCAACGAGGGATACGGCCAAATGCAGCTCAGTTACGATTCGAGCCAATCAGGTGAAATGCCGGAAAAGCCTCCCGGGGAAATCTACTGCCATACCCTTACCGACCCCTCCATCCTTTCCTCCGAACTGCAGGCCAAAGGGTTTCACACCCTCACCCTCTTTGGTTTGGACATGCCCTACCGCTTGTTCGAGCAAGACAACGAAACGACCCGTAAAACCGCCTTGCAAAGATACCTCTTGGGGATCAACCAATACCTAGAAGAACCGATTGAGGAATGCCTGGCCGACGATGTCGACGGCCAACCCTGTATCGAGGCCATGAGCGCCGTTGATCTGGAAAAGAAAATTCACCTCCCGAGGGGAAATATCTTTCATGGCGACCTGAGCTGGCCCTTTGCCGAAAACGATCAGGAAGTCGGGCAATGGGGCGTGGAGACCGAATACCCGAACCTGTTACTATGCGGCTCGTCGGCTAAGCGCGGGGGAGCGGTAAGCGGTATTCCCGGTCACAATGCAGCCATGAAAATCCTGCAGGATAGCATGGACGCCAAAGGTTAACCTCCATAGCATTCCAACATGAGGCTTACATTCTTCTTCAGACGCTTGCCTTGGATCATTCTTGCCACGGCTTTTGCGCGCCATGCGTTTTCCGATGAGAGACCTCCCGGGCCGGGTCCAAAGACAGGTGGAGACGAGCTTCCCCCGGGGCTCATGCAAGCCATCGCCAACCCGTCCGTGATCACGATCGTCGATGCCACCATCCTCGGCTTCAACAAGGAGGGGCATGGCAAAATCAAGGTAAACGCCGTATACAAGCATGAGGCTGCCAAAGGTAAATTCGTCCCCCCCAAAATGGTCAGGGGATACGGCTACGCCGGCACGGACAGGATTGCTCCCCTGCGCGTGGTGATCGGCAGAGAGGGAAGATACCTCCTTTTTCTCAAAGGGGACCTACTCCATTCCACTTACAACAACCGCTTCCCCATTCGCGAGGGCAAGAACGGAGAACTTGAGATCGGCGTCGGCTTCAACGGCGGGGGCGGCCCATGGAAACCACTGAAGGAAATCATCGAGAAAATACCTCTGCGCAAAGGTGAGTAGAAAATCCCATGAATAAAAAATTACCCATGGTCAAACCGATGTTCGCGACCACTCTTGCGGTTTCCCTTTTGATTGGTTGCGATTATCACTCAGATTCCGTTTACCTTGGCCGAAAGGAATCGAAATTGCTCGATGACGTAAGCCGCGGAGACGTAGACGCAGTCAAAGAGTTCCTCGACCAAGGCGGCAACCTGAACTTGCAAGACGAGCCGGGCATGACCCCTCTGCATCATGCCGTCAACAGCGACTGGAAAGGGAAAAACTTCGAGATGGTCAAATTGCTGATCGACCGGGGAGCCAATGCAGAGGCAATCGATGACACTCACCATACTCCTCTACACATGGCTAGTAATGCCGCCGTTGCCGGTTTGCTTATCGATTCAGGTGCGGACGTAAATGCGAAGACTAAAAGTGAAGGTGAAACTCTGCTTTTTTCGGCAGCGTGGGGTGCGGCGCAAGGGGCCCGCAAGAGTCATCAAATGTATTTGGACTTAACCAAACTTTTGCTTGCCAAGGGTGCGGATGTAAACGTGAAGCTCAGAAAGGGAAGTATGATAAAAGACGAAAAGCCCTATCACGCCAAATCGGGAGACACCGTACTACACCAAGTGGCGCGCAGTTATTCCGAGAAGCATGCGTCTGAGGTTTGCGAACTGCTCCTTACCCATGGGGCCAAAGTGAATGAACCAAACGACAAAGGCCAAACCCCATTCGATGAAGCCTTGGCGAACGAACGCAAGCAGACGGCCGAAACCCTCCGCAAGCATGGTGGAAAGTCGGCTACGAACCAGAATTAATGGAACTGCGCGCTTTTTTGCCTCATCTCAAATGATCTGTTTTACTTTCTTTTTTTTGCTTCTTGGAACGACTTCCTGTCTTGATTTTGGCGACGACCTCGAACTGACTAATGAGGAAATAACGGACAAGGAATTGGCTGAGGTTACGCGCAGGACCGGAATTGACTTCCCCAAAGGCAAATTCGTCGAATGCGCCTTGGGCCGGGAAAACGGCAAATGGACCGTCTACCTTTCCTGGATGTCAACCTGACTGACTGAACAGACGTGATGAAGGCAATCTTTTCAATTCTCATTGTGTTCTTGCTTTACGCAGAGGCTTTCTCCTCCCCTGAAATCATCCCCTTCGGAAAGAATGGCAAGTTCAAGATGCTTTACGATGCCCGGCAGCGTCCGCAGTCGGTTCTCATCAAGGGGAATCTTTTCGTAGTGTACAATGGGGACGCCAGCCCGACCAAGGACGACAAGGGCAAGGCTTACCCGATGCTCGTTTCCTACGACTCGGACAAACGGGTTTTCTCCGAACCCGTCCGGCTTTCGGAAACAAGCGAATCGGATCACCACTACAGCCCCATCATCTGGGCGGACGAGAACGATCACCTGCACGTCCTCTATGGTTGTCACAGAACGCCCGGAACCTACCTCGTCTCCAAACGGCCCGTCGG
>Ga0310343_10001398_pt1 | contig 12282 bp, 9 predicted proteins | sample HC15DNA2025_MG_FD_203519 | JGI IMG/M metagenome (GOLD analysis project Ga0310343, IMG submission 203519) | Marine microbial communities from station ALOHA, North Pacific Subtropical Gyre - HC15-DNA-20-25_MG | ecosystem: Environmental > Aquatic > Marine > Oceanic | place: Pacific Ocean: North... | reverse complement strand
TGTTATTTCACTGGCAACAAAACCTATCCTTGTGATATTTAAATCTCGATGCTCCTTTGAAAATCCCAGTTCACTAGACAAGTGAGTTCTTACGATATCCCCATCAAGAAGCGTTACCTTTCGATGGTTCTTTTCAAGTAATTTTGACATAAGCGCATTAGCTATTGTCGATTTTCCAGAACCCGATAAGCCAGTGAAAAATAATGTAAAACCTTTTTTGTTTTTGGGAGGGTATGCCTTTTTTAGCTCACTTGCAATTTCAGGATATGTAAACCATTCTGGAATATCCTCTCCTTCATTCAATTTTCTTCTAAGCTCCGTGCCAGAAATATTGGTGCTTTTTAGTCCTTTCGGAATCTTGTCTATTTCGTAAAACTCTTTTTTTTCATCGACATATACAAAGAGCTTAAAAGGGACAATTTTAATACCTATCTCTTTTTCATGTTCTTTGACTAATTCTTGTGCCTCATAGGGACCGTAGAACGGATCTCCATTAGACGTATTGCCTGGGCCAGCATGATCTCTTCCAACTATAAGATGCGTACATCCATAATTTTTTCGAATCAGCGCATGCCATAAAGCTTCTCTTGGTCCCGCCATTCTCATTGCAAGAGGAATTAGGCTTAACAGAGTAGAATCAGAAGGCAGATGTTTAACCAATTTTTTATAACAATTTACTCTAGTAAAATAATCGATATCTCCCGGTTTGGTCATGCCTACTACTGGGTGTATAAGGATGTTTGCATTGTATTCTTTCATAGACCTTTTTATCAATTCCAAATGTGCTTTATGTATGGGGTTTCTAGTTTGAAATGCGATAGTATTAAGTTTTTTAGACTTTTGAATTTTTTTTTGAATTTGATTGGGTCTAATTCTTAAATTTTGATAATCATGATGAGCGGGAAGTGAGATTTTTTCAATTTCTCCACCAATATAAAAATCATTAGTATTATTGTATAAATGGTATACCCCAGGATGTTCTTCAGAGTTAGTTCCATATACTTTATCTGCTTCAATTTTCTTATTAGGTTTCCATACGTCTTCAATACTCATTATTGCAATTAAGAATCCTTCCTTATCTCTTAAAGCTATTCTTTTATCATCTCCAATTAAATTAACAGTATTCTGATCAATGTCCAGATTTATAGGTATAGGCCATAGGTCCCCGTTCTCAAGTCTCATTTTTTCAACAACAGATAGGTAGTCCGCTTTGTTTAAAAAGCCTCTTAAAGGAGCAAATGATTTATCTAAAATTAGTTCAATATCGCATAACTGTTTGGTTGATAGAGTTATACTTTTAAGTTTTAAAATTTCTTTATCGATAGGTGCTGTTTTAGACATTTTTACCTCTAATTATTAGACTAATAAACTATTTATAAAATATCAGTATATTATGTTTTAATTTTAAGGAAATAATATTTCATTTTGTAACACATAATATGAATAAGAAAAAGATAAGTATTAATATAGATAAAGTATACACTAAAAAAGGTGATAAGGGTACTACCAGTATCATTGGTGAAAATTTTGTATCTAAATCAGATCCTCGTATTGTATGCTATGGAGAGGTTGATGAATTAAATTCTTCAATCGGGTTTTGTTTTGCATTAATACAAGAATGCGATCAAATGAAAGATGAAAAAATATCTGAATCAATTAAATCTATACAAAATGATTTATTTAACTTAGGTACGATGCTTGCCATTTCAAATTCTATTGATACAAAAGAGTATCCAAGTATAGATGGTGTAAATATCAAATTTTTAGAAAACTTGATTGATTTGTATAATGAGAAACTCCCTCCTCTTAAATCATTTGTTCTACCATCAGGGTCAACTATTGGTGCATATTTTCACGTATGTCGAACAATATGTAGGAGAGTGGAGCGTAGTTGTGTTTCTTTATCAAGGTTAGACGAAATAAATCCAGATATAATTAAATATCTTAATCGTTTGTCAGACTTACTATTTGTATGGGCAAGATGGTCGAATAAGCGTTTAGATAAAATTGAGAATGTTTGGTCAATTTAAGTTTATTGTTAAAATTAAAAAAAAGTGTATTTTATGTCATACTTTATAAATAATAATGGGGGTTATAATGCTTAAGGATTGGAAAGATCACAAGTTTATTCTTTTTTCACATGAGTTTTGGAGGCCATTCCTGTCTATATGGATGTTTTTTAGGGATATTTTAATGTATGTATTTGATCTGTTTAAAATGTCTTGGAAGGCTCTTCCATCAGCTATAAACAAAAATGTAATTATTCCATCATTCATTGCCTCGACAGTACTTTGTATGGTGATTTATTTTGTTTGGTTTATCGTACAAATTTTACTCGCTAATGATATGGCTTTTGGGGATTTCAATAGTGTAACTCCATGGTTAGTTATTCTAAATATAGTTTTAACCCTTCCTGCCTGTTGGGGCTATGCTACAGTAGCCTCTGTAATTAAGGCTAAAAATGAAGGACAAGATGATAGTTGGAGGAAGCATACTTCTGTTGGTTTTAAAGGTGTTAAGTTTTTTGTAACATACGTTTTAGCAGTTGTAGTTCTATTTTTGGGGATTACTATTTTAAGCTCTATTGGCTTGATTCCATTAATTGGGAAACCTATTCTAGCAATATTGGCTGTCCCGTTCTATTTCGCTTCAATCGTTATAATATTATGCACTTTAGGATTATCAATAGGTACGTTTTTATTTGGAGGTTTTTACTTATCAGGTGACTATGATGAGTCTGCAAGTTTTAAAGATAAAACGCTTTCTCTCTTTAAAATGGTTGGCTGTAAAGTTGTTGATTTTATTGCAGTTCAAATTCCAGCTTCAATTATGGCGTTTTTATTTGTGATATTGCCCTTGATATTAATGATTTTAGCTGTAAATATTATGCAGTTACCAGGAAAAGATTTTTATGATATTAGATGGCCAAATGTATATGCTGCATTTGCTAATACAAACCAGTATCCTGCTGAAAATTCCGAAGAATCTGTTGATATGTTAGATCTAACATTTTCTACAGAATATAATTGGATGTACCCAACTGTAGAGCAAGCTGCAAAACATTTTGGTGGTGATGAAAAAAATACACGAGATAAAGGTCTTGCAAAAAAACTTCAAGATACAAGAAAAAATCTTCAAAATGGTTATAAGCGATGGACAGAAAAACGTGCTCTAGTTGATGGTGTAACCGGACAACCTAATAAAGGAAAAGATTTTAGTGAGTATGTTGGGTCCTTAAACGAAGAAGCCGGATTTGAAGCTTTTTCATATTCGGGAGATGACTTAATAATGCTTGAGGCAGCCGCCTCAATGCCAGGCTCCTCTTCATATGATGACTGGGGATTTGATGATTATACAAATGGTACTTGTTATGTGGCAATAGATGAAATTGAGTGCACACATACAGGTGACTCTAATCATATATGGTCAATGAATGGAGTGGGGAAAGATGTTTCATTTGGCGGTGAGTATCATCCTTCATTCTTTATTTGGCTTATAACATTGATTCTAGTATTTGTTTGCTCACTAATTGTGTCAGTACCTCTTGGTTGCTTATATTCAGCTGGCGGTTCAATTTTTTATACTTTGTACACCACTGATTATCAGAAAAAATACGGACTTGTAAAAAGATTACTGGCAATACTTATTTTGCCATCACTTTTTGCGTTAATGATGATTGATTTATAAGAAATTATACTTACCAATTTTAAGTATTAGAAAAAGGGAGAGTTATTTACTTTCCCTTTTTTTATTATAAGTAGATAGAAATTTTTCTAATTTAGGTTTGATTACAAAAGAGCAGTATGGGACATTTGGATTTTTGGCAAAATAGTCTTGGTGATACTCTTCAGCTTTATGAAATTTTTCAAACTTAACAATCTCTGTAACGATTTCTTTTTTAAATAATCCAGAATCATTCAGAGCAATCTTTAAGGAATCAGCTTTATTTTTTTGATTTTGATTGTGGAAAAAAATGATAGATCTATACTGAGAACCAATATCATTACCTTGCTGATTAATTGTAGTGGGGTCATGGGATGACCAGAATATTTTAAGAAGTTCTTCGTAGCTAACAATCTTTTCATCGAATTCAAATTGAATAACTTCAGCGTGACCACTTCTTCCTGTACATATTATTTCGTAGTTTGGATTTGGGTGAGTACCTCCAGAATATCCAGAGGTTACATTTGTCACCCCTGCTATTTGATTAAAAATTGCCTCAACACACCAAAAACAACCAGCACCAATTGTCATTAAATTCATAACATAATTTAAATATGTTTTAAAATAATTAAAAATATGAAATTTTGACATTTTAAAATAAGAAAAGAATTCATAAATTTAAGACAATATGTCAGAATTTAAAATTAAAACTAAATTCTCTCCAAAAGGTGGGCAAGAAAAGGCGATTTCTGAGCTCTGTAGTTCTATAACTTCAGGTAATAGACATAGTACATTACTAGGAATTACAGGTTCTGGAAAAACATTTACAATGGCAAACGTTATAAAAGACTTAAACAAGCCAACTTTAATTTTGTCGCATAATAAAACATTAGCTGCTCAGTTATACTCAGAATTTAAAGAGTTGTTTCCTGATAATGCTGTAGAGTTTTTTATTTCCTATTACGATTATTATCAGCCAGAGGCATACCTGCCAGTTACTGATACTTTTATTGAAAAAGATTCTTCAATTGATGAGGAAATTGATCGATTAAGGTTGAAAGCAACAGCTTCCTTAGCTTCCAGAAGGGATGTAATTATAATCTCAAGTGTTAGTTGTATATATGGAATTGGTTCTCCAAAAAATTATAGCAATGCATATGTTGCAATAAATAAAAATAAAGAAATTGATTTAAGGAATACAATGAAATCCTTAATCGATATTCATTATTTAAGAAACGACATGATAATAGAGCCTGGAACTTTTAGGTTGTTGGGGCAAAATTTTGAAATTTTCCCAATTTATGATGATTATCCTATTCGATTAGAGTTACATGATAATACGATTGAGTACATGTATCGTTTTGACCCTCTGTCTGGTGCAGAAATTAAAGAACTTAATGATATATTTATATTCCCTGCAAAACACTTCATTATAGAAAAATCTGATTTAAAAAAGGCGTCAGAGGATATAAGAGTTGAGATGATAGATTCTGTAAAAAAATTCAAAGCAAATAATCAATTACTTGAAGCTCAGCGAATAGAGCAAAGAACGCTTTTTGATTTAGAAATGATGATGGAATTAGGCTATTGCTCAGGTATTGAAAACTATTCAAGACATTTAGACGGTAGAAAAAAAGGGGAAAGACCATATACGTTAATCGACTTCTTTCCAGATGACTTTTTAATGTTTATTGATGAGTCTCATGTTTCAATCCCTCAACTAAAAGCTATGTATAATGGAGATTATTCCAGAAAGAAGAATTTAGTAGAACATGGGTTTAGATTACCGTCAGCCTTAGATAATAGGCCGATGAGGTTCGAAGAATTTGAAAAAGCTGTTAATCAAGTTGTATATGTTTCTGCAACACCATCAAAATATGAGCTAGAGCAGACATCCGGGGAAATCGTTGAACAGATTATAAGACCTACAGGTCTTTTAGACCCTCAAATTGAAGTTGTTAAAAGTAAAGATCAAATAGATCACTTAATAGTTGAAATTGAAAAAGTTGTAAATAGAAATGAAAGAGTACTTGTGACAACTTTAACTAAAAAAATGGCTGAGGATTTAACTGACTATTTTAAAAAATTTAACGTTAAAGCAGAATATTTACATAGTGAAGTAGGAACATTAGAAAGAATTAAAATTTTAAATTCACTTCGAAAAAAAGAATTTGATGTACTTGTTGGAATTAATTTATTGAGAGAAGGTTTAGATCTTCCAGAGGTTTCTTTGGTTGCAGTCTTAGATGCTGATAAAGAAGGTTTTTTAAGATCACGAACATCATTAATGCAAATTGCAGGGAGGGCCGCAAGAAATATAAACGGAAAAGTTATATTATATGCAGATACCATAACAGACTCAATGAGATATTTGATTGATGAAACAAGTAGGCGCATTAAGATTCAAAGTGCATACAATAAAAAAAATCATATTAAGCCAGAGACTATTAAAAAATCTGTTGACCAAAATAATTTATTAACGAGATTGGCTGATAATAAGATTGATGAAAATAGTAAAAATATCACAATGGAATCAATGAAATTAGACTTTGATAACCTTGAAAAAGCAGATATGATTAAAGAGTTGAAGAAGAAGATGTTAAAAGCCTCCAATGATTTGCAGTTTGAAGAAGCTGCCTTTTTGCGAGATAAGATAAAAGAGATTTCAGGTGAGGAAAATTTTATAATCTAGAAATAGGAGTAATTATGAGAAATATTTTAGTTATTGGATCTGGTGGCAGAGAACATGCAATCGCTTGGAAGTTAAATGCTGATAATCCTTCAGATTCATTATATTGTCTACCTGGAAATGGGGGGACATCCAAATTTGCTACGAATGTTAATAATATTGATTCGAATAATTTTGATTTGATTTATGAGTTTGTTTTAAAAAAACAAATTGATACAATCATTGTTGGTCCAGAAGGTCCATTAGATAGAGGTATTGTTGATTTTTTTAAAGAAAAAAATATAAAAATTTTTGGTCCAGATAAATTTGCTTCCCAATTAGAAAGCAGCAAATTATTTGCTAGAGATTTTATGAAAAACAATTCTATCCCTCAGCCTAAATATTTTGAATGTTCTGATATAGAAACGGCTCATTCTATAAAAAATAATATAGGTCTCCCATTAGTGTTGAAGGCTGATGGGTTAGCTGCTGGAAAAGGTGTTATTATTTGTAGTGATGAAGAAGAGTTTTTGAATGGGATTGATGTAATGTTTAATGATAAAAAATTTGGTGATGCATGTTCAAAAATATCAATAGAAGAATGTTTGGTAGGTGAAGAGGTTTCAGTTTTTGCTGTTTGTGATGGAAATGATTTTTTAATTATTGGCAATGCTCAAGATCATAAGAGGGCATTTGATGGAGACATGGGCCCAAATACTGGCGGGATGGGGGCTTATTCTCCAACAAATATATGTGATGATGAATTATTGAGTAATGTTTCTAATAATATTATTACTCCAACATTAAATGGTATGAGTAAATTAGGCCATCCTTATGTTGGTTTCTTATACATTGGTTTAATGATTGTTGATGGCTTACCATATGTTATTGAATTTAATGTTAGGATGGGAGACCCTGAGACTCAAGTAGTAATTCCTCGAATTCAATCATCTTTACTATCTTTATTTGACAGCTGTTTTGAATCTGATTTAAAAAATTTTAAGTTAGATGTTAACGATAGGTTCCATGTGACAGTTGTTTTGGCATCCGATGGATATCCTGAAAGTTATAAACAGGGTCAGAAAATTTTAGGAATTGATAATTTAGATGATGGATTATTGTTTCATGCTGGTACTAAATTTATTAATGGTGAGATATTAGTATCTGGAGGGCGCGTTTTAAATATGATCGGAGTTGGTGGGAGTTTAAATGAGGCTATTGATGATGTTTATGAAAAAATAAAAAAAATATGTTATTCAGGTATGACTTATAGAAAAGATATAGGTCAAAAAGGGTTGAAATAGGGGGCTTTTTATGTCATTAGATAAAATTAGAAATTCAGTAGGTATTATTGGAGATTCTCCACTTATCGAAGAGATGTTAACATTAATTAGCCAGGTAGCTAAAACAGATATCTCTGTCTTAATTACAGGGTCATCCGGATCAGGAAAAGAAATGGTTGCAAAAGCTATTCATAAAAATAGTAATAGAAAATTTAAAGAATTGGTTACAGTAAATTGTGCAGCTATTCCTTCTGGGATAATTGAAAGTGAATTGTTTGGTCATAAAAAAGGTTCATTTACTGGTGCAACTGAAAATAGAAAGGGGTATTTTGAAGTTGCAGATGAAGGTACTATATTTCTTGACGAGATTGGTGAGTTGCCATTAGAAACCCAGGCGAAATTATTAAGAGTTATTGAAGAAGGTGAATTTTTAAGAGTTGGAGATACCAAATTAAATAAGGTCAATGTCAGAATAGTTGCTGCAACAAATAGAGCTCTAGAAAAAGAAGTTTATGATAAAAATTTTCGTCAAGATTTATACTATCGATTAAAAACAGTTAATATAAAAGTGCCTGATTTGAAAGATCACTTAGATGATATTGATGAGTTAGTATCAAGGTTTGCACTAAAATTTACCGCCAGAAATGAGATTAGTTATAAAGGATTTAGTAAGGACTCAATAATGCTACTAAAAAATTATTCTTGGCCAGGAAATGTTAGAGAGTTGAAAAATGTTGTTGAGAGTGCAATAGTAATGAATAAGGGTGAAAGAATTACTAGGCAGATGCTATCTTCTCAAATTAATATCAATGAATATAGCGCAAGACCAGATTTACCTGTAAAAATAGATATGCCCCCTGATAAAATTGAAAGGGAAATGATATTAAAGCAATTGCTATATCTTCGGCAAGATGTAAATGAAATAAAGCAGCTTTTTTTAAGTTCAAAAGGTTTAGATAAAGTTTATAAAAATGATGTAAAATCAGATACTTATTTTTTACCTAAGGATACAAATTTGAAAAATATCGAAAATCAAATTAGTGACATTGGTGACGCAAAAGCATTTGCCTTGCAAGATGACTCTGTTGGACAAGTTTCGATGGATGATATAGAGAATGAGGTAATAGAGCGAACATTATTAAAAGTTAAAGGAAATAGAAGAAAAGCGGCAGATATATTGAATATTTCAGAAAGAACATTATATAGGAAGATTAAAGAATATGGAATTGAAAAATAAAATTTTCATATTATTATTTCCACTTATTTTTTCTTCATGTACCTATTATTCGTTCAAAGGATCTCTACCTGCTAACATAGATAATATTAGCATTTCCCCTATTGTAAATGAATCAACGGAATACGTTGTAACAGATATCCTTGATGAGGAAATTTACAATATACTATTAAAAGAAAATGTTCTTAAATTAGTCAGTATTGATAATGCAAAAAGTAAGCTAAATATTACTATTAAATCTGTTACGGACAAATACTATACATATTCTTTAGGTGATGTACAATATGAGATTGTTGATGAGTGGAAAATTTCAGTTAAGGCTAAAGTAGAGTGGTATGATTTATTAGAAAACAAGGTTATTTTTAGTAAGGAAATGACTTCTTTTGGCATATATAGTACAAACAGTGGTAATGATATTTCAGTTGATGGAATAGACAACGATCAAGATGGTTTAACGGATAACGAAGACAATGATGAATTTGGTCCTCCTCGAGAATCTGCTTTAAAAATTGCTTCTAAGAAGTTGTCTGAAAATATTATTGCAAATATAACTTCAACATGGTAAACAAATGAAAATATTATCAAACAAAATAGCAGATTTCTTAGAAAAAGAAGTCAAAATGAGTGGTTGGGTGTATAGTGTTAGAAGAAGTGGTAAAATTGGTTTTTTAACTTTTAGAGATGGTTTTGGACTTGTTCAGTGTATCGTTGCAAAAAATGATGTAGGTGACGATAATTTTGAGTTGTTTAAGACTTTAACGCAAGAGTCATCCTTAACTTTAACAGGGAGAGTTGTTGAAAATGAGCGAGCTCCTGGAGGATATGAGGTTATTGTTAATAATATTGATTTGCATCAGCTTAGTAAGGACTATCCTATATCTCCAAAAGAGCACGGTGCAGATTTTTTAATGAGCAATAGGCATTTATGGTTAAGATCAAAAAAACAGCATGCAATTTTAAAAATAAGACACCAAATAATTAAATCAATTAGAGATTATTTTGATTCTAATGACTTTACTTTAGTAGACTCTCCCATGTTTACTCCTAACGCAGCTGAAGGAACTTCAACTTTGTTTGGAACAGAATATTTTGGCAAGACAGCTTATTTAGCTCAAACAGGTCAACTATATGGTGAGGCCTCTGCAATGGCTTTTGGCCGACATTATAATTTTGGACCATGTTTTAGAGCTGAGAAAAGTAAAACAAGAAGACATCTAACTGAATTTTGGATGGTAGAGCCTGAGATTGCTTTTTGTGATATTGAGGAGGATATGGTTTGGGCTGAAAATCTAATTGGCTATATAGTTTCTGAGGTTTTAAAAAATAGATTACATGAACTAAGTGTGCTTAACAGGGATATCGATTTGTTGAAAAAAATAAAGCCTCCATTTCCTAGAGTTAGTTATTCAGATGCTATTAAGCTTCTTAATGATAATGGTTTTGAGATTAAATGGGGTGAAGATTTTGGCGCAGCAGAAGATACATATATTTCTGAGCAATACGATAAACCTGTTATTGTATATGGATGGCCTAAAGAAATTAAAGCTTTTTACATGAAACGGGACCCTGATAATGAAAATCTTGTTCTTAGTATGGATATATTGGCCCCAGAAGGATATGGTGAGATTGTTGGTGGGTCTGAGAGAGAGACTAGTATAGAGCTTTTATTAGATAGAATTGAGGAAGAAAATCTAAATAAAGAAGACTATGAATGGTATTTAGATTTAAGAAGGTATGGATCTGTGCCTCATTCAGGATTTGGTATGGGGCTAGAAAGAGTTGTCGCATGGATTTGTGGTATATCTCATATTAGAGAGACAATTCCATTTGCTAGAACTATGACAAGACTTAATCCTTAAATGCATTTAAAAGATCAAATATCTAATTGGTTGAGATTGTATTTGGATGACAATAAATTGGAGTCTTTTGTTATTGGTATTTCTGGTGGTATAGATTCTGCAGTTACTTCTGCTCTTTGCGCCCGAACGTCTAAAAAAACTATCGTAATTACTATGCCTATTCATCAAAATCCTTCAGAAACAGACAGAGGTAAAAAACATATTAATTGGTTGCAAAATAAGTACCCAAATGTTAAAGAAGTGCACATTGATTTAACTGAGACTTATGAATCACTTATATCTTCCATTGATAAACAATATCATTCAAAATTATCACTAGCAAATACTAGAGCTAGAATCAGAATGTCTACTCTCTATATGATTGCTGGTAGCTCAAGAGGTATAGTAGTTGGCACTGGTAACAAAGTAGAAGATTTTGGAGTAGGATTTTTTACAAAGTACGGAGATGGTGGAGTTGATATAAGCCCAATTGCAGACTTAATGAAGTCTGAGGTATATGATTTAGGTAGAAGTCTTGGAGTTATAGATGAAATCATAAAAGCTAAACCTACTGATGGACTATGGGATGATGGACGTACAGATGAAGATCAGTTGGGTGTTTCATATGACGAACTCGAATGGGCTATGAATTACAATAATGATGGAAAAAAATTAACCAAAAAGCAGAATAATATTCTGAGCGTATATAAAAAACATAGATCAGCAAATATTCATAAAATGAAAAAAATTCCGGTTTTTAAAAAATAGATGAAAAAATTATTCTTGATTGATGGGATGGCACTGATTTATCGCTCTTTTTATGCTTTTATTAATAACCCTCTATCAACAAAAGAAGGATTTCCAACATCTGCTATTTATGGTTTCCTTAATTCTATTTCTAAAATTTTAAGCGAAGAGTCTCCTGAATATATTGCTATTGCAATGGATACTAAGAAGCCAACTTTCAGACATAAAATGTATGATTTATATAAAGCTAATAGAAAAAAAATGCCTGATGAACTTAGTTTGCAGATACCTGAGATCAATAAATTGATAGAAAAAAGCGGAATTAGCCTATTAAAGAAAGATGGATACGAAGCAGATGATGTTATAGCAACAATAGCTGATTCATTATCAGATAACATTAAGCTTTATATTGTTACTGGTGATAAAGATATTATGCAACTAGTTAATGATAATACATTTGTTTACAGTCCAGGAAATAAGTTTTCAGGTCCCTCAGTCTATGATACAAAAAAAGTTTTAGATAAATGGGGAGTAGAACCAACTAAAATTTGTGATCTATTAAGTATAATGGGAGATGGTTCTGATAACATTCCAGGTGTAAAAGGCGTTGGTCCCAAAACAGCATCTAAATTGATTAACCAGTTTGGCTCAGTTAAAGAAATGATTGATAATATTGATAATATTTCAAATTTAAGAATTAAAAATCTTATTCAGTCAAATCTGGAGTTTGTAAAATTATCTAATGAGTTGGTTAAATTAGATAATCAGGTTCCAATTGAAATTGACATTGAAAAAATGTCAGTTAATAAAATTGACTTTTCAAAAATTTCTAATGATTTAATTGGGTTT
>Ga0310343_10001397_pt1 | contig 12289 bp, 9 predicted proteins | sample HC15DNA2025_MG_FD_203519 | JGI IMG/M metagenome (GOLD analysis project Ga0310343, IMG submission 203519) | Marine microbial communities from station ALOHA, North Pacific Subtropical Gyre - HC15-DNA-20-25_MG | ecosystem: Environmental > Aquatic > Marine > Oceanic | place: Pacific Ocean: North... | reverse complement strand
TTTTTCTCCCATAGTGATCTATAAACTATGCGAGATGGATTCCCACGATACTTTTTTGGGTATAAGGGTTTGTAAAGTCCAGAATAAGCCATATATAATATAGAATCCAACAATTATATTTAGAGTGGCAGCAAGAGTATCCCAAATAGATGAATTTATGACCAGAATTGGTAGACAGAGAGGTATGTCTCTGACTACTGGTTTTGATGTAGAGTTTGATTTTCCATCTGAGACTAAATTTCCTGCTAATTACTATAAAAATAGTAAAGATATAATTACCATGTTGTGTGATGAAGCACAGTTACCTAATGTTCAGACTGCTACAGGGCAATTGAGTGGAAGATATCTTGGTGAGTCTGCTCTACAATATCCACATTCTAGAATGTTTACTGATGTTGGTTTAGGATTTCTTTGTGATGCAGATATGCTACCAGCAAAGTTCCTTAACCATTGGTATAGTTTTATCTTTGGTGAGGGTATTAACTCAGTGGTAACCATAGATGATTATGAATCTGTGAAGGCAGTGCCTGTTCGTAAAAAATCTAGGGTAAATAGAGTAGCTTATCCTGATGATTGTACGTGTAATGTTTATATTATGAAAACAGAGACTAATGAGAAAGCTTCTAATGGAAGAATTCCAATGACATATGTTCTTGAAAATGCTTATCCATATTCCATAGATGCTGTACCTCTTTCATATGGTTCATCACAAATTACAAGAATAAACGTAAGTTTGTATTATTCAAGGCATACTGTTATCTACGGTGATATAAAATCAATCCCATCAAAAAGTGATGTCTTAGTAGATGACATCACTCTTGGAGGAACAGTACCTTTCCAATCAGCTGGCACTACATAGCAAAATTGACTTTTTGATTCCATAAAAGCGGGAAAATTTTTCTCGCTATTTTTTTGTTTAAAAAGTCGCTATATATAAATATACGACTTGAAATTGTTTTTATGGCATTACCGAAACTTGGGTATCCTACTTATGAACTTGAATTACCCTCCACAGGCAAAACTATCAAATATCGTCCATTTCTTGTAAAAGAAGAAAAAGTGCTTTTAATGGCACTTGAATCAAAAGACGAGAAACAGGTAATTGGTGCAGTTAAGGATTTAATCAAAAATTGCGTCATTACACGAATTAAGGTAGAATCTCTACCCAGTTTTGATCTAGAATATTTGTTTTTGAAGATTAGAGGAGCATCTATTGGTGAAAATATTACTTTGACAGTTACATGTCAAGATGATAATGAAACACAGGTAGAAGCAAATATTAATATTGACGAAGTTCAGATTTTTAAACCTGAAGGACATGATAAGAAAATTATGTTTGATGATAAAACTGGTCTTGTTATGAGATATCCCAGTATGAAAGAATTTGTAGATAGAGAGTTTTTACAGAAAGAAATGAAAACTGATGAGGTTTATGGATTTATCGCAGATTCTATAGATCAGATATTTGATGATGAAGAGGTATATGACTCAAGCACCACTACAAAGAAGGAATTTCGCACATTTGTTGATACTTTGACTACTAAACAGTTTGAGAAAATTCAAAAGTTCTATGAAACTTCTCCTAAACTGAGTCACACGTTCAAAGTGGTAAATCCTAAGACTGGTAAAGAGTCTTCGTACACAATTGAGGGATTACAGAGTTTTTTCGCATAGCACTCTTTCAGAATAATTTGGAAGGGTACTTTAGAATGAATTTTGCCTTAATGCAGTATCATAAATACAGTTTGAGTGAAATTGAGAATATGTTACCTTGGGAAAAGGAGGTATATACTACTTTCTTAGTCCAATATCTTGAAGAACTAAAACAAAAACAAGAAGCAGCGAAAGCAAAACGATAGTGGCATCATTACAAAAGACATTTACAGGAGATTTAACAACAGCAATTGCTGGTAAACTTTATGAAGCCATAAAAGATGCTGATGAGAAAAATCAGTTAGAAAAAACAAATGCGTCTCAGGATGTCAAACAAGCAGCAGTAAAAGCAAAAAAAGAGGATCCAGAATCTGTCCCAGTAAGAGACATGGATCTTAGGGAGACAATAGTAAATTTTTTTACACCCATAGATGGAAAGTTAATAAAGGCACAGGCAACATATAGTGCAATATCATCTAAAGTAACTTCATTAGCTGGTGGTGTAGCAGATACTCAAAAATTATTAATTAATCAAAATCAAATATTAGAAGATAAATTTGATCAAATATTAAATGTTATTGGAACAAAAAATGCCCTAGAAGAAAAACTTAAGGCAGAAAGTCAATATAAGCAACTGGAAATGAACTTGGAAGGAGCTCTAGATCTTTCAGGAACTTTTGCTTATGGTAAGACAGCTGGAAGACGTAATATAGGTATCGTGGGGTCAATACTTCAGGGATTAGTTGGAAATAGAATGACTTCAAGGCTTGTAAGAAATTTATATAAAAAATTACCAAAGGGATTAAGAGCAAGAGCAAGATTATTACGTAAAAACGTAAAACCTCTTGGTAGAATAACAAGATTTGCTGTGAATCCCTTTCAAGTAGCAGTAAAAACTGCTGTAAACACAGCATTAAAAACTTTTACCAGTTCAATTTTTGGAAAAAAAGGTCTAAGATTATTTGGTAGAGGTGCAAGATTAGCTGGTAAAGGTGTCCTTGATGAAAACCTTTTTAAAATTTCTAAACAAGGTGGAAAAAGGGTAGTGACAAGAAGAGGTGGTGTTACTGTTGCAAGTCTTTTAAATCGCATAAATGCAGTTTCTAAATTTTCTAAAGGTGTGGGACGTAGAATGAATCTTATACCTAATTACATTAAATTATTAGCATCAGTTGGATCTCTTAATGCTGATAAAATTGCAGATAAAATTATTGATGAATTTGGTCATAAAGCAACAGTCTTAAGAAATCAAGCATCTAGAAAAGCTTTTAAGAAAAAAACTGCAAAATTAGTTCAAAAAAATCTTTTTCCTTTATTTGGTGATCAAATTTTAGGAAAAGCACCTAAAGTAATTAGTAAAACAGCACAAAAATCTACTTCTAAAAAAGCAGCAACAAAAGCAGGAAGTAAAGTAGCTACTTCATTATCAGATGAAATTCTTTCATCAAAAGGTTTAATTGCTGCTTTTAGAAACCCTATAATTCAAAGAAAACTTACTCAAAAACTTGGAAAAGAGGGGATGGAGAACTTACTGATAAAAGCTGGTGCAGGTGGTGGAAAAACATTTGCTCCAGGTTTAGGAACTTTATACGCTTTTGGAGAAGGTCTAGGTCGTATAAGTCCTCTTTTTGGTGGGAGTGATCCTTTGGGTATGTTATTATCATTTGGTAGTGCCATACCTTATGGAGGTTGGGGAGTTGTTATGGCTGATATTTTACGTGATATTGATAGACAAGCTTTTGACGCACATATATTACCAAACTTATTTAACTTATCAGAGGAAAATATAAATTCCTTCTTTACACAAGCATTAGAACTAGATAATCAATTTGAGAGAGGAACTCCTAATATATCTTCTAATATGTTGGGAGGTGTTGATTCAATATCAGAAATACTTGGTGTTACGAAAGCATTTGGTGAAGCAACTGGATTTGGAGCAGAAGTTGGAGGACTAATAGGAGAGGCTGGACTTGGTTCATATCCCACAGGAGCATCAAATTATAGTTTTGATGTATCTGGTAACCTAGGTGGTGGTGATGTACAACAAACACAAGATAAAGAAGCTGAATTGAGAAAGAAAGAAAAATTTAAACCAGAATGTAGTATTGACTCAGATTGCCCAGAAGGCCAGATTTGTGTGGATGGTAATTGTGTAAGTCCAGATAAAGAAGAAAAACCTTCTGCTGGTGAAAGAATAAGTAAATTTTTAGGAAAGACAGCAGAAAGAATTGGTGATGGTGTACAATACGTAGATGAAAAATTAGATTTTGTAAGACAATTTACTGGAGGTGAACGTGGTGATGGTAAATTTACTCTAGGCACATTTTTTGGTAAAGAGTTTTCAGTTCCTAATATTTTTAGTAATAAAGGAGGTGAAGGTGGTGCATCAACAATAGAATTTCATGGTCAACAAGGTAGAGATAGATCTGGAGAACCAGGTGTTGATTTTAGTTTTCAAGATTATAAAAATAATTACAACCTGTTTCCTGGTTATGTTCTTGAAACTGGGTTATTGTATGGTAAAGGATATGGTAATGTAGTGGTTGTTCGTAGTGTAGATCCTAGTAATGGTAAAAAATTTGATGCTTTATATGCTCATTTTCCTGATGGTGGTATTGCTGTTAAACCAGGACAACAGGTAGGTGCTGGTGATCTTCTTGGTTCAGTGGGATTTGTGAGTGTAGATACGCCTGGTGTACCACAATTACAACCTAATAATGCAGGTAATATGTCAGGATGGCATACTAGTGTTGATTTCTTTGAACCTGATAGTCCTACACGTTATTCTAATGCAGATAAAATAATTAATTTAATTACAGGTGCATCAGGATCAACACCAGATGGTCTTTTACAAAGATTAAAACCACCCACAAATAGTGGTGATACAAGCACATTAAATAACATTGAAGCAAATAGTAATTTAGCATCAACTATGACAAATTTGGTTGAGAATGGTAGTAGTGAAAGATTAATGACACAAAGACAAGCATCATCCCGTCTCCCTATTGTAATCATTAATAATCAGACTGTTAATACCAGTCAAAATTTAATTTCTTTTGGTGGAACTCAAAAAGAAGGTAACTTCTTTGAAGCATATAACTTAGCAAGGCATACAGTATAATGGCATCATTAACCCCAACATTTACTGGTGATTTATCAACAGCAATTACTAAACGAGCATTGTCGGCATATTTTTCATGGGAAGATCGTAATTATATTTCTCAAGGAAAAGGTGGAGCAAAAGGAGTATCTGGCACAGATCCTATGGTTGGTGGCGGTGGTGGTGGGAGAGGTCCTATAAATCCAGAGATTGTAACCCGAACTCCTTTTGATAGTTTGGTTAGAAGACCTACTATTAATAATACTAATCCAAGATCAAAAGCAGTTGTAGTTCAAGATAGAGCACTTGGTAATTTCTTAGTTGCTGTATCAATATCATTAAATTCTAGTTTAAATTCTTTAAATCAGAAAGCAGATGAGACAACTGAAGGTATAATAGTTGCAAAAGATGGTATTGATAAGACCTATAAAAAATTAGAACAGAGTTCTGATTCTCTTGAGAATAAACTAGATTCTATTATTGATGCTCTGAGATATTCTAATAATCAAGAAAAAGTTCTTGCTGATGAGAGAGAAACTAAGTCTCAGCAAGCAAAACAAGCTGCAGAAAATGATTTCTCAACTGCTAATGAAATTCTTATGCAAGACATGGATAGAGAAGAAATCCGTCAGATGCAAGAGAGAGATATAGCAGAAGATGATAGAGGTCCTATTATTGATACACCAACACAGAATGAAGATCAACTTGATATACCATTTGCAGGTGAATTTAGAACAGGTGGTATTGCTTCAGGTCCTGATAGTGGATATCTTGCAGTTCTTCATGGTGATGAAGCGGTTATTCCTCTTGATAATAATTATACACAAGGACAACCAAGTGCTATAGGACAAAAACCCATAGCAACTATGCCAATGATGGCAGAAAGAGGTACTGATAATGCTGACTCAATGACACCAACTTTCAGACCAAATGTTACTATGGCTAGTGCTCCTAGTATTTCATTTGGAGGTGGTGGATCAGGTATGGGAGAAATGCTTTCAAAAGCGATACAGTTACCAGCTAAGGCAGCTGGTTTAGTTACTATGGGATTAATGAATAAAGTTTTACGTTCAGGAAATATTTCACCAAAAATTGCAGCACATTTAAAATCTATGAGTGCTCCTATATCAGCAGCTTTTGGAGTTCCAGATATACTAACTGCTGATTTAGCACCAGAAGATGATGGTAGAGAAGATTATACTAGTGCTGGTGGAGGTAAACGAAGAAGAGAGAAAGGATTATTTGGTAGATTTAAAGATTTTATTCTTGGAACTGGTGGTTCGTCATATGGACGTGGTGGAGCATCATATGGTAGAGGTGGGTCTACCACTTATAATAGAATGAGTGTTAATGGCACTGGCACTGGTGGATATGGTTATGGTGGTTGGCCATTTGGTGGTAAGAAAGATAGTAAGACTATTATTGACAAGATGAAATATGATCCTAATCATCCTGATGGAACTGGTCAAGTCAATCCACATCCACCAGGATCAACTCTTTATAATATTTTTGAAAGACATAGACAATATGATGAACTAGATATGTTGGGATCTATTAATTCTGAAAATAGTCAATTCTTTGCTAAGAATGTTACCTATGATAATGCATATGATTATCTTAATTCACCTAATTATGGATTAAGAACTTCTGAGGTAGCATATAATATGTCAATGCAAGATGAGGTAGCTCAAATTTTAGATTCATTATCTGACCCAGAAAGTCAAGTGGTTATGAATAATGCAAGTGTTAATACAAATGGTGGAGATCAACAGATAGAATATTCAGCAATTGCAGTAAGAGGTAATCCATTAAAAGATGGAACTTACATATCACCATATGCGGTATAATTAAATGAGTAAAAATTACGCAACAGAATTTAAAGTTATTCGGATGTCCTTGTATAAGGTAGGTGAAGAAACGAAACCATATGTTGACCTCTCTGGTGATATGTGTAAACAGTTTCAATATTATGAGGATATCATGTGGCCATCATATGCTGCTACTATGGTAATACAAGACAATGTAGAAAATATTATTTCTACAATGCCCATTCAGGGATTTGAAAGAGTTGTTGTTGAAGTTGATGATTTAACTGAAACTTCTGGTGCAAATAAGGGCAAATACACATATGATTTCCGTATATGGAATATTTCTAATAGAGTTGGAACTGAGAGAAAACAAACTTATACTTTAGGACTAATATCATATGAGGGATTGCGTAACGAAGGAACTGTTATCAATAGACAGTTAACAGGTAATGTCTCTGAAATAGTGACAGAATTATTAACTGAGGATATGGAAATTTCTAGTGAATCAGTAGATGTAGAAAGGTCAGTCACAAGTATTAAAATTCTTCCTACAAAGAAAACTCCATATACATTAATTAAATCATTTTTAAAGAAGTCTATATCAGAAAAAATTGCAATTACAACAGATGATTCAAAAGAAGAAAAGACTGAGGTTGTTACTGATGCAGTAGATTCTGAATCTGAAAAAGGATCTGGATCTGCTGGTTTTTTATTTTTTCAAACCAATAGAGGATTCGTGTTTAAATCTATTGATACTTTAATTTCTGATGCAAGCCCAGTTATAGGAAAGAAGTTTTTCTGGCAACCTGCTAAACTTAATGATCCTTCTTTAAACAGAATACAAGAAATTATATTTGGTCAAGAATTTGATATAATTAAAAAATTGAGAGAGGGTCATTACTCTTCTATCATGTGTGCTGTTGACATAAATACACTAACATACAGGGAGCGAGTTTATTCTCTTACGAATACATGGGATGATATGGAACATTTAGGTAGTCAAACAAAACTACCCGAAGGTCAACGTAAATTATCAAAAATTCCAACGAGAATAATGTCAACTATTATTGATAATGAGGTCTGGAATCCAGATCCTAAAATCGCTTCTACCGAAAATGGTGGAGATGGTAGTCATCCTTATCAGGATTATCAATTAAATTATCTATCTCAAGGTCTTGCAAGAGCAGGTATATTGTTTAATCAACAATTAACTATATCTTTAACAGGACATCTTGAATTATGTGCAGGTGATAAAATTGAAATAAGAATTCCTGAACAAGCATCAGAAGCTGTAAAAGGAGAGATTGCCTACGATCCAGAACACAGTGGTACATACATGATTAAACAAGTAAATCATCAATTCAACATGACCGATAGCAGAAATGTATATACTGTGTTAGACTTGGTAAGAGATTCTCAAGGAATCAAAGATCAAGAAAGTATAGTAAAATAAGGAGAATATATGGAAAGTATAGAACAACATATAGAAAAAGATAAAAAAATAATAGATGATCCAACAGCAAATCCTGCTGCCCGTAGACATGCAAAAGAAGAGTTGCATGAACTAGAAGAGTATGTAGAGCATCACAAAGAAGAGATCGCAGCGGGCGATCACCATGATCCAAACGCATTAGAACTATTCTGTGATATGCATCCAGACGAACCAGAGTGCCTAGTATATGACGATTGATTCTGCCCTAAATGAACTTTATCCAATTCACCAAATAGGATCTGACGGATTCAGATGGTGGATTGGACAAGTTGAGAAACCAACTACTGAAGACCCTAAAAAGTCTGGAAGATGTAAAGTAAGAATTGTAGGATTACATCCAAAAAATTGTAATTCTGTCAAGACTGATGATTTGCCTTGGGCAATTTCTACATTTCCTGTAACTACACCACATATACCTGGTGCTTGTACTACAGTTTCAAATCAACTTAATAAGGGAGTTTGGGTAATAGGATTTTTCCTTGACAATGAACAACAACATCCATGTATTATTGGATCTGTTGGTGGTGTTGCTCACTCAACAGATGTAGAGTTAGAAGCAGAAGATCCTTCAAAAGAATGTCAATCGTTTACATCATTTCTTCCATACACAACAACTCCAGCTGATATATCAGCAGAAGAAACTGTTGAATATGATAATACAGATGCAGGTCATGTAGTAACTGGTAAAAGACAAGAAACTGATGATACAACTGTAGTTATTCAAGGTAATAAAACTGGTTTACAAGTTGCTCAGGATGGAGAAAATAGTAATGTAAATCCTGCTGGTACAAAAGTATGCATAGAAAGAGCAAGTACATGTAAAACTGATTTAAAATCTAAGTTTACTAGATTGTTTTCTGAAATGTTATATGAAGTTCAAAGAAATGATGGTAAGTTAGGAACATATCTTGTAGGTGAGATGTCTGAAGGGATATATGATCAGATAGACCTTGGTAGAGAATATGTTGATAAAGCAATTCTTATAATGAGAACTTTTGTTGCTAATATAAAAGGATATGTTTTAGAAAAAATCAAAGAAGCATCTAAATGGATTACAAAATCACTTCTAAAACCTGATAAAAATGGAAGAGGACTGAATAAACTTACAGATCGTATCAATAAACAACTGAAAAAAGTTGGGTGTACAATGAAAGATCTTGCAACTCGTCTTGCTGAGTGGTTGGAGCAAATTATTTTTGGTTATCTTTTTAATATCTACAAATCAGCTGCATGTCAAATTGATGAATTTATACAAGGATTGTTAAATAAAATTCAATCATTGATGAATGAACTTCTTGAAAAAATTTTAGGACCACTACAAGATATTTTGGGTGCTATTGCTGCACCACTTAATATAATTGGAGATGCAATTAATAAAGTATTAAATCTTCTTGGTATAGAATGTAATGGACCTAATGAGAAATGTAATCCTAAGAAGACAATTTGTACTGATAATTCTGGTGATGATGGAGAAGATTTCCTTGATAGACTATTAAAAGATCTCAATAATTGGGGAACTGGTCAAGATTGGGCGACTTATACTTGTGATGATGTATATGAGGGAACTAAATTAAAAGATACTAATATTGTATTTGTTGGTGGTATTCAAAAACCAGATCAAACAATTAAATATCTTGTAAAAGATATTAAAGTCAAAGAAGGAGAGACTGCAATATTTACTGTTGAAAGAAGTGGATATCTCAATGAAGCTTCTAGTGTTGAGTTTAGTGTATCAGATGGCACTGCAACGAAAGGTGTTGATTTTGAAGATGTTAGTGGTGTGGTAGGATTTACAGGAGGTCAAACTTCTAAGACCATTGAGGTTAAAACATTTCAAGATAATATAGCAGAGTTCCAAGAAGATTTCTTTTTGAAAATAGTTCCAGATACACCTGGTTCTGGTACAGAATTTCCATCATTCTTTTTCAATAATATTGCAAGATGTATTATCACCCCTGTCAAAGGAATTGATGATCTAACTCAAGATGGTGGAGGTGATGATGGTAATCTTGGTGATGATGTTGATGAAACATCAAATGTAGATTTTCCTAGTGTTAATATAGAAAATCCTGATAATTGGGTTGATGTTGTAGATCCCGTTGATACAGGAACAGCACCAACTACTGCTGCTACCTATTCAGTTACTGCTGATAAATCAACAGTGAAAGAGGGAGAGTTTGTTACATTTACTATTGTTACAACTAATGTTGCTATAGGAACTAAATTTGATTACAACTTAGTTGGATCTAATATTACACCAAGTGATTTTATATCTAATACTCTAACAGGTGTTTTTGTTGTAGAAGATTTTGGAGATTATAATGCTAAAGTTGTAGTGGGTATCAAAGAAGATACTGATCTTGAAGCAGAAGAAACATTTATATTTGCAATTCCTGGTACGGGAGCACAAGCAAGTGTTATAATATCTTCTGAACTTACTAATTTGAGTGATCAAGATCTTTCAGAAAATGATACGACTGGTAGTAGCAGAAATGTATTGCCAGTGGCAGGTGAAATTATAACAAATAATAATGGTGGAGTTCTTGAAGTGCCTATACAAGATTCTGGTGATCGTTTTATAGAACGTCCAACAGTTTTCATTACGGGTAATGGTTATGGAGCAACGGGTGAAATGTTATTAGATAATGATGGATTTGCTAGGGAAGTTCGTATTACCAATCCTGGATTTGGATATAAAATTAATACACCATCTACTGCTAATAAAGAGTGTATTATTGATTCATTTACTATGATATCACCAGGCAGAGGTTATACATCTGTTCCAACAGTTTTTGTTGGTAAATCAAAAGATATTGCCGAAGCACAAATCAATACAGATGGACAAGTAATCGCTGTTAGAATTAAGGATAGAACTGTTACATTTGAAGAGTATCCAGAAATTATTATTTCTGGTGGTGGTGGAATAGGAGCAAGATTTATACCTTCATTTGTTTGTCTAGATCCTGATGAACGTGTTAGAATTGGTTCTGCTAAGGTTGGAACTGGATCTTATATTGATTGTCCATAGAAAATATTATGACTACAAATTCTGAAAAATATAACGCTTCTTCTTCGTTAGTACAACCTACTACAGAGAATGAGACACAACCATCAACGGGTGATACTTTTCATAAAGTTCTAATTAACCAAGAATATTTTACTATAAGAACTGATATCAAAGGAGCATTTCTTGGTGGTAAAAATTTTGGTCATGGAATACATGTATTTCAAAATGGAAACATTAATGTACAAACAGGTCCTAAGAAAGATGGTAACGGAAAACTTGTTACTATTTGCAGAGGAGGACAGTTAATTAAGTCTGGTCCTATTGCATCGGAGAGAACAGGATATAGAAAAAGTTTCTTACAAGAAGGACTCACCGAAGACGAAGAAATAATCGCAGTAGAAGAATATAATGTTGGTAATGTAGTATCGGAAACAGAGGGAACTCACACAATAAAAGGGACTAATATTGTTATTGAAGCAGCTGACACTCTTATTCTTAAAGCACCAGGTGGAATTACTGTTGATACTAACGGTGAATTTAAAATCGTAAATGCAAATACTATTGAAGAAAACTATTCAGAAAAAGTAGAAAATGGTCTGAAACTTACACATAATGTTTTAGAACGTCATATGAAAGCAGATGATCCTAGATCATCTGACAATATTGTTATCTCTGGACACATCAATCGTAGAATTGGTGGCGACTATGATATGGATGTAGGTGGAGTATCGGCAACTAGAATCATGGGTAATAAAGCATTACCTGGTGTACCACTTGTGTTAAACAGATTATATGGTCTTCACATAGGATTGAATGCTCCTAGTGCAGGTTTTGGTGGTATGAATATTGCATCTAAGACAGGAAGTGTGAAAATAGATGCAGGTGTTGATTTACAATTATCAGCAAAAGCTTTATTCAATATTTCATCAACACTTGGTCTTGGATCTATAAGCACTGGTGCTAACCTTAACTTGAAATCTAAAACAGGTATTGCTATGACATCAGGTGGATTAGATATTCCTTCGTTAGTTGATAATGATATCACGATAAAATCAAAGAACAATGTTGCTATTGAAGCTGCTAAGGATGTGGATATTGACTCAGGAACAACAGGAAAAATTTACTTAAATTAGTTTTTCTTATATGTCTCATAAGATTTACTTTCGTGTGTTAAGAAACAAGAGCTTGACATGATCCCGAAGAAAATGTATAATAAATAACATTACACA
>Ga0310343_10001395_pt1 | contig 12300 bp, 15 predicted proteins | sample HC15DNA2025_MG_FD_203519 | JGI IMG/M metagenome (GOLD analysis project Ga0310343, IMG submission 203519) | Marine microbial communities from station ALOHA, North Pacific Subtropical Gyre - HC15-DNA-20-25_MG | ecosystem: Environmental > Aquatic > Marine > Oceanic | place: Pacific Ocean: North... | reverse complement strand
GCGCAAGATATTATTAAGAAAATAAATGAAGCCTTAAAACAAGGGAATCATCTTTCTTAGATATCAGGTAGTAATTTATGAAACTCAGTTTCTTTCTGCCAGTCTATAGCAACATTAAGTACATCATTATCTTCAAGCATTCTCCCAGAAAGCATTAATCCTATAGGCATTTTGTCTTTACTTAATCCCGCAGGAACTGAAATTGATGGTTGACCCGTAAGATTAAAAACTCCTGTGAACTTACCCATTAAATTTGCTTCAGGGGTATTTGGACTTTCTGAATCTTTTATTTTAGGTGTTTTTACAGGCACAGTTGGTGTCAGTAAAATATTATGCTTTTTCATTAACTTAGACATTTCAAAATTGAATTTTGACATTTTTCTTGAAGCAGCAAGATATTCATCTGCAGTTACTCCTAGTCCACCTAATAGTCTATTTAGTACAGTTCTTGTATATTTATCATGATTATATAAATATTGTTTATGGATAGAAATTGCTTCTGGTAACAATACTCCGACGTTTATATTTCTACCTTCTTCTACAAATGGTATTTCTATCTCTTCAACTCTGTAACCAAGATCATCAAATTTATTTGCTGCACTTAATATTGTTTTTTTTATATCAGGGTCAATATCGTCGAAAAAGTAGTTTTTAGGTACAGCGATACTAATTTCTTCTCTTTTATGATTATCTATTTTTGAAAAATTAGACGTAATATTTTGAGAATATTTATCACTTATATCAAATCCACTTATAACCTTCATTACCTCAAGACAATCTTCTGCTGATCTTGCCATAGGTCCAACGTGATCCATTGACCAACTTAAGTCTAGAACTCCTCTTCTTGAAACAATTCCATACGAAGGCTTAAATCCTGTGATACCACATAAAGATGCAGGCATACGAACTGAACCTCCAGTATCAGTACCAATAGCAAATGTACATAACCCTGCGCTAACTGCGACAGCAGAACCTGAACTTGAACCTCCCGGAACTCTTTCTAAGTCCCATGGGTTTCGACAGGTTGGAGTATTAGTATTAATTCCTAATGTTCCAAAAGCAAATTCAACAAGATTCGTTTTACCTATAATAACCGAATTTTGTTGATTGAAATCTTCAGTTATTTTTGAATTAGATTTAGCAATATTTTTTTCAAGAATCTTTGATCCTGCAGAGGTTATTTTTCCCTTTACATCCACTAAATCTTTTAATCCTATAATTATTCCAGTAAGAATATTTTGATTACCATTTTTTATATATTCATCTGCTTTTTTGGAATCAGTAATAGATTCTTTATCAAAAACTTCAAGATATGCATTAATTTTCGGATTCAGAATTTTTATTCTCTTTATAAAAGTATTTGAAATTTCAGAAACAGAAGCTTGCTTTGTTTCATATATATTTCTTATCTCTTCTATACTTTTATAAAATGGATTATTGCTCATCACTTAAGTCGAATATTCTTTGTCTAGGTTCAAAATGATTAAAGTCATCATCTAATATTTCTTTATAGTTCTTACGGAAGTTTTTATAACTTAAGTATGATTGATCAAAATCTTCTTTAGATAAATTTATATTTTTACTATCAAGAAGACTCTTAAATATATCTTCAGATGAAAATTCTGTCATGATTAGTTAATCTTTCTTTATTCTTATTTATATAATATACAAAATTATGATGTTTATTTCTAAATATAAATTTGTATAAATTATTTAAAATATGAATATGAATCATATAGTTGAAAATTTACCTAAAGGAATTAAGTCTAAAGTCATAAATGATATTAATGGTCTTGATATTCACTATCTAGAATCAGTAGAAAACAAAGAAAACTCTGAGTTGATTGTTCTTTTACATGGGTTCCCTGAACTTTCTTTTAGTTGGAGAAAAATCCTTCCTATTTTATCTGATAATGGTTATCATGTTGTTGCTCCTGACCAAAGAGGCTTTGGTAGTACAATTGGTGCAGACTTAACTTACACAGATAACTTATCAGATTTTTCAAATATAAACTTAGCAACTGACATATATCTTTTTATTAAGAGGTTAGGATATAAAAAAGTTAAGTGTATAGTGGGTCATGATTCAGGAGTTGGGCCTGCCTCTTGGTTAGCTTTAATAAGACCTGATATTTTTTCAAATTTAGTAATAATGAGTGGACCCTTCACAGGTCCACCTAATCCAATAACAATTTCAGAGGACGCCTATATTCCTGATACGGATAAAATGGATTATGATTTAGATAAATTATCTGTACCCAGAAAACACTATCAATCTTATTATCGAACAAAATTAGCTAATAAAGACATGATGGAATCTAAACAAGGATTAAGATCATTTATACGTGCATACTATCATTATAAAAGTGCTGATTGGAAAGATAATAAACCCTTTGAGCTTACTTCTTGGACATCACAAGAGCTATCAAAAATGCCAACTTATTACATAATGAATAAAAGTATGAATATGGCTGAAACTGTAAATGAATATATGCCAACAGATGATGAAATAAATAATTGTAAGTGGTTAGATGAAAATGAAATAGATGTTTATGAAAAGGAATACAGTAAAACTTCATTTCAAGGAGGATTAAATTGGTATAGGGCCGGAGTAGATTATAAAAATTTACAAAAACTTTCATTATATTGTGGTAAGACTATAGATATTCCTTCATTATTTATATCCGGCAAAAATGATTGGGGTACTTATCAAAGACCTGGAGCAATAAACAAAATGAGTTCAACAATGACTCGATTTCAAGGTGTAAGTCTTGTAGAAAATGCCGGGCATTGGGTCCAACAAGAAAATCCTGAAAAAGTTTCAAAAATAATTTTAGAATTAGTTAATAATTCTAATTCTTAAATGGATTAGAGTTATTTCTTTTATCTCTTACGTAATCTAAAATGGAATTAATTCCATCTGGTGGAGCTCCCATTTTTATTGCTTCTATTTTATCTATCTCAGATTTTTCTTCATCTCCTATAGCTGTATATGCAACAGCTCTATTTCCTAATGCATCAGAACTTTTTGGATTGATTTTCAGAGCATTTGTAAAATTTACAATAGCTTGTTCAAACTCTCCAATTGTTAGGAATGCAGTACCAAGATTGTATTGAACTTCAAAATTATCTGGATCCTCCCAAGCTGCTTTCTCAAACTCCTCTATAGCTTGATCATGAAGACCAAGTTTTACTTTATTTAATCCTGACTTAAAGTGATCTGAGCTCATATAAATTATTAAGTTTATTCATGAAAAAAAACTATTTTGTTTGTAATTATAGAATTGGTAATATATATATATTATATCTATGAGTAATTTTTTAGAAGTAATAATTCGTTTCTCTGATAAAAGAAATACTAGTCCTAACACTAGAAGAAAACCCAAGATTATTTTAATAAAAGAATCTATGCAGATAAATTTATCTTCTATTGATGATTATTCAAATAATATTATTGAATTTTCAAAAGCCCCATATGAATTAGAAGCCTCCATAAATATTTGGAGACAACTTTATAAAAAGCAAATCTTGAAATTTATTGATGAAAAAAAATATACTTCAAGTTTTAGTAGAAAAATATTAAATGATAGTTATAAAACATTAAATTTATTATATGAACATATGGGCAATGATCTTATCTCTAATGGAATGATTAGTTATTATGAACCTACTAAAAAAAGATATTTTAAGGGTAAATTCTTAAATTCTATTATTCAAAGTAATCAAAATATATTTTGGTAAATATTTATCTCATCCTATAGTCATAATTCCACATATCAGAATTTTTCCTAAATTCATTAGAAGGGTCATAATCAAATACTGATAATTTAATACTTAGTTCTTTAGGGTTTCTTATTCCATAGACTTAGGATTTTTATATGAAATAATTTTACATAATATATAATCATCAGAATAATTATTTGGAAAAGAAAACTTGAGAAAAATTATCCGATATATAGCAGGAATTTTATCTATAATATTTATTATATTATTTGTTTTTAGTTTTATATTAGAAGCTTTTTTTAACTAAATTAATTATGAACCACAATCATGAAAATATTTCTAAAATAGCAATTGGTACCGTTCAATTTGGTATTGATTATGGTATTAATTCTGGTGTTAAAGTTGAACCAAATGAAGTAAGAAAAGTTATCAATTTTGCTCGAAATAAGAATATAACGTTGTTAGATACAGCCCAGCTTTATGGATCTAGTGAACAAGTTTTGGGAGATGTTAATACTCAAGATTTTAATATTGTAACTAAATCTAGAGGCTTTAACGGCGATAGTATTTCTGAAGATGAATCTAATTTAGTTATAAGTGATCTACATCAATCACTAAAATTATTAAAAAGAGAATCTATTTATGCATTTTTAGTACACCATGGGGAAGATCTATTAAAACCCGGTGGTGAAAAGATTTTTAAGAAACTCGAAATCATAAGAAATCAGGGTTTAGTAAAAAAAATTGGTATATCTGCTTATGTTGATAATAAATTAGAAAAAATTATTGATAGATATGATTTAGATATTATTCAGCTTCCAATGAATATTTTAGATAATCGTCTAATTGATAACGGTTTATTGAGTAAAATTTATTCTAAAAAGATTGAATTACACACCCGTTCGGTTTTTTTACAAGGTTTATTATTAATGAATAAAAAAAACAGACCAAAAAAATTCGATAAATGGAGTAGTTTGTGGAATTTATGGCATGAATGGCTATCTGATAATAAATTATCTGCACTAGAAGCGACCATTAGATATATGATTTCTATTCCGGAGATTACACGTGTATTAGTAGGAGTAGATAATAAGGATCAGCTAGAAATGATTATAAATGCTTTGGATGGTAATATTCCTGATGTCCCAAAAGAATTATCAACTAATGATGTTAACTTGTTAAATCCAGGTAATTGGGAAAATTTTTAAAAAATTATTTATAAATTTATATCGGATGAAAATCGTAGGATATATCATCATCTTTATATTCAATGATTCTATAACCAGAAGGATCCAGTGCTAAAGGTAAGCCAAGTGCTGAAGTTGTAATAATATTTGTATTCTTAAAAGATGTTTCTAAGTTTAGATGCAAATGTCCAGTAAAAATATACTCAAGTTTATGGCCATTGAATAATTCAAAGAATTCATTATTAATATTTTCTTCAAAAGTCCAGTATGATAAATTCTTACTATAAATAAGTTCTTGATGAGAACTTTTGACATCTTTCTCATCTATATATGGAGGATGGTGCATAAAAACAATAATTCTTTTACTTGATGAAAATCCTAATAGAGTTTCTTTTATAAAATTAATTTGTTGATAATAAAGATCTGTATTTTCGTAATTTATAAATTTTGAACTGTTCAAAAAAAACATCTCATAATTATTCCATTGAAGATTATAAAAATCTCTTCCAAAATGCTGATTATAAAAATTTAGTCCCTCTTTTGATAAATTATCAGAATCTATACCTACATCATGATTTCCAGGAACATGATTTACTTTGAACTCAATTTTATCGAGAAAAGATTTATAGTTAGTTAAGTCAGTATCTTTATCAATTTCATTTATGATATCACCTGTGTGAATTATGAAATCAGGTTTATGTTGATTTGCAATTCTAATGAATTTATTTAAGTTTTGAATTTCTTTTTCAGATGGATCTAAGTCATCACTCCAGCTTAGCGCTTTTTGCGTCCATTTGCCAAACTTAATATTTTTTAGTGCCATTCCAAGTTGTGTATCTGTTATTAGTAAAATTGACATTTATTAATCATCTAAATTTATTTCAATAATATTCATAATAAAGCTTATGAGGTTTTTTAGTAAGCCAATATAAATAACATAACAAATAAGATTACGATCATCAGAGGAATATCGATAACTTCATTTTTATTTCTGATGGGTTTAGAAATATTTTTTATCCTTCTGATAATTATAGTAATAGATGGAGTAATAATAGACCAAAACCATATTCTACTGAACCATCCTACTGGATTATTTATTTCTAGCAACTGTGTATAAGTATTAGTATCAAAAAAAATCATATCGATCACAGTACACACTAACAGTGAGGTTAATGCGAAAAAAAACCAATAATATAACTGAGCTCTTGTTGCTGATGTTTTAGTGTTTGCATAATTCTTGAATCCATATGAGATAGAAGATATAAATTTCATAATGAAACTCCATATATTATTACTATTTTTTACTTCAAATTATTACATTCTTTCTTAACAAAATATTCACAATAATCACATAAAAGACTTTTATTATATCTATATAACAAAAAAAATTTAAACACTATGATTAAAAATTTCTCAGGATTAATATTTTCAATTATTTTTTCGTATATATCTTTCCATGAAAAATATACTGCAGATCATGATTTTTTCGAACCTTATCTTTGGTTAGAGTAACATATGTCTAATTAGTAAACTAATCCTACCTTTTGCCCCTTAAAATCAAAATTTATGACATTACTATCGCATGTTTCACACCATACCTGTAATCCAAGTTCTGTCCAACCAACAGAGAAACCTGATAGCCCAGCATTAGTATTTTCTGTTTCTTTTGATAAAGCATCAATCTTTTTGCCATCATCTGGAATATCTCCACAACTTTTACATGTAAAATATTGTAGAATAAATAAACCTTTTTGAGCATTCTTAATCATTAATTCATCTGCTCTTTTAGAATTATGATCTGATAAATTTTTTTCATTCATATTATCTGATTTGTCTTTATTCATTTTGAGCTCCAAATATAAAACTTAAATTAATGATTTCTGATTTGAGTATAAAATAAATATCTAACGAAGTAGATATTTTTGTTAGTTATTTAGAAATTTAATGTAACTTTCTATTAACTCTTTAGATAGAAAAAAGATTTACAATTATAGAATGAAAAATAAATTATTCAAAAATAAATTATTTTATATTTCCTTTATTATTTTTTTTATATTTGGTTGTTTTAATTCTAATGAACAAGTTGTAAAAAAAACTAATGAAACTATAGATTTACCTAAAGTTGAATGCACTAATAAATTAGAAGCATATATTTTTCAAGCTAAATCTCTTGAGCAGGACGGTATTGATCTGATAGAAAAATGGCTTTGTGAGTCTGAAAGATTATTTTTTGATGAGACTAGTTCAAATTGGGATCTAATAAATCCAGTTTATATTGCTGCCTTAGATAGAAATAATGTAAATTCTGCTATTGTATTAGAAAAAAAGTATTGTGAACATCTAAAAGAATTTCATAATTCACAAAAAAGTAACGATGGTTATGGAAATAATGGTTATGATAATGGTAAGTGTAATCCTAAAAATTATAATCCAAAAAATGATGGATGTGATTTTGGTCTTTGTTTATTCACCGAACCAAATGGCAGGGTAGCTGGATCGTCAATCTCTAGTAATATGCATTCAGATGGACATAATCTGTTTATTAGTAATAGTCATGATCTCCCAATGCATTCAGATTCATATGGTTATGTCACAATTCATGAAATGTTTCATATTTATCAATACTCAAATCTTCATAAAAATTATTCAAGACATGACCTTATGAAGATGGTAGGAAAATTAGGTACTGGATCAAACCCAGACGATGAAGTTCCTTGGTGGATTGAAGGCAATGCTGTATTTTTTGGATATTATAAATATGCCCAATTAATTGATGATCATGAGTGGTTCATAAATATAATGAGAGATTCAATTGATGGATATAGAGCTGACATAAAAAGTAATTATTTGATTAATGGAATGAAAATTAACGAATATACTTGGAAGGAAGAAGAAAAAGATATTGGATATGAATTAGGAGCATGGTTTGTAGCCTATTTAATCGATAAAGTAGGAGAAGAGTCCATATATAAATTTTGGAGAGGACTAGAATACGAAGGGAAATTTGATTTAGCTTTTGAAAAATATTTTGGAAAAAAATATGAAGAATATGTTGATGAATTTGATGACTTTCTAAGGAGATCTGATATGGAGATTTTGAGTTTATTGGATAGGTTATTTCCGGATCCTATAACGGAAGAATCTGAGAATATTCAATCTGCAAACTCAGACTTCATTGATTCTAAAACTGAAGAATTTGAGGATAACCAATCTGAAAATTTAACACCAAACCTAGACTCAAATCTAGATAATTCAAGCTACATTGATCCCGACATTATTACAGATATTTGGGATGATAGAGATAGAATAACTCAACATTACGCTGAGCTAGAAAACTATATTCCAAAAGATTATTTTGCACAGGAGATTATTACCTCTACTGATGTTCCTGAAACTTATACTCAACAATATTATGAAGTTCAAAGTAATTTGAACTCTATAATTGGTTCATACGATAAATATAAATTATTTATTACAACAACTAATGAATTTTCTCAACCAGTTTTCGATAAATTAAAAGAAGTAGGTTGGGAACATCCACTAGAAATTAATCTTCACGATAATGGCAAATATTACTTAGAAAACGCTGGTTGTCTTACAGGGTCCGGCGGATTAGGTACAAAAGTTCCAGATCCATATGGATTATGTATTATGGATTATGAGTTCATTCAATATCCACACTTTTCAAGGGAAGAAGCACCACCTTTGTCTGAGCGTCAAGCAATTATTTATCATGGTTGGGCTCACGAATACTTTCATCATTATCAAGGTGCGCATGCAAGAGAAAGGTCGCTTGGGATGACAACTGATTGTTGTGGGGGTAGGTATCACGTTAATGCTCCTGCATGGTGGGTAGAAGGCGCAGCTATTATATTTCCTAATTTGTGGCTAAGGCATCACTGGAAAGATTTCAGTGAATTTGATGGACTCGAATATATGGATGTAGAAGTAGAAATGATGAATCTAGATAATTTTTACATTGAATCTAAGAAAGAAATGCAAGAATTAAAACCTTCATATGATCCAAATAGAAAAGCTTGCACAGAATTTACAGAAAAGGAATCTTCAAGAGAAACTGCATATTGTAATTGGGCAATTTTTAATGCTTATCTTGCCTATATTTCTTCTTATCAAGCTTTGTGGGTTGGTATTCCAAGAGATTATCATGAATTAGGATTTGATGAATCATTTAAGAAGCACATCGGTATAACTATTGAAGAAGCATATGAAAGCTATAATGAATTTATGAGATCAGAAGATCCAGATGCTATTGCTCCACCAGGATTTTTTCCTAAAGGTCCATTGACTAACTATTCAGATTTCTTCATGATTAACAGTTCACAAGAATCTTATGATTCAAGACTAGAAGAATTGAAAAAGTATCAATTTAAGTCAACTAATTAGTAGACTTTTACTCAATTAAATCCGATAAATTTCTTTTTATAAATTTACAGTATTGAAATTTAGAATAAACAACTACTTGATTGATATTTTTGGTTATTATTATACTTAGAATTTAAGAGTAATCATTAAACATCAACCAAGTAGTATCGAAACTAACACTAATAAGTATTTGTGCTAAAAGTTCAATAAAAGGAAAAAAACACAAATACATTTTAGTGCATAATTCTAGGGTATTACTTGTTTATGTGTTATTTATGAAGATCTTAAGAATTTTACGTAAAGTTTTTTATCTATAATTTAGATATTTATAGTACGACCATGCTCCTAAAAGTAGACATAACATAAATACTGGAAACGCAATATGTGCACCTAATGTTTGACTAAGAACTACTAACAATAAAATTGAAGAAGACAATAATATAATTCCTAAATTCTTAAATGTTTTTTTCATTTATCTTAATTACTCTAGATTTCTTAATTTTTTGTAATATTTAGCTTATAAATTTTTATCATAATATAACATAAATAATCAAACACAAAATCTTAGGAGTATATATGGAATTAATTGAAATAGCACAGCTTGTTACAGGGATAGCAACTCTAATAGTTGCATCGGTTCTAATTTGGCAAATGTTTATTCAGAAAAGAACCTTAGATATTGCACATAGAGATGCTGATAGTAGTATATCTTTAGATGCTATATCACACAGGGCAAATCTAAATATGTGGTTTTCAGATAAATGTGATCAAGAATTTATAGATAAACTTAATAACGGCTTAGATAGTTTGAATAATAAAGACAAAGAGATTATCACTACTTGGCTTATGCCTAGTATTACAATATTAAATACAGAGTATAGATTGGGTAGATTAGATCGAAGTCCTTTTTACTACAAAGCAAGTATAAGGAGATTTCTTAGATATAAAGCCTTTCAAGAAATTTTTCCTTCTATGCCCTTTATGAAACCAGGTACTGCATTACATCCTAATTTAGTGAGCTTAATAAAAGAAGTGTATTTAGATATTTCTGGGAAGAAATTTGAATTAAGTTCATAAAATATTAAGATAATAAAGTGATTATGAAAGTATTTGTAAAACTCGTAGTCCTTTTGATTGATATGAGTTTTTGGCATAAAAATACCAACCAAAAGGAACAACTTACACCAATCATGATCTGTGCTAAAACCCAAATTTAGAAAAAGGAAAAATCACAAATACAATATGATGCTACTTAAATCTTAGAACTTAATTATGTGTTATTTATGAAGATTTCAAGAAATTTTTATTAAGAATACTGTTCATTGACAGCCTTTATTGAATATAAAATCTAGATAAGGCAGTCAGTCTTTTTATACTCATCATTTTACTTCCTTTTTATTAAATCTCTTTATAATATTTCTAAAAGATAGGAGGATAAAAATGGAACTAATTGAAATAGCACAACTAGTAACAGGATTAGCAACTCTGATTGTAGCAACAGTACTTATCTGGCAAATGATTATTCAAAAAAGAACTTTGGATATTGCACATAATGATGCTGATAGTAATATGTCTCTTACCGCTGTGGAAAATAAGGTCAACTTAAATACTTGGTTTGCAGAGAATTCAACACCTGAACTTCTAGAGAAACTTGATAAGGGATTAAGTTTTATGACAAATAAAGAAAAAAGAATCATTGAAACATATACTAGTGGTCATATGTTTATATTGATTACGGAATATAGACTAGGAAGAATGGACAGAAACCCTAATTATTTTAGAACCAACATAAGAGAAGTTCTAAACAATAAAGCATCACTAGATTGGATTAAATCATATAGATCAAATGCTAAAGAAAAATCAGGAGCAAACCCAGTTTTCACAAAAATACTTGAAGAAGTTTATGAAGAATTATCTGGAGAAAAGTTACCTAAGTCTAAATATTAAGTTAGACAAATATTGACATTAAAACAGCTAACCATCCCATTAATCAAGCTTTAGATAAATGTCTATTTTTTCTATAAAGTTCTTAAATTTATCTATGGAGAATCTGAAGAAAAGATCGATTAATTTATTTCTTTAGAATCAGGTAATTTATCATCTGATAAGTTTTCATATACTTCTTTGATCAAATCTTTTAGATCAGGATGCATAGCATCTGAATTTATATTATTTATATAGGTATTTTTCAATATTTCTCTTGAAGCCTTATATTTTAATAATCCAAATTGACGAAATGCATATGTGTAATAATCTTTCAGTCTATTTCTTCGACCTAGTCTCCATTCGGTAGTAATTGTCATAAATGAATTATGAACAAAGACTGTTAGAGTATTTAACTCTTTTTCACTCAAATAATCTAATCCTTTATGCATTTTCTTAAGCATTTCGTCATTACAATTTTCTTGAAACCATCTTTGATTCTCAGTATGTTGATCCACCGCCTGGAAAGACATACTACTATCAGCATCATTATGTGCAATATCTAAAGCTTTCTTTTGAATAACCATCTGCCAGATAAGTATCGAAGCTACAATAAGAGTCGCAATACCAGTAATTAATTGTGCTATTTCAATTATTCCCATAAAAACTCCAACTAAACTTAATATTGATGAAATAATATAAACCGATATCTAAAAAGAAAAGTAATTTTAGTGGTCTTTATTTTTTTGTTGAAAATAATTATCAAGAAAAATTTGATACTTATGATTAGCATTAAAGCTTTTGAAGGTTAGATTCCTTTATATAAGACTCTTGGCCAAAATTAACCTCCTGATATGAAGCTTTTTCTAAGCCCTGATTTTCAAAAGGTTCTTCAACACTATTTAATGTTGCCAAATATGATATAGCTGCTATGAATAAAATTATGCATAATATTATCCAAATAATTTTATTTTTCATTATAAGAATTCACCCTCTTGATACAGCTTGAAGAAAGCTTCTATCTGACTGAAATCTAGCTCATCATATTCATTTATGAAATAAGTTTCATCTATATCAATATTCT
>Ga0310343_10001394_pt1 | contig 12300 bp, 8 predicted proteins | sample HC15DNA2025_MG_FD_203519 | JGI IMG/M metagenome (GOLD analysis project Ga0310343, IMG submission 203519) | Marine microbial communities from station ALOHA, North Pacific Subtropical Gyre - HC15-DNA-20-25_MG | ecosystem: Environmental > Aquatic > Marine > Oceanic | place: Pacific Ocean: North... | reverse complement strand
TCCCGGGCCGGCAGGCTGGAATCCGGCTGGCGGATGCTGGCCAGATGGCCGAGGCCGAACAGGCGGCCGGAATGCAGCACCGGCAGGGAGTCGTCCACCAGCAGGGCCCGGGCCGGGTCGAACGGGTGGCTGTGGTTCAGCTGCCGCCAGAACGCCTGGGCCTCCTTGGCGTGGCCGTAGTCGTGGCTGGACACCAGCGCATCGAAATAGCGGTCTATGCCGGTGCGCTCCAGCTTCAGATCCAGGGCGTCGCGGTGCGCGTTGGTCACCATGATCACCCGCTTGGGGCCGCCGGCGAGGGCGGCCAGGAACGCCTCGGCGCCCGGCCGCACGGCGATGCGGTCCGCCGCCGCGCGCTTCAGCGCGCTGATGTTCATCCCCAGCTCCCGGGTCCAGAAATCCAGGCAGTACCAGTTCAGGGTGCCCAGATGGCTCTCGATCCAGTCATGCAGAATCCGCTCCGCCTCGGCGTAGTCCAGGCCGCGGTTGAGCGCGTACTGCTCGGGTACGTGGCGCTGCCAGAACCAGTTGTCGAAGGCCAGATCCAGCAGGGTGCCGTCCATGTCCAGCAGCACCGTGTCGATATTGTCCCAGTCGATCATTTACCCGCCTGTTTCAGCCCTGTTCAGCGATCGCACAGTATGCAATATCGGGGCGCGCGCCGAAATACAAAGCCTTGTGGGAGCGAGCCTGCTCGCGAAAGGCCGGCAAAGCCGGCCGGCGGGATTTCAGAAGAGTCTGAAAGTGGAGAACAAAGGAAGTCTCTGGAATCCTGCCGGGTGGCTATAAGCCACCCTTTCGCGGGCGGGGCCCGCTCCCACAAGTCGGGTCGCCGCAGGCGAGGCGGGCTTTGCGGACGTTCTCTTCCAGATGGTGAGGATTGACGGTGCCGGCGATCACGGCGCTGACGCCGGCGGTGCCGAGCACCTTGTTGAGGCTGGCCTGCACCGGGTCGGGCAGGTCGTCGGCCAGGTGGCCGCTGGCGAAGGCCTTCTTGATCAGGATGCCCTTGTGGTGGGCGGCGGCGTGGTCGATCACCGGCCGCTCGTCGTCCTGCTTCAGATTGTAGGTGACCATCGCCACGTTGCTGCGTTTCAGCGCTTCCAGGCCGCCGGCCACGGTTTTGGTGGACATGCCGATGGCGCGGATCAGGCCGGCCTGTTTCATCTCCTCCAGCGTTTCCAGGGCGCCGCTGCGCAGCACGTCCAGATCGTTGCCGTCGGAGTGAATCAGCACGCAGTCCAGGTAGTCGGTGTTCAGCCGCCGCAGGCTGCGCTCCACCGAGGCCCGGGTGTGCGCCGGGGAGAAGTCAAAGTGGCTGTCGCCGTCGCTGAATTCCTCGCCCACCTTGGAGACGATCACCCAGTCCTGGCGGTTCGGCAGCAAGTGGCCGAGGCGCTCTTCGCTGCGGCCGTAGGCGGGCGCGGTATCGATCAGATTGATGCCCAGCTCGCGGGCGCGGGCCAGCAGGTTGCGCACCGCGTCGTCGTCGGGAATCGAAAACGGGGTGGGGTACTTCACCCCCTGGTCGCGGCCGATTTTGACCGTGCCCAGGCCCAGCGCGCTGACGGTCAGGCCGGTGTCGCCCAGTTCGCGGAGAAACGCCATCAGCCTTGCTCCCCGAACAGGCGATGCCACTGCGGCCGGCCGATGTCGGCCCGTCGCAACTCCCCCGCGATGGGCGGCAGCGGAGCGCCGGTTTCCAGGCCCCGTTCCTGGATCAGGGCTTCCACCCGGTCGCCCAGGTCCGGGGCCAGCGTCAGTTTGGTGGGCCAGGTGATGATCAGGTCCCGGTCGCGCCGGGCGTAGGCGTTGTCCGGCTTGGCCAGACCCTGCTGGCGCGGTTCGGCGCGGGCCACGTCCATCAGCGCCAGCTCGGCGTCGGCGAAGTCCAGCCAGGGGAACAGTTCGTCCAGTTCCCGGCGCGCCGCATCCAGCTGCTGGGCGTCGCTGCGCTCCACGCCTTTCTCCGCCAGGTCGCCGCCCAGGTACCACACCAGGCTGCCGTCCTTCATATCGTGGGTGGTGACGGTGAGCCGGGGCTTGTTGCTGGTGCCCACGCAGTGGGCGTAGAGGCGGTGGCCGAGGCGGTGTTTCAGCAGCACCATTTTCAGGGGCCGGCTCTGCGCCGCTTCACTGGGAAACAGCTCGGCTTTTTGCGCGTCCTGCAGCAGGCCGGCGTTGCCTTCGCCGGCGGCCAGCACGGTCAGCTTCGGTTCGATGCGCACGCCGTCCAGCGCCACCGCTTCCAGGCCGCGTTGGTTCCAGCTCAGCGGGTGGCGCGCCGGGTCGAAGTGCAGCAGACGGTCGCGCACCGGCGCGGTGAGCACCTCGAGCAGGCTCTCGGTGTCCACCACCAGATCGTCCAGGCGGTAGACCTGGCCCTTGAAACGGCGGTCCGCCAGGGCGGAGGGGAAGTCCGGGCGCTTCAGCTTTTCGATGCGCCCGCGCAGCATGCGGCTGGCGAAGAAGGTGGTCATGCGGCTGGCCACGGAACCGGCGGACCAGAGGTTCTGGGTCTCGCTGAGCACCCGCAGGCCGCTCAGATCCACCGGGCCCTGGCCGTCGATGGCCTGGCGCCAGCGGTCGGGCATGCCGGCGATGGCCTCCGATTCGCTGGAGAGGGTGCCGCCCAGGGCGTACTTCAGGCCGCCGTGGATAATGCCCTGGCTGGCCAGGGTCTGGGCGCCGCCCAGGGTGCCGGTCTCCAGCAGCAGGCACTGATAGCCGCGCTGCTGCAGGTGGTTGATCAGCCACAGGCCGGCGATGCCGCCGCCGAAGATCAGGATGTCCGGTTTCAACACCGGGGAAGTCACGCTCACGGTCATGGATCACCATCGATGGAATGCGCGGCTATGCTAGCATAGCCGGCCGGGTCGGACGTCAGGTGTCCGGCCTTCGAGGTCCGACGGAATCGCCCATGCGCTTGCTCTATTCGTTACTTTGGTACGCTTTGTTGCCGCTCCTGTTCGCGCGCCTTTGGTGGCGCGGCCGCCGCGCGCCGGCGTACCGGCGCCGCTGGCGGGAGCGTCTGGCCCTGGGGCTGGGGCGCGGCCGGCTGCGCGGCAGCGTCTGGATTCACGCCGTGTCCGTGGGCGAAACCCTGGCGGCGGCGCCGCTGATCGAGGCGTTGCTGGCGCGCCACCCGGACACGCCGCTGGTGGTGACCACCACCACGCCCACCGGTTCGGAACGGGTCCAGGCGCTGTTCGGGGACCGGGTCACCCACGTCTATTGCCCCTGGGAGCTGCCCGCCGCCTACCGGCGTTTCTGGCGCGCCTTTGATCCGCGCTTGGTGGTGATTCTGGAAACCGAGCTGTGGCCCAACCTGTGCGCCGCCGCCAAGGCCCACGGGGCGCGACTGTTGCTGATGAACGGGCGCCTGTCGGAGAACAGCTACCGCGGCTACCGGCGCCTGCCGAAGCTGGTGCGGCCGATGCTGGCGCGTTTCGATCTGCTGGCGGTGCAGACCCGGGCGGAAGCGGACCGCTTCCAGGCGCTGGGCGCCGACCCGGAGCGGATCCGCGTTAACGGCAGCGTTAAATTCGATCTCACCCTCGATGATTCGCTGCGCGACCAGGCGGCGGCGCTACGCCAGCGCTTCGCGGCGCGGCCGGTGTGGATCGCGGCCAGCACCCACCCCGGCGAGGACGAGCCGGTGCTGGCGGCCCACCGCCGGGTGCTTGAGCGGCACCCCGACGCGCTGCTGATGCTGGTGCCCCGCCACCCGGAGCGTTTCGACGAAGTGGCCGGGCTGGCCGCCCGGCACGGCATGACCGTGGCCCGGCGCAGCCGGGGCGACCAGGTGGACGCGGCGGTGAATCTCTATCTGGCGGACACCATGGGCGAGCTGCTGATGCTGTTCGGTGCCGCCGACGTGGCCTTCGTGGGCGGTTCGCTGGTGCCGGTGGGCGGGCATAATCTGCTCGAGCCGGCGGCCTGGGGTGTGCCGGTGCTGACCGGGCCACGGCTGCATAATTTCACCGCCATCGCGGATCTGCTGGACCGGGCCGGGGCCTTGTCACGGGTGACCGATGAGGATGCCCTGGCGTCGCGGGTCGGCGCCCTGCTGGACGACGCCGGCGAGCGCCGGCGTCTGGGTGAGGCGGCGGCGGCCGTGGTGGCCGCCAACCGGGGCGCGCTTCAGCGCGGCGTGACCATCTGCTCTTCGCTCTGGCCTTCCAGGTCCGGATTGTAGAGATCCAGGGTTTCCTGGTCGGACAGCCATTCGTTCACCGCCACCAGATCTTCCACGTCCAGCTCGCCGGCCGCTGATTTCAGGGTCAGCGTGTCGAGGATGTAGTCGTAACGGGCGTTGGCGTAGTCCCGCTGGGCGGCGTACAGCGCCTGCTGGGCGTTGAGCACGTCGACCACGTTGCGGGTGCCCACCTCGTAGCCGGACTGGGTCGCTTCCAGGGCGGAGCGGGTGGAGCGGATCGCCTGGCGGCGCGCTTCCACGCGCAGGGCGTCCGCTTCCACGGTGCGGTAGAAGGTGCGCGCCTGCTGGCTGATGTCGCGGATCGTCTGCTGGTACCGCTGGCCGGCGGCGTCGGCGAGCAGGGCCGCCTGCTTGCGCTGGCTGTTGAGGCCGCCACCGCGGAACAGCGGCACGGTTACTTCAATGCCGATAGTCTTTGAATTAGTGTCCGGTTGCGTCGAGTAGAATTGCGTGAGTTGATTGCCGGGGTCGCCCCCCGAGACGCTTGGATCGGTATTGTGGTTGTGTTGATACTCAGCGAACAACTGAACCTTTGGAAGCATGGCCCCCAGTTGTCGGTCGGCCGTAAAACCCGCTGCTTTGGCGCTGTAGCGGGCGGCGAGAATCTGCGGATTCTGGTACGCGGCCTTATCGATCCAGGCGTTCATTTTTGACGGTTGCGGCCCCTCCATCGGCAGATCGTCGCGCAACTCCGCCAGCGTCTCCCATTTACGACCAGTGAGTGTTTCTAACTGGTCGCGGGCGATATCGAATTCCTGCTCGGCGACGATCAGGTTCACCCGGGCCAGGTCGTAGGCGGCGCGCGCTTCTTCCACATCGGTGCTGGCCACCAGGCCCACATCGAAACGTTCCTGGGATTGTTCCAGCTGCCGGCTGATCGCCTTCTCCTCGGCCTGGGCGGACACCAGGGTGTCCCAGGCGCGCAGCACGCCGAAGTAGCCCTGCGCCACGCGCAGCACGAAATCCTGGCGGGACTGGTAGAACTCGGCCTGGGCTACGGAGGTCAGCGACTTGGCTTCCTTGTAGCCGTAGAAGGCATCCAGGCGGAACAGCGGTTGCGTTAGCGTCACCGAGGTGGAACGGGATCTACCGTCTATCTCCAGGTCACCCGTCGATTCGTAGGTTTGGTTGATTTCCGAATGGCGGTGGCTGGCATCGATGGTCGGCAGCAGCGCGGCCCGCCCCTGTACCAGCGTTTCCTGATCCGCTTCCCAGGTCTGGCGGTCGGCGCGCCAGGTACCGTCGTAATCCCAGGCGGCGTTGGCGACATTGGTGAGGTCCGCGGCCTGGGCGCCGCCCGCGGCCAGGGTGGCCAGCAGCAGACTCAGGGGCGTTATCGGGCTCCGCTTCATTGCATTGTCCATGGTTGGTAACGGTTTTTTTAAAGGTGAACTGGCCAGTATGGTAATGGCAAGTAAAAGGGATTGACACTCCTGTTGCCTACCGGTTCCGGTCACACGGGTGCGGTTGTTCGACTTTGAGGCGCTGGCGTATAGTGTTGGCGTTCGCCCAGCCCGTGTTGGGCCAGTGTCATGCTGGCCTTAACGACCGGCGGCGCCTTCCTCCCCACTTACACCACTGCCTGGAGGCCGACCGTGCCAGACGAGCAACGTCACGCCGTATCCAACGCCATTGATGAAGCCTGCCAACCCATCGCCGGTTCAAGAAAAATTTATGTGACCGGCAGCCGGCAGGACATCCGCGTCCCGATGCGTGAAATCCGTCAACATCCGACGCCCCTGGCCGGCGGCAAGTTCGAGGATAACCCGCCCCTGGCGGTTTACGATACCTCCGGCCCCTATACCGACCCGGATGCGAAGATTGATATCCGCAAGGGCCTGGAGCCGGTGCGCGCCGCCTGGATCGAGGAGCGCGGCGACAGCGAGCAGCTGGACGGCCTGACCAGCGAATACGGCCGCCGGCGCGCCCGGGACCTGGCCACCGAGGGGCTGCGCTTCCCGCATATTCGCGCGCCGCGCCGCGCCAAGGCCGGCCGCAACCTGTCGCAGATGCACTATGCCCGCCAGGGCATCGTCACCCCGGAGATGGAATACATCGCCATCCGGGAAAATCAGAAGCTGCGTGAGCACCGCGACGCGGGCCTGCCCACCGATCAGCATCCCGGGCAGAGTTTCGGCGCCTCGATTCCCGCCGAGATCACCCCGGAATTCGTCCGTGACGAGGTGGCCCGTGGCCGCGCGGTGATTCCCGCCAACGTGAATCACCCGGAAATCGAGCCGATGATCATCGGCCGTAACTTCCTCACCAAGATCAACGCCAACATCGGCAACTCGGCGGTGACCTCCTCGATCGAGGAAGAAGTGTCCAAGATGACCTGGGCCACCCGCTGGGGCGGCGACACGGTGATGGACCTGTCCACCGGCCAGAACATCCACGAAACCCGCGAATGGATTCTGCGCAACTCGCCGGTGCCGATCGGCACCGTGCCGATCTACCAGGCCCTGGAAAAGGTCAACGGCGTCGCCGAGGACCTGACCTGGGAGATCTACCGCGACACGCTGATCGAGCAGGCCGAGCAGGGCGTGGACTACTTCACCATCCACGCCGGCGTGCTGCTGCGCTATGTGCCGATGACCGCCAAGCGCGTTACCGGCATTGTCTCGCGCGGCGGTTCGATCATGGCCAAGTGGTGCCTGGCGCACCACAAGGAGAGTTTCCTCTACACCCATTTCGAGGAAATCTGCGAGATCATGAAGGCCTACGACGTCACCTTCAGCCTCGGTGACGGCCTGCGCCCCGGCTCGGTGGCCGACGCCAACGACGAAGCGCAGTTCTCCGAGCTGCGCACCCTGGGCGAGCTCACCAAGATCGCCTGGAAGCACGACGTGCAGGTGATGATCGAAGGCCCCGGCCACGTGCCCATGCACATGATCAAGGAAAACATGGACGAGCAGATCAAGCATTGCGACGAGGCGCCGTTCTATACCCTGGGCCCGCTGACCCTGGATATCTCCCCGGGCTACGACCACATCAGCAGTGCCATCGGCGCCGCCATGATCGGTTGGTACGGCACCGCCATGCTCTGCTACGTGACGCCCAAGGAGCATCTCGGCCTGCCCAACCGGGATGACGTGAAGGAAGGCATCATCACCTACAAGATCGCCGCCCACGCCGCGGATCTGGGCAAGGGCGTGCCCGGCGCCCAGCTGCGCGACAACGCCATTTCCAAGGCGCGCTTCGAATTCCGCTGGGAAGATCAGTTCAACCTGGGGCTGGACCCGGACCGGGCGCGCGCCTTCCACGATGAAACGCTGCCCAAGGAAGCCCACAAGGTGGCGCACTTCTGTTCCATGTGCGGACCCAAGTTCTGCTCCATGAAGATCAGCCAGGAAGTGCGCGACTACGCCGCGGCCCAGGAGGCCGAGGAGGGCATGCAGGAAAAATCCCGGGAATTCATGGAAAAGGGGGCGGAGCTTTATCACAAAGCCGATGAATGACCCCACGCCGCAATTCACCGCCGGGGACGTGGAAGTCATGAAACGGGAAACCCCGTTCCAGGGCTTCTTCCGCCTGGACCGGCTGCATCTGCGCCACCGCCTGTTCGAGGGCGGCTGGAGCGGCACCATGCAGCGCGAGCTGTTCGTGCGCCCGCCGGCGGCGGCAGTGCTGCCCTACGACCCGCAACGGGGTGAGATTCTGATGGTCGAGCAGTTCCGGGTCGGCGCCCTGGACTGGCGCGACACGCCCTGGTGCCTGGAACTGATCGCCGGCCTGGCGGACAAGGAAGGCGAACCGGTGGCGGACCTGGTGCGCCGCGAGGCGCGCGAAGAGGCGGGCGTGGAAATTGGTGAGATGAAGCGCGTGGCCCACTACATGCCCAGCCCCGGCGGCTCCAACGAGCGCCTGCAGGTGTTCGTCGGGCGCGCCGACCTGAGCAACGCCGGCGGCGTGCACGGCGTGGTCGAGGAAAACGAGGACATTCGCGTGGTTGTGCGCCCGGTATCCGAGGTGGAGGCCCTGCTGCGCAGCGGCCGGGTGGACAACGCCGCCTCGCTGATCACCCTGCAGTGGCTGCTGCTGCACCGTGACACGCTGGACCGGGAATGGGGCGCCGCGTCATGAGCCGCCCGCGCCGCTACCGCCTCGACTTCCGCGACCTGATGGCCCAGTGCGAGTGGAACTACGCCCGCCTGCTGCCGCTGATGCGCGCGCTCGGCGACGACGACAGCCTGGACGTGTCGCTTGGCGAGGAGCGTCCGCGCACGGTCAGTATCCGGGTTCTGGAGCGGGCGCCGTACACCACCACCCTGCGTTTCGAGGATCAGGCCCTGCACGACGCCATGCCGGCGCCCCGGCTGACGGTACGTTTGTACCACGATGCCCGGGTGGCGGAAGTCACCGAGGCGACGCCGTTCCGGCGGGTGCAGGCCCGCTATCCGTACCCCAACAGCCACATGCACCAGCGCGACGAAAAAGCCCAATGGAACCGCTTTCTGGGCGAATGGCTGGCCCATGTGCATGATTTTGGCCGTGCCTCCGGTGAGCCCTGGCGGCGTTCCGGCACCGAATAAAACGAGCAATGGTTCCGAATTCGGAACCGCCTTCCTGGCCAACTGCCATCATCTTCGATATAACCGACTAACGTCTTATTTTCCTGGGGGGAAAGGGCGGGCCGATGTTTGGCCGAGGCGGGGCCGGCGCGATTGGGACGCGCGGGTATCGGGATCACGATTACAACGGGAGCGGGGATTTTGACGCATCCGGTTCAGCCGCTGCGGGTAGTGCAGCTGTCCGATTTTCACCTTTTCGCGGATACCGACGGCAAGCTTTTGGGCCTGAACACGCAGTTCAGTCTCGAGGCGGTGCTGGACCGGGTGCGCCGCGAACAGCCTGATATGGACCTGATACTCGCCACCGGCGATCTGTCGCAGGACGGCTCCTACGAGTCCTACCAGCGGTTGGCGAAAACCCTGTCCGGGTTTCGCGCGCCGATCTACTGGCTGGAGGGCAACCACGATAAGCCGGCGCCCATGCTGCGCGCCCTGCGCGGCCAGGATAACCGGGTCAGCCCGTGCGTGGCGGACATCGGCAACTGGACCCTGGTGCTGCTGGATTCCACCATTCCCGGCGAGGTGCCCGGCGACCTGTTCGACGAGGACCTCAAATTCCTGGACGACGCCCTGCGCGACGCCGCCGGCGAGCATCTGCTGGTGTGCCTGCACCACCACCCGGTGCCGATGGGCAGCGAATGGCTGGACACCCAGCTGGTGGGCAGCGCGGAACGCTTCTTCGAGGTGATCGACGCCCACCCCCGGGTGCGCGGCATCCTCTGGGGCCATGTGCACCAGGAATACGACGACACCCGCAACGGCGTGCGGCTGCTGGCGGTGCCCAGCACCTGCGTGCAGTTCAAACCCGGCAGCGTGGATTTCGCCGTGGACGACACCAGCCCCGGTTACCGCTGGCTGGATCTGCACGCCGACGGCGGCATCGATACCGCCGTCAGCCGGGTGGAAGGCATCCACTTCGAAGTGGATATGTCGGTGAAGGGCTACTGAATCAGTTAACAGTTGATAGTTAACAGTTGATAGTGAAGAGTGAGGCCGTTTACGCGACCGGGTGCGCCTCATGTCCGACATATCCCTGATTTATATCCACGGTTTCAACAGTTCGCCGCAATCCTGGAAGGCCGGGGTGCTGCGCGACTACTTCGAGCGCCACGGCGCCGGGCACCGGTTGCATGTGCCGGCGCTCGACCCGCAGCCCAGGAAAGCCATGGCGACCCTGGAAGCCACCATCGCCGGGGCCGGCCCGGTGGCGTTGCTGGGTTCGTCCCTGGGCGGCTTCTACGCCACCTGGCTGGCCGAGCACCACGATCTGGTCACCACGGTGGTCAATCCGGCGGTCCGCCCCTGGCGACTACTGGACAAATACACAGGTATCAATCATAACTACCACAGCGGCGAGGCGTACCAGTTCGATCCCGCCTGGCTCGATGAGCTCCGCCACTACCAGGTCGAGGAGATCAGCAAGCCCGAGCAGATGCTGCTGCTGACCCAGACCGGCGACGAATCGCTGGACTGGCGCGAGGGCTGGGAATATTACGCCGACTGCCACCTGTTCCGGGGCCTGGGCGGCAGCCACGGTTTTGATGACTTCGACGCCTTTATTCCGCTAGTGTTGCGCTTTTGCGGCATTCGCCTGACGCCGGATACCTGAATTCATATCGATTAGAGATTTATGGCCAACACCTATACCTCCGAGAATATCGAGGTCCTTTCGGGCCTGGAGCCGGTGCGTAAACGCCCGGGTATGTACACCGACACCAGCCGTCCCAACCACCTGATCCAGGAAGTGGTGGACAACTCCGTGGACGAGGCCCTGGCCGGGCACGCCAAAAGCATCCGCGTCACCCTGCTCAAGGACGGTGGCGTGGAAGTGGAAGACGACGGCCGCGGCATGCCGGTGGATCCGCACCCGGTGCAGAAGAAGCCCGGTGTGGAAGTGATTCTGGCGACGCTGCACGCCGGCGGTAAATTCTCCAACAAGAACTACCAGTTCTCCGGCGGCCTGCACGGCGTCGGTGTGTCGGTGGTCAACGCGCTGTCGAAAAAGCTGGAAGTGTTCGTCAAACGCGACGGCGAGGTGCACCGCATCGAATTCGCCGGCGGCGAAAAGACCGCCGACCTGGAAGTGGTGGACACGGTGGGCAAGCGCAACACCGGCACCATGATGCGCTTCTGGCCGGACGAGAAATATTTCGATTCGCCGAACATCTCGGTGCCGCGCCTGCGCCACCTGCTGCGCGCCAAGGCGGTGCTCTGCCCCGGGCTGCTGGTGACCCTGGAGAACAAGCAGACCGACGAGACCGAAACCTGGCAGTTCGCCGACGGTCTGGTGGAATACCTGATCGACAGCACCCGGGGCTGGGAGCGCGTGCCCGCCGAGCCGTTCGAGGGCGCCATGAACGGCGACACCGAGGCGGTGGACTGGGCGGTGCTGTGGCTGCCCGAAGGCGGCGAGCTGGTCACCGAATCCTATGTGAACCTGATTCCCACCACCCAGGGCGGCACCCATGTGAACGGTCTGCGCTCCGGGCTGCTGGAAGCGATGCGCGAATTCTGTGAATTCCGTAACCTGCTGCCGCGCGGCGTCAAACTGACCCCCGAGGACATCTGGGACCGCGCCTGCTACGTGCTCAGCGTCAAAATGCAGGACCCCATGTTCGCCGGCCAGACCAAGGAGCGGCTCAGCTCCCGGCAGACCGCGCCGTTCGTGTCCGGGGTGGTCAAGGACGCGTTCTCCCTGTGGCTCAACCAGCACACCGACGAGGCCGAACGGCTCGCCGAGCTGTGCATCAACAACGCCCAGAAACGGCTGCGCGCCGCCAAAAAAGTCACCCGAAAGAAAGTCACCAGCGGCCCGGCATTGCCCGGCAAGCTGGCGGACTGCACCAGTGATGACCCGGCACAGAGTGAAATCTTTCTGGTGGAAGGGGACTCCGCCGGCGGCTCCGCCAAGCAGGCCCGCGACCGGGTCTACCAGGCGATCATGCCGCTGCGCGGCAAGATCATGAACACCTGGGAAGTGGACCCGGCGGAGGTGCTGGGCAGCCAGGAAATCCACGACATCGCCGTGGCGCTGGGCATCGAGCCCGGCAGTGACGATCTGGGCGGGCTGCGCTACGGCAAGGTGTGCATCCTCGCCGACGCGGACTCCGACGGCCTGCACATCGCCACCCTGCTGTGCGCTCTTTTCCTGCGCCACTTTCCGGCGCTGGTGCGCGGCGGCCATGTGTTCGTGGCGATGCCGCCGCTGTACCGCATCGACGTGGGCAAGGACGTCTATTACGCCCTGGATCAGGAGGAGCGCGCCGGCGTGCTGGACCGCATCAAGGCGGAAAAGAAACGCGGCAAGGTCAGCGTCACCCGCTTCAAGGGCCTGGGCGAGATGAGCCCCATGCAACTGCGCGAAACCACCATGGCCCGCGACACCCGCCGGCTGGTGCGCCTGAGCGTGGACGGCGCCGACGACACCCATCAGTTGATGGACATGCTGCTCAGCAAGAAGCGCGCCTCCGACCGCAAGAACTGGCTGGAAGAGAAAGGCAACCTGGCGGA
>Ga0310343_10001393_pt1 | contig 12308 bp, 13 predicted proteins | sample HC15DNA2025_MG_FD_203519 | JGI IMG/M metagenome (GOLD analysis project Ga0310343, IMG submission 203519) | Marine microbial communities from station ALOHA, North Pacific Subtropical Gyre - HC15-DNA-20-25_MG | ecosystem: Environmental > Aquatic > Marine > Oceanic | place: Pacific Ocean: North... | reverse complement strand
AGGAGATACCATGGCAAATCTTAAAGAGATTAGAGATCGAATCGTTTCCGTGAAAAATACAAGAAAAATAACGGAGGCCATGAGACTTGTTGCAGCTGCAAAAGTTCGGAGAGCTCAAGATCAAGTTCTTAAGAGTAGACCTTTTGCAGATAAACTTGCACGGGTCTTAGAAAATATTCAATCTAGAGTACAATTTGAGGCTGTCGATTCTCCTCTATTGTCCAAGAGAGAAGTAAAGAACATAAGCTTGGTTTGCATAACTGCGGATAGAGGTTTATGCGGTGGTTACAACACAAATATAATAAAGAAGGTAGAAATAAGATATGCAGAATTAGTCAAACAAGGGTATCAACCAAATTTGATTTTAGTTGGCAAAAAAGCAATTAGTTATTTTCAAAATAGAAAGGATAGATATGTAATTAAAAGTACTTTCAAAGAACTAGAACAGGTACCCACAGTCAAGGACTCTGAAGGAGTTACAAACGAAATTTTAGCGGAATTTCTTTCAGAAAATTCTGATAGGGTTGAAATTATTTACACGAAATTCATCACTCTAGTTAGCTGCGCTCCTGTCGTTCAAACACTATTGCCACTTGATCCTCAAGGAATTGCCGAGGAAAACGATGAAATTTTTAGGTTGACTACAAAAGATAGTAAGTTACTTGTTGAAAAATCAAATATTGAAAAAAGTGATTCAGAGAAGTTGCCTTCAGATATTGTTTTTGAACAGAGTCCTGATCAACTACTAGATTCATTATTACCATTATATTTGCAGAATCAGGTACTTAGAGCTCTTCAAGAGTCGGCAGCTTCAGAACTAGCTTGTAGGATGACTGCTATGAATAATGCCAGTGATAATGCTAAAGAATTAGCAAGTACTTTGAATTTAACGTATAACAAAGCGAGACAAGCAGCTATTACCCAAGAAATATTAGAAGTTGTAGGGGGCTCAGCAGTTTAGTAAAAAATTAGGATATGCCTGAATACAATATCAAGGTAAATTTTAACCAAAAAATTTTGAGTTTTTTGTGTGCTGAGGATCAAGATATTGTCACAGCAGCAAAAAATAATGGGATAGAATTACCAAATAGTTGTTGCTCTGGTGTTTGTACAAGCTGCGCATCTAAAATATTAGAAGGATCTGTTGATCAAGAAGATGCCATGGGATTAAATGATGATTTAAGAGAAAAGGGGTTTGCGCTTTTGTGTGTGGCATATCCTAAGTCAGATCTACATATTGTAATTGGTGATCAGGTTGAAGATGATTTATATAATGATCAATTTGGTAAATATCAAAAATGAAATTGAGTGAATTAGATTTTTATATGGATTGGCCAGTGTCAATTGAAGTGAAAAATTTAAGGAAATATTTGATTTCAAATCTTATAAAAAAAGGAGATTTAATTCGATGGTCAATTATTGATATTCAAAATTCTAATGACTTTTATGGTACCAAGAAACTTAGGATTAAAGCTGTCTTTGCTAATTTATGAACAAAATAAAATGAAATAGAATATTTATATTAATGGAAATTTCACCAACAATATTTATTGTTCCAACTGGCATAGGTTGTGAGGTTGGAGGTTTTGCAGGTGATGCACTTCCTACCGCCAAATTATTAGCATCTGCAAGTGGATGTTTAATTACTCATCCAAATGTCATGAATGGTGGGAATCTTTCTGAAAAAGATGAAAGAATTTTTTATGTTGAGGGTTACAGTTTAGATCGATTCGCTAGGGGAGAGATTGGTTTGAAAAGCGTAAAACAAAATAAAATTGGAATAATTTTCGATTCAGATATTGAACATCAATTATTTTTGAGGCATCTACAAGTCGCGGATGCTTGTGTTGCTACTTTAGGGATTAATGTTGCTTCTTATATTCGAACAAAAAAGCCCTTAGGAATTGTTCTTGATTACAATTCTTCAAATGTAAGTGGCGGTTTAATTGAACATCCTGATGTTTTGATAGAGGCTGGAAAAGGTTTAATTGATAATGGAGCCACAGCTATAGCAGTTGTAGCTAATTTTCCTAATGATTCAGATTTGAAACAAACAAATAATTACAGAGAAGGTAAAGGAGTAGATCCTATTGCTGGCGTGGAAGCTGTGATTAGTCACTTGATAAGTAAATACTTGAAAGTTCCTTGTGCTCACGCACCAGCTTTAAATCCCATTGAATTGAATGAAAAATTAGATCCACGTGCCGCTTCTGAAGAAATAGGATATACATTTTTGCCATCAGTACTAATCGGTTTAAGTAATGCTCCAAATCTTGTTGAATTAAATAATGCAAATCAAATGGTTTCCGTGCATCCAGATCAGCTTGAATCTATTGTTGTACCAGATGGTGCTCTTGGTGGAGAAGCTGTATTGGCTTGTGTTGAAAGAGGTCTAAATATTATTTGTGTGAAAAATCAGAATATCTTAAATGTTTCTAATAAATTATTAAATTATCCAAATTTTATTAAAGTAAATAATTATCTAGAGGCAGCAGGAACGATTCTCTCTTTTAAAAAAGGCATAAACCTTAAGTCAATTAGAAGGCCTTTAAATTCAATTAAAAATGTTGGATTTGATGCTTAATATGATATGGCGATGGGTACTCTCCAGTCACTTCCTAAGGATTGACTACTTAATTTGAGAATTGGCGGTGCTTGTTTCCTTTTGAATTCAGCTTTTTTTAAAAGAGAAATTATGTTAAGGATTAGATCTTTTTTATGACCATCTTTTAATAGCAATTCTAAATCTTTTTTTTCTTCAATTATACCTTTAAGAATGTTGTCTAGGACGGAATAAGGAGGAAGAGAATCAGTATCCAATTGATTGGGGCCTAATTCTGCGCTTGGAGGCTTTGAGAGAATATTTTTTCCAAAAATATTAATTTTAGAGTTAAGTTTATGCTTTTTTCTATGAAAATTAGAATCTTCACTATCCAGCCAATTACATAATTTATAAACATTTGATTTATATAAATCACCAATAACAGATAACCCCCCGTTCATATCGCCATACAGAGTACAATATCCAACAGCAAGTTCTGACTTATTACCTGTAGAGAGTAATAAATGCTTTTCTTGATTTGCTAATGCCATAAGAACGGTACCTCTAATTCTAGATTGAATATTTTGATTTGTAATTTCCCCAACCTTTAAATTAAGACTTTTTATAAAAGAATTTTCAAAAGATACCATAAGTTTTTCAATAGAAATAGTATTGAAATTTACTTCTAGTCTTCTAGCTAAATCATTTGCATCATTTTTTGAATGTTCTGAACTCCATTTTGAAGGCATTGAAATGCAATGTACATTGTCACTCCCTAAAGCAGCTGTTGCAATCACTGAAACAAGTGCAGAATCTATCCCGCCACTTAATCCAATCAAAGCAGTTTTAAATCCACATTTTTTAGCATAATCTTTTACTCCTAAAACTAATGCATCAAAAATAGATGATATTTGAGAATAATTAAATTCATCTTTTAAACTTTTTGATTGATTAGTTTCCCAACTAGAAAAATCTTCATCGAAGGATTTGAGTTGCTTTATTTTTGATCCATTTTTATCAACTATAAAACTATTCCCATCAAAAATTAAATTATCATTTGCCCCAACCTGATTTATATAGATTAAAGGTACTTCAAGATATTTAGCAGCATAGCTTGAGACTTTTGACCTTAGCTCTAACTTCTTGAAGGTATAAGGTGAAGCAGATAAATTTAATAAAATATCTATCTTTTTGTGCTTGAGTTCAGAAATAGGATTTTTTTTATGAATACCTCTACCTTCAATATCGTTATTGACCCATAAATCCTCACATATCGTAATTCCAATTCTCCAAGTTTTGTTGTTAATAGTTTTTGTTAATAAGGATACATTTTTCTCTGATCTAAAATATCTCTTCTCATCAAATACTTCATATGTAGGAAGAATAAGTTTACGTGCAATCACTTTCCATCCACCACTCTCAATCAAAGCTACAGAGTTAAAAAGATTTGGGAAAAAAGAATCTTTTATAATTTCAGCCATTCCTACAGTAATACTTATATCTCCATATTTTCGTTTGATTTCTAAAGATAATCGGTCAAGTATTTGATATTGGCTTTTTATTAAACTTTTTTTTAGAAGTAAATCTTTAGCTGGATATCCCCACAAAGATAATTCAGGTGTAAGAACTAAATCTGCTGAATCAGAGTGACCCCGACCAACAGCATTGAGGATTTTCTTTGCATTCCCCTCTAAATCGCCAACTACTGGATTGATTTGTGCAAGAAAAAATTTCATTACATTAATCCTTCGAAATATATAGATTATTTTCCCTTACGATTTGAATCAAAGATTTTGGTAAATTTGAATAATTAGTATTTAATCTAACCATTGAACTTGAAACATTAGGTATATTAAAATTTGAAATTTTAAAATCAACCTCATGATCTTCTAACATTAAAAGAGCTTTAGAGTTAATTTGGTAACCTTCTCTATTGATAATAAAAAAACTTACTTCCTTTAGAATTTTATCAAAATTTTTCCAAGAGAAAATATTTTCAATTAAATCACTGCCAATTACAAAATCTAGTTTTTTTAATTTATAAATATTTTTACACTTAGTTATTGATTCAATTGCCCATGAACTACTAATTTCTTGATTAAATATTATCTTATTATTATTTAAATCTTCAATTAAAGTTTTTAATAAAAGACTCCTAATTGAAATATCTTCTTTATGATTTTTTTTTGGATTATTGCTTGCATAAGCGACAGTATAGGTATAAATCTTTGATAATTCTTCGATAATTTTTTTATGGCCAATAGTTGGAGGATCTGCACTAGTACCAAAAAGGGCAATACGATCTTTGTTATCAAATTTCAAGGTAGAAAAATTGAGAAGTTATTATTTAAATTCCTTTTTGATAAATAAATATTTATGTAGTTTAAGATTTCGGGTTCTTTAAGACTTATCTTTTTGATTATAAAAGTTGGATCCAAGTAACATACTTTGCTTCTTATAAGTATTTCTTTAGCGGCTAGTTTACCAATGATTTTTGTTGATTGAATTGCAATTGCTGCTTGAATAATAGCAATTGGTCCATAAGGTAATAGCGAAATGCCATTTGTAAGCGGAGCTGACACTAAGATAATTTTACGTATTAAATTAAATGATGTATTTATACCAACTTGTGTTGCTAATAAATATAGATTATTGATAGAAATTTTTTTAATTATATTTCTTGCTGAAGTACCCTTAAGACTTAATCCATAAATTTTACTTAACTCACTTATTAGAGCAGTATCTAATGCATAACTTCCAGCAATATCCATGAATAATAATGGATTTAGCGCAACGCCAGATGCCTTTAAGGTAGCATATTTTCCAATAATTGCTTGTGCTGCTTTTTTCCTTTTTTTTAATCTTTGTTCTTTTATTTTTGTAAACAATTTATCAGCTAATTGAAGAGAATTTATGATTAATAAAATTTCCCCATATCGATTTAAAGTTTCTTTGATGTAGTTTTTAATATTATTTCCTGAATTTTTTATTATTGGAATAAAAGCATCTTTTGGGATCTTTAATTTTATGCTGTTTATGATTTCATCTAATTCATACTCATTCCAGAAATCTATTTTGTTTAAAACAATTATTATCCTTTTTCCGTCTTTTATAAATGAATTAATTTTGTTAACTTCATTTCTATTTAGATCACCTGAAATAGCAAATAAAATAAGTTCTGAATTATTTATTAATGAATAAGTATTTTCTGAAGAATTGATATTACAAAAATCAAATCCTGGAGAATCTAACAGTTCTATACTTTTAAGCATTTGACCTTTAAAGAACCATTCTTTGGCCTCAACTTTTTTTGTAGAGCCATTAATAATATCTGTTTTAAATACTTTTTCGTTTAGTAACAAATTCAAAATTGAAGACTTGCCTACACCAGCTTTCCCATATATTCCAATCCTTAATTTCTTTTCTTTTAATCTAATTAATTGTTGGTTAAAAGTTATTATTTCTAGATTGAATAGACTTTTCTCGTAATTTGTAAGATCAATTTTTTCCCACCAATTTTTCAAATGTACATATTGTTCATTTGCTTGAATTAGATCCATAATTTATTTTTTCCACCAACCAGCCAATACTGAGAGAACAGCTTCGGATCCAATTATTCCCACAAATCCTCCAAATTCATCTACTACTACTTTCACTCCTTTATGATTATTGTCAAATCTGGTGAGTAACTTATCTACCTTTATCATTTCTGGAATATAGTCTACGGGTTCGCATAGTTCTGAAAGTAATTTTTTGTTTGCCCCATTAATTAGAGCTGTAAGCAATTCCTCACGTTTTGCTATACCTTGTATTTTGTCTACTTTATCTCCCAAAACAACCCACCAGGGTGAATTATTTGAAATTATAATTTTCGAAATTTCATCAAGCCTTAAAGATCCATCAAGACAAGGAGCTGAAACGCGTGGAATCATTAAATCTTTTGCTTTTAAATCATTTAATTGGAAAACCTTTAGAATCATGGCTGCTTCATCAGCTTCTATATACCCCTTTTGAGAGCCAATTTTTGCCATTTGTCTAATTTCTTCTTCATCAGTTGAGATTTCATTTTCTGCTGTAATTACAGGAAATAATTGTTCTATTAATATTAGAAATGGCCTCATTAAACTATTAAGCATTCTCAAAATAGGAACTGATAATATTGCTATTTGTAGTGAAAATCTTGTGCCTAGTGCTTTAGGAAGAACTTCCCCGACTAATACAACTAAAACATAAAAAGATATAGAGAAAAATGTTAAACCAAAATTACTTTTTATTATTAGTGTTCCATATACCCCTAAGATTAAACTTCCAATAATATTAAAACCATTATTAGTTATCGTAATAACTGTAAGAGTTCTTCCAAGATGTTTTCTTAATTTGAGTAATTGATTGGCAGAACTTTTTGGTGCTTGTTTTGAGGCTAACTCTAGAATTCTTATAGAATTTACAGCTAAAAATGCTGCTTCGACTCCTGAACAACATGCCGAACCAACTAAAATTATTATTATAAGTAAAATGAGTATGTAAACATTCGGTTCCATTCAAGAAATTAGTTTTTAGATCTTTTTTAATTCATTCTTCCATCTTTTCTTAAAACACGCCAACGGTTAATTTATGTTAAAACACCATACTGATATTTTTAAAGAAAGGAGAGAAATTTTCTTAAATAAGTTAAATGGAAAGTCCGCAATTATTCCAAGTGCTAACCTTGTACAGCATCATGCAGATTGTGAATATCCTTTTAGGCAAGATAGTAATTTCTGGTATCTGACTGGTTTTGATGAGCCTGATGCATTAGCTCTTTTTTTATCTCATAAACCAAAGGGCGAGAGGTTTATTTTGTTTGTATCTCCTAAAGATATTATTAGTGAAGTTTGGCATGGCTTTAGATGGGGCTTGGAAGGAGCGGAAAATGAGTTCAAAGCTGATAAGGCGCATTCAATAAAAGATTTGAAAGAAATACTTCCAGATTATTTAAAAGGATCTGAAGATCTTGTATTTTCGATTGGTAAAAATCCACAAATTGAGCAAATTGTTCTTGAGATATTCAAGAAACAACTTGAAAGCCGTTCAAGAGTGGGAATTGGTGCAAACTCCATACAATCGCCCGAAATTTATTTAAATGAAATGAGACTAATTAAAAGTGATTTTGAAATTAGTAGAATGCGAGAGGCAGTTAAAATCTCTGCAGAGGCTCACGAATTAGTCAGGCAATCTATTTCTTCAAAGAAAACAGAGAGGCAGGTTCAGGGCCTTATAGAGGGGTTCTTTTTAGATAGAGGAGCAAGAGGGCCTGCTTATAATTCTATTGTGGCTGCAGGAGATAATGCATGCATTTTGCATTACACATTAAATAACTCAAAATTAAACAAGCGAGATTTATTATTGGTGGATGCTGGTTGCTCATTAAATGATTATTACAACGGAGATATAACTAGAACGTTCCCTATAGGAGGTAAATTTTCAAATGAGCAAAAAATTATTTATGAAATTGTACTTGAGGCACAAAAAAATGCTATCAAAAGCGCTGTATTAGGTTCTAATTCTAGTAAAGTTCATCATGTTGCATTGGAAATCCTTGTTGAAGGATTAAAAGAAATAGGATTGCTTTGGGGGAATACTAAAGAAATTATTGATAATGGATTATATAAACACCTTTACATGCATAGAACGGGGCATTGGCTTGGTTTAGATGTTCATGATGTTGGAGCATATAGGATGGGCGATTACGAAGTCCCTCTGGAGAATGGTATGATCCTTACTGTTGAACCTGGTATTTACATTAGTGATAGGATACCTGTCCCAGAAGGTCAACCAGATATTGATGAAAAATGGAAGGGAATAGGAATAAGGATTGAGGATGATATTTTAGTAAACGATAATCAACCAGAGATTCTTAGCATAGATGCTTGTAAAGAGATATCAGACCTAGAGTTTTAAAATTTGACTTATTAATTTAATAGATTTATTTTTTAATATCACTTAAACTTTTAATATGGAAAGATCAGATTCGTTTGAATCAAAATTATCTCAAGCAAGAAGTTTGGCTAGTCAACTAGGAATGTTTGCTGAAGAAAATGATATCCCTAAAGACCTCTGGGATTCGTTAGAAGCTACTATTTACGATTTTTATAAAGTTCCTAATGATAGATAAAGTTTATTTTTTGGCTTTTATCAATAATAATTCCAATTAATTTTGACTGGTTTGATCAAAATGTGGCCATTAACTGATAAATTATAATCTAAAGTACAAAAAAGTGAATGACCCAATCAGATAAGGAAAATCAGAATTCTATCGGAAAGCCAGAACAAAAAAATGATCTTCAAAATTCTAAAACTTCATCTCCAAATACTGGCATGATGGGTGCTTCAGCAGTTCTTGCAGCAGCTACAATCGATGAGGACGGTGTTCCTACTGGATACACACCTAAGCCTGATGAAGGCCGATTCATTATCAAAGTTTTGTGGTTGCCAGATAACGTAGCTTTGGCCGTAGATCAAATTGTCGGGGGAGGCCCAAGCCCACTAACAGCTTATTATTTTTGGCCAAGAGAGGACGCTTGGGAAAAATTAAAAAGCGAACTGGAAAATAAAGGTTGGATAACAGATAATGAGAGAGTTGAGATATTAAATAAAGCTACCGAAGTAATAAATTATTGGCAAGAAGAAGGTAAAACTAAGAAATTAGAGGAAGCTAAAATTAAATTCCCTGAAGTAACTTTTTGTGGGACAGCTTAGAATTTAGTTTTTTGCAGCTTTAATTCTAGCCTCAGCTTTTGAAAGCTCTGAAATAGCCTTAATTTTTTCTGGACTTTTCTCGTTATCTGAAAATTTGCTAATTGCAAGTTTTGCGTCTTTGAGATCTTGTTCAGCATTTTGCAAATTAATCTCAGAACCTATCTCTGCATTATTAACTAAAACTATAACTTCATCTGATTCAATTTCCGCGAAGCCTCCCATCAAGGCTATAGACATCCATTGAGAATTTATTCGCAACCTTAAAACGCCTATATCAATAGCCGTAACTAATGAAATATGGCCTGGGAGAACTCCTATCTGTCCTGTAGTGCTTGGAAGAATTACTTCCTCAGCATCTCCTTCGTATACATTTTGATTTGGAGCTAGAACCTTAAGTGAAATTGACATCAATTTTAATTATTTGAGAGTTTAAATTATTTATGGAGATAATCTATTTTTCTGATCTTATTTTTTCTGCTTTTGCTTTTACTTCATCGATATTACCCACTAGGTAAAATGCTTGTTCAGGTAAGTCATCCAATTCTCCTGATAAAATCATATTGAAGCCAGCAATTGTATCTTCTAATTTCACGTACTTACCTGACATTCCAGTAAAAATTTCTGCTACAAAGAAAGGCTGGGATAAGAATTTCTCAATCTTTCTTGCCCTGTCTACGGTTAATCTGTCTTCTTCAGAAAGCTCATCTAGACCTAAAATAGCAATAATATCTTGTAATTCTTTATATCTTTGTAAGGTTGATTGCACTGCCCTTGCAGTCTTGTAGTGATCATCGCCAACTACTGAAGGTTGAAGCATTGTGCTTGTTGAATCTAATGGATCAACGGCTGGATAAATGCCTTTTGCTGCAAGAGCTCTTGCTAAAACTGTTGTAGCATCTAAGTGTGCAAAAGTTGTTGCTGGTGCAGGATCAGTTAGGTCGTCAGCTGGCACATATACAGCTTGTATTGAAGTTATTGAGCCTTCTAAGGTTGAAGTGATTCTTTCTTGTAATTCACCTACATCAGTTCCCAAAGTTGGTTGATATCCAACGGCTGAGGGCATTCTTCCTAACAAAGCTGATACCTCTGAGCCTGCCTGAACAAACCTGAATATATTATCTACAAAAAGCAGTACGTCTTGTTTATTAACATCTCTAAAATGTTCCGCCATAGTAAGAGCTGATAAGCCAACTCTCATCCTTGCACCTGGAGGTTCATTCATTTGCCCAAAACATAATGCAACTTTTGATTGAGTTAAATCATCTGCGTTTATAACTCCTGACTCTTTAAATTCCTCATATAAATCATTACCTTCTCTAGTTCTTTCTCCTACTCCACCAAAAACAGACACACCTCCATGTTCTTTGGCAATGTTATTAATTAATTCCTGAATAAGAACTGTTTTCCCAACACCAGCTCCTCCAAATAAACCAACTTTCCCCCCTTGTCTGTAAGGAGCTAACAGGTCGATGACTTTGATTCCAGTTTCGAAAACTTTTGGCTTGGTCTCTAAATCAGTTAATTTTGGAGCAGATCTATGGATTGGTGCTGTATCTTTTGTTTTTACAGGACCTTGTTCATCTACTGGCTCTCCTAAAACATTAAATATTCTGCCTAGAGTTGCTTCGCCAACAGGGACTGAAATAGGCGCTCCCGTGTCAATTGCTTCCATACCCCTAACAAGGCCATCTGTCCCACTCATAGCAACAGCTCTAACTCTATGATCTCCAAGAAGTTGTTGGACTTCGGCAGTTAATGCAATGTCTTGACCTGCAGGATTTTTTGCTTCAATTCGTAAAGCATTGAGAATTTTGGGTAATTTACCGGCTGGAAATTCCACGTCCAAAACTGGACCAATTACTTGACGGACTATTCCCTTTGTTTGGGTGGAAGTTGAAGGAGTTGCTACCATTACTGTATTGATTGGTGATGATTAGCTGATTTTAAGAACAGCTCATAATGCGAAATACTACCACCTAATGGGTATATTTGTTAAATGGGTTCGGCCAACCGCACAGTTGAAGTATGGTTTAATTGCTCCTTTGCGGATTATGTTGTTGATGATACGGTCTGAGTAATACTCTTTCCAAACTTATGACGCTATGCGTCTCAATTATGACCCCTCCATTAATCTATGGCAGCTGTTTCACTTACAGTCTCTACAGTTAAACCACTGGGAGATAGAATATTTATCAAAGTTTCCGAATCTGAGGAAAAAACTGCTGGAGGCATTCTTTTGCCCGATACAGCTAAAGAAAAACCACAGGTAGGAGAAGTTGCTCAGGTAGGTCCTGGGAAACTTAATGACGATGGTTCTCGACAAACTCCTGAAGTGAGTATTGGAGACAAAGTCTTATACAGCAAATATGCTGGAACAGACATTAAACTGGCAGGAGATGAATATGTCTTGCTTTCAGAAAAAGATATTTTAGCTGTTGTGGGCTAAATTATCTGTTTCAAAAATTATTAAAACTTATTATTAAATTGCTTGCCTAGATATGGCTAAAAGAATTATTTACAATGAGCAAGCTCGAAGAGCGCTCGAAAGAGGAATTGATATCCTTGCTGAGTCTGTTGCTGTAACGCTTGGACCAAAAGGACGAAATGTAGTCTTAGAAAAAAAATTTGGCGCACCTCAAATAATAAATGATGGTGTAACAATTGCTAAAGAAATTGAGCTCGAAGACCACATTGAAAATACTGGAGTTGCTTTGATCAGGCAAGCCGCATCAAAAACGAATGATGCAGCGGGTGATGGCACTACTACTGCAACTGTCCTTGCTCACGCTATGGTTAAAGCTGGTTTACGAAATGTAGCTGCTGGAGCAAATGCAATCACATTGAAAAAAGGTATTGATAAAGCTACTGAATTTCTTGTGGCAAAAATCCAAGAAAATTCCAAACCCATAAGTGACAGTAATGCAATAGCTCAGTGTGGAACTATAGCTGCTGGTAACGATGAAGAAGTTGGAGAAATGATAGCCAATGCTATGGATAAAGTTGGAAAGGAAGGGGTTATTTCTCTTGA
>Ga0310343_10001392_pt1 | contig 12313 bp, 12 predicted proteins | sample HC15DNA2025_MG_FD_203519 | JGI IMG/M metagenome (GOLD analysis project Ga0310343, IMG submission 203519) | Marine microbial communities from station ALOHA, North Pacific Subtropical Gyre - HC15-DNA-20-25_MG | ecosystem: Environmental > Aquatic > Marine > Oceanic | place: Pacific Ocean: North... | reverse complement strand
GCTCAACAGTTCTTAAGGTATCATATTTACCTCTGAGAACTGCTAGGGTCTGCAGCATTGTATCTCGCTCTGACTGTGTGAACTGCAGTCCAGCAAGATTCTCCATTCCTATTGCATCTTGATTTATTTTACTTTTTTCCAATGAGCAGGAAAGAATAAGAAACAGTAAAAAGAAAAAGATGTAACGATACATGGCCTATTTCCTTTCAGGCATATGCTTGATCCATGCTTGGATCAGTTCAACACCTTCTTTATGTACAAGTTTACGATTTAATTCTGGCATCATTATTCCAGGATCTCTCGATCGGATCCTGAAATCCATGATCGATTCTTCAGGATGACCAGGGACTATATTATATTTTAGATCACCCGAACCTCGGCCAGCTGCGACTGGTGGTTTAAATATTCCTAATGCAGTTGGATCGGTCTCTTCTACTTCCAGATATAATCCAGATGTTTCAGCAGGACCTCCTCTACGATGACAATGTGCACAATTTATATCTAGCCATGCCCTTGCACGTTGGTCCAAGTTCCCATCATGAGTATCCATATAGTTAACTGTTCGTGGCAGTAAGATCTTATCCTGAAAAGGTTCTAAAATTCCTACAGAGATCCATTTATCAAGTTGGTTCATCGGAATATCATCATATGAAAAGTTTAAATTCAAATTACGAACCTTCGGCCCAATAGGCTGCTGTACGTTATTATAGACATGACAACTTTTACACTGATTTAGATTTGGAACACTATACAAAATAGATATGGGTTTACCATCACTATGGATCCAAGAAACTTCTGTCCTATCACCGGCCAATGCTAGGACAGCCTCGGTCTGTTCATTATTCCAGACATAAGGCATGGCCAGCCATTCAGAGCCTGTTTTTTTTAGCAAACGTGTCTCGATCAGCCTACGGTCACTATCAGGGTCACGAATATCGCTTGGATAATAAAAGGTCTTAATCAAAAAGGTCCCATCAGGATAATTAAAAGACAGGTCATCATTATGGGATATCGATTTATTGTTTGGAACCTTTATAAAACGAAGTTTTTCTGCATAATCTGAAAATAATTCAGAGGCAATGGTATAAGGGATCACGCCTGATATTGGTATCTGCTCATTGATAGGTGCCTTAAAAAAACCATAATCAGAAAGTTTTGGCAGAGCATGATCAAAGATCGGATGTGCGGGAAATACCAAAGATAAAGTGGCAGTTACAGCAAGGATAGCTTTTCCAACACCCATACCGTCAATCAATATCAAGTACTACTTCAGGGATAGGCTCTTGTTCGCATTCACACTCATTAATATCTGTTTTGAACTCAGCAAAGAATGGGCTATACCATGATTCAAAATTCTTCGATATCTCCAAATTCAAATAATCTGCATCTACATTACTAGCGATACATAATCGCCTTGAATTAGGAATATAGCCACCGGCACCTAAGTGTTTAGGATCAGGCATACCGTCATAGATTATATCTGGCACATCCTTATAAAAACGAGTAAATAATAAAAGACCAATATCATGATCTAGCGTTGGAATCTGCGGTTCTCTACGATAGATATTATCATGTACATAGATTGATGATGTATATGGGTTATATTGAGTATCCTTCGTTTCCTCTTCAGTTATAAAGTAACTAACGATAGCTGTGCCTGCTGTCTTATTATCTATGATCGTATTACCAAAGATCTCTACTTGTTCAGTTGCCATGACCATGATACCAGTCCCAGAGGGTACTTTGGCTACAATATTGCCCTCTGGCGCAAAATTATCAATGTTATTCTTTTTGATAATATTATCAAAGATCCTTATTTGTTTCCCTTCTTTCACAACAAGATCTGGAAGGTCAAATACAAGAATTCCCCCTGTATTTCCATGGACATTATTGCCATAGACATCAGCTTTGGTAGAATTCTCAATTTCAATACCCGCCACATTCTCAAAGGCTTCTGAGAACCGAACTATTATATTCTTTGATTGTCCTACATATATCCCAGCATCAGAGGCCGCTATAGCCACACAGTGTTCGATCAATACATTCTCACATTGAACTGGGTATAATCCATACGCACCATTAGTTGATTTTGGACCACCCAGCCACTGTGCTTTGACCCTACGGAAAGTGATGCCATCCACATACTGGCATTTGATCGCATCACCTTTTGCGTTCTGCACTGTAAAATCTTCAAGGATGATATTCTTACAATTAGTTATACTTAAACCTTGAGCACCCTCCACCTGTGTTGAGAAATTGAGCGTTGTACTATTCATACCAGTACCTTTAATGACAATATTCTCCTTACCTTCCATTGATAGAGTTCCTAATATCGGAAAAAGACCAGAACTCAGTTTAATAGTATCCCCTGGCTCTGCTAAAATAAGTTGAAGCTGTAGATCTTTTTCAAACTCTGCAAGGCACAACGAAAATGTGAACTTTAAAATTATTATCGAACGTATGAACTGCATCTTACAATCTAAAACTACGTACACTTTTTAAGCAAAATTTCATTCAACCAGAAACGGTTTGCATTAAGATACCGCAAAGCCAAGCCCCATAGGTCCCAATAGCATATCCTAAAACAGCTAGTAACACTCCCACTGGAGCTAGCGATGGATGGAAAGCAGAAGCTACCACAGGTGCAGATGCAGCCCCTCCAACATTTGCCTGACTACCAACGGCCAAAAAGAAGAAAGGTGCTTTAATGATCTTCGCAACAGCAATAAGTATAAAAGCATGAATCGCCATCCATATCAAACCTATAATAAAAAGACCAGGATTATCAAAGACAGCCATAACATTCATTTTCATTCCTATCGTGGCAACTAAAATATATATGAAAACACTACCTATCCTTGAAGCACCTACTCCTTCAAGTTCTCGGGCTTTTGTAAATGAGAGTGCCACTGAAATAATTGTAGATAACACAATTAACCAGAAGAAGCTAGAAGTGAGGCTGAACCTTGAAAGCCATGGTGCATTTTGAAGTATTGTTGGCGCAATAATATCTGCACCAAAATGAGCAAATGCTGTTATGCCAAAACCAACAGAAAGTACTTTTACTGTATCGCTTGTATTAGGAATTCGCAATATCTGTGCCTGGTAGGCCTCTATTTTATCTTTGAGCTCATTTATAGAAGTAGCATCAGCTTGGAACCAACTGTCAATCTTATTATTTATTCCTGTGCCATATAGCAAAAATGCCATCCAAACATTCGCACCAATAACATCCACAGCTACCATTGCTGAAAATATGGAATCATTAACCTGAAACACCTCTTTCATAGCTGCTTGATTTGCACCACCACCGATCCAGCTACCAGCCACAGTACTTAATCCACGCCATACTGAGTCTGGTCCTGAACCACCAATAATATCAGGGCTTACCGCTGATACTATTATTATTGCTAAGGGACCGCCAATAATAATACCTAGAGTACCAGTGAAGAACATTATCAATGCCTTGGACCCTAATTTTTTTATTTCATGAAGATCTATACTTATTGTTAAAAGAACGAGACTTGTTGGAAGCAGGTACCTTGATGCTACAAAATACAGGTTGGAGCTGTCTCCAGAGATAATTCCCAGTGAATTAAAAATAGAAGGAATGAAATAGCATAATAGAAGACCAGGTATGTATTTATAGAATTTTTTCCAAAATGGATGCTTACTGCTTGAGGTGATGAAAACGAAGCCAAGAATACCCATAAGGATACCCAATACGATCGCATCATTTTTGAAAATAGGCTCAACCATTACTTAAAGTTAGATCGAACCAGACGGTAAGCTTTATATTTATTTTCGCCTAACGTCGACTATTTAATTTTGCAAGAAGTCGTAGTATCTCAAGATATAGCCAGATCAGGGTAACTAACAGTCCGAATGCGCCATACCATTCCATATATTTAGGAGCTCCCATTTCGGCTCCCTCTTCAATAAAATCAAAATCAAGTACAAGGTTCAATGCTGCAATAACAACGACTACAAGGCTGAAGAGTATCCCCATATTACTATTACTTGATATTATACTAATTCCTGAGCTGAAAAAACTCATGACAAAGTTTATAAGGTAAAGAATCGCGATGCCGCCTGTTGCTGCTACTACACCTAATTTAAAGTTCTCTGTAGCTTTTATTAGACCGGACATATAGGCCAATAGCAAAGCCCCCAAAGTACCAAAGGTCAAAAATACTGCCTGAACAACTATCCCTGGATATTGTGCATTGAATATCATTGATATGACTCCTAAAAATACACCCTGTGCGATGGCATATGCAGGGACTGTAATATGACCTAAAGTTGGTTTGAATATGGTAACAAGTGCTAATATAAATCCAATCAATGCACTAGGCATGGCAAGAGCGTGCATCATAGGATTTCCCCAGGAATATCCCGCACTAATAATAACCAATACAAGTGAGAAAGCTGTTTTATTTACGGTCCCTGAAAGTGTCATTTTACCTGCAGAGGCCGATGATAAATGATCTCTGAATGTCGATGCTTGTAAAGCAGGGTTACCTGAACGAAGTGCTAAGTGTTTACTCATTTTCCTCTACCTTTTCAATCCTTATCCAAGGCTTTCCATTTGGACCGCCTTTGTTTAAAAGTTTAATAATACTCATAACTGTTATGATAACAATTGGTATCCATAAGATGATCGCTGGATTTTCCATATCTAAAAATTATAGTCATACATCTTTTCAACAAAAATGCTTTCTTACATTTATTCTATTATGTTTATCCCAAACAAATTGGTACTCATAAATCTTTTTGCAAAAAGAAAAGATGCTTGCCTGGCATTTGGATCACCGCCTATTGTGGTCCCTCGATTCGCACACCAGGCCAAGGCTAATTTTTGACGGAAAGGAGTGATCATGGGGATATCAAAAAAATTCATAAGTAACGCTCCATCGGAACGCATTCGAAAGTGACAATCACCTGTGGCGTAGCCACGTTTTTCAACCGTTAATGGCCCCTTCCGATCAAAGCCATGGTGTGCATTGTCATAAATGGTAATATCTATATTCGTACCTACCGCAACAAGATCTGTTACTAGATCTTCACATGCGCTTGCAGTAACCCAGTCATCAAATTCACCGATTAGGATATGAATTGGCGCTGTTGAGAAATCCTTAAGTTCCATATCCACAAGGCAAGGAGGATAAAATGCTAAATGTGCAGAGAACATTTGATTCACACCAATTACATTAATCAATGGTTTCCATGCAGAAAATAATGCCACCCCACCTCCTAGACTCCAACCAGTGATCGCAACATTATTGATATCAATTCTTGGTTCATCAGCGAGAACTTCTAGTGCCTTATAAGCATCAAGGATCATCATTGCAGTGGTAACGGATATCTGTTCTCCAACTGTAGAATACACATTTCTACTATTAAAGCTCTGTAGCTCAAAAGTTGCGAAACCCATTTCCCTGAACATTGCCATGTATTCAAGGTGATGATCAGCCCAATTTTTACTACCATTAACTCCAAGGATCAGAGGAACAGGTTCGTCCACATCAATTACTGGCATACGTAAGATACCATACGCCTTCTGTGCTGGTTGGTTTTCTAGGTCAGTAATTATATGATAAAATGAAAATGGATTGGCACTGCTGAATTCAACTTTTTCACCAGGGTCTTCTATTTCGTTGCCAAAGATTATCGATACAAAAAAAGTAAAAAATAATAATCTTATTACCTGAATTCTTATCAGCTGAAATTTAAGAATATTTTTCTCTCTACTTATCTTGTTATTAAATCAAGATGATCTTACTGCAGAGATGCGTTCTAATACTGGTGGATGACTGTATGATAAGAAGACCATAAGTGGATGTGGGGTTAAATGCGATAAGTTACTTGCTGCTAATCCTTTTAACATAGATATCAAAGGTTCTTCTTTATTAGTGGTCTCCAGTGCATAAGCATCTGCTTCAAACTCATTTTTCCTACTCATTGCAGTCGTCAAAATAGAGGTTATAAGACTTACGGGGGAATAAAGCATACCAAATAATACCAGACCACAATACACTGACACTTCTTTAACCCCAAATACATCGAAAAGAGCTTGGTCACTCATAAAATAATTAAATATATAAAGCATTAATCCAGTTTCTAATATGCCTAAAACCGTTCCAGTGATAACATGTTTTTTCTTGTAGTGCCCTACTTCATGTGCAACCACAGAAACGATCTCTTCTGTTGTATGTTTATCAAGCAATGTATCAAATAAAGCTATCCGCCTAGACTTGCCAAAGCCACTAAAATAAGCATTCGAATGAGCGGATCTACGGCTTCCATCCATCACATCGATACGACCTATAGGGAAGTTAACCTTTCCAGCAAATTCTTCTATTGCAGTTCGCAGCTCGCCTTCTTCAAGAGGGGTAAATTTATTGAACATTGGTGCTATAACATGTACGAAGAGAGGTTGAATTGCGATCATGAATGCGGTTATAAGTGACCATGCGATCCACCATCCATTATCGCCATATCTATCAAAAAAGTAAAGAACAGGAACAATGACCAGACTTCCTAGCACAATGGTCAAACCATACCCTTTGAGTTTATCAGATATAAATGTTTGGACGGTTGTCTTATTGAATCCATATTTTTCTTCAATAACAAAAGTACCGTATATAGAAAACGGCAGGTTAATAATATCATTCACAATGAACAGTATCCCAAAAAATATGAGCCCTGAGGTAATACTATGAGTAGAAGAAGATCGAACAAATTCATCCAAAAGACCAAAGACACCTGTATGAATAACTGCAAGCGTGATCAGTAAACTAAACGATCCTGATATCAATCCAAATCGGGTCTTGTCCTTTAGATAAGATTGCGACTTCGCATATTTTTCTTGATCATAATAATCCTGAAAACCATCGGGTACCTCCTCTGTAATACTATTCATATTTAAGACGGAGCTGAGAGTTGAGAGCACATACTCAATAATGAGAGCGCCCATTATTATTAGATAGTAGGTCTGTTCCATGATATTTAGGGAAATTTAATTGAACAACCAATAGCCTTACTGATTGGCTTTTCTATTGGACTATCGGATAGTAATTGGTCAATTGCATTTGCTAGGAAAGGTTCATCTACTGATCTTGCATTCCTTGCATTATCATCTATTGCACCACGATATACCAGCATATCATTATTATCAAATAGGTAGATGTGAGGTGTTTTTGTGGCCCCAAATTCAGTAGCTAATTTCGACCCAGGGTCCTGTGCATAAGGGAAATTATAATTATTTTTATCTGCATGTCTGATCATCTCTTCCATACTATCATCTCCATTAAAACGTGCAGCATTAGAATTGACAGCTATCACGCCAATACCCTTGGAAGTGTATGTGTCAGCGATACTAACATATCTATCTTCCCAGCGTATGACCCATGGACAAGTATTGCATGAAAAAATAACTAATGTGCCTTTATTGCCTTTTGCATCCGTAAGCGTTATGGTCTCTCCACTGATATCTTCCAACTTATAGTCCATACCAGGCATGGAAGCTCCGATCTCTAACTCTGCAGCCAGAATAAAAGTGAAAAAAAGTATTGGTGTTAGTATTCTTTTCATAAAATATCTCCTACGAACTCAATGCAATATTAATAGCAGCCCTAAATCTTAATTCTGATTCTTTTCCTTCCCATAAATCTACTATTTTTCCTGACTCCTTTGCATATAGAATGGTGAATGGAAGACTTCCTGTCCAGCTCGAATGAATTCCTGTAATAAATGCCTCATCTTTCTCTTGTTTTATATAGGATACTTCCCTAACACCTTTTCGATCAAGAAAGGATCTTACCTCATCGAACTGATCTTCAAAATCTGCGCTTACAAATATTACTTCTAATTCGTCGATCTCTTTATCGAGATCTACGATCATTGGGAATTCTTCCACGCAAGGGACACACCAAAGAGCCCAAATATTCAACAATACCACTTTATTGCCTTTATAACTTTTTATCTTTTGGTTGATCTCTGATGCTGTTGTGGGTAACAGATCTACCTTTCCACAAGAAAAAGTAAGTACGCATATGAACATTAATAATTTTTTCATGGTCTGATCTGCCTCATTTTCTGTTTAGAAAATAGGTGCGACTGATCATCATAATGAGGTGATGAATCATCTTTAGTTGCACTCCCGTATTGGTGGATACTCCATGCATTAAGCTGACCATCAGGTCCCCATTCCACAGCTTGTATATAACAGTCTCCAGCGACCGCCTTATAAATATTTTTTTCCTTTTTACTATAAATGGCTCTGAGTGTACCTGGACCACCAGATAGAGGTAAATTGGTTTTACCCCTTACTAACCTCTGCACCCTTCCAAGAGGAATATCTATTCGCCCAAATTCTTTTTCTAAGTAAGAAATAGTCTCCCGTAGTTTTACAGTAACGGAATCAAGATGATATTTTAGATCTTCTATTTTAAATGCATTTGGAAGCGCTAAAATTGCTAGAGCAGCAGATGTATTGGTCGAATCTGCTCTGAGATCCCAGGATTTGATCAATTCTATTGCCGGTAAAAGGTCATCTGGAATTCCTTTTTCTGTTATTTCTCTTACATACCTTTTTCTTACACCTGCTAGAATTGATTCTCTAGAATATTCTACATCGAATTTATAATCAAAAAATTCTTCTCTACTAATTGAAGGGTCAGATCCAAATGTCTCTAGTGCTCTTAAAGCTCGATTGGTCTGATGTTTCTCAATCCCAGACCAGTCCGGGATAGGTTTTGATGCATCTACTCTACTTCCAGTTGCCAGATAGGGACTACTATTGCAATTTTGAAAAAAACCTTCTAAAGGATCATAGACCTGTGGTAGCCTATCAAAAGGAATATATTCGTACCACAAGGTCTGCTTACTCTCACCTGGCAATACCTTATTCCATTCAAAGCGAGGGTCACGTTTAGGAATCTTCGCATTGTATATATAATACAGTTTTCCATCTTTATCAGCATAGCCTGTGTTAAACATAGGGATAGCATGGATCTTCATTGCCTCTTTGAATTCCGTTATGTTTCTAGCCTTGCCCATTCTGTACCATTGTTCTATAAATCTTAAATCTTTTAATGAAGATATTCGTAAAGCATAACTACCATGATCAAACTCTAATACGGGACCATGTATCGAAGATTTTACTGAGCGCTTAAAGGTCCATGAAAAGGGACCAACTATCTTCACCTTTATTGGAGCGGTCCTTACATCGAGATCTTTCCAATATCCTTCAAACCAGTACTGGTTCTTGTTTTGTTCATTAATAGTTAATTTATATACATCAACAAGATCTGGAGAGTTGACAGTGTGGCTCCAACCCAGATCAAGGTTATGTCCTATAAGTGGGACGGGTGATCCAGGAAAAACAGCACCATAAAAATCCCATCCTTCTTCACTAACAAGGTGAACCTCATACCAGGAAACAGGTCCATCCCATGGCTGGTGGGTGTTGACCCATAAACGTGTGAAACCATCAGAAGAACGTTGAGGTCCTACGGCCATCACATTGCTTGCAAGCATATCGAATTGACCTTCCTGAGAGTCATGGGATGATCCAATGAACTCAGGTGGCTTCTTTTTTGATAATTTTTTTAATACACCATCAAGCCCAAACATAAGTGGCATACGATGAGAAAAACCTGCCACAATATCCTTCGCTGTTACTGGTTGAAACGTCTTTTTTTTCTCATCTGGAAAGTCTAATAGAAATTTATTGATACCTGCGGCATAACCTTCACATATCCGTTTAACATCATTTGGTACATCGGTCTCATAGCGTTCTTCTACCATATCCCAAAAATTCATTAGATGAACATAATAGTCGTTTACTGCAGCATTTCTTCCATATATGGATGCAAGCTGTCCTCGAAGAGCATATACAACATCTTTCATTGTTTCATAATCATCTTGTGCATGTGCATATGCAAGGCCAAAGGAGACATCTGCATCTCTTTTACCGTATATATGCGGTACACCCCATTCGTCCCGCTCTATTCTAGCTGAGAAGATAGAGTCAGTAACAGAAAGGTGTTCACTAGCAAATATAGTAGAGATGGTGCAAATTAATAGACCAAATAATTTTAGAGAAAAATATTTTATTCCCATGTAACGTATTGGCCAGATTCACTTTCATTCCAAATTGGGTATTTTACCATTATAGAAATAAAAAGTTCTGACTCCTTTATGCTATCCAACCAAGCACCTAGCTCTGGAAAACTACTATTGAACCATTCAAGGTCTACATGTGCGCATTGACGGACAAATGGCATCAGAGCAATATCTGTAAAACAAATATCCTTACCAAACATGTATGGACCAGGCTCTAATAGACTATTGTATTCATTCAATATTTCAGAGACATCTGCCCTATGATCTTGGTAAGATCTTTCAGGAAAACGTACGTGATATTTATATCTATCTAGGCGTTTCTTGAATATTTCATCATTTTTATTAACTAGACCATCTTGATGATCAAAATTTTCCTTATACCAGTGTTCTGGATCATTTCTTTTTAAGGCCCACTTCATTATATCTACACTTTCATCTATAACTGACCCATCAGCTAGCTGTAGTACAGGCACTGTTCCCTTAGAGGAAAGATCGTATAAAGTTTGAGGCCTGTCTCTAAGTAATATCTCTCTATGCTCGTAAGAGACCTTACTATATGCCAGAGCCATACGAGCACGCATTGCATAGGGGCACCTTCTAAATGAATATAATACATGATGCTCCATGATCATTGACTTAGCTTTGGCTTAATTCTAGAATCAAAAAATGTTTTAGATACAACTCGCTTGGGATCCTTTCGTAACCTTTTTTGTTCAGATAAAGGTAAAGAAGCAAAGTCACGGCATTCCATAGAACAGCAGCCATTAAGCTCTTGGCTACAGTCATTGCACTGTATAAAAAGAATATGACATGCATCATTATTACAGTCTGTATGTTCATCACAAGAAGTGCCACACAAATGACAAGACGCTAGTATGTCTTCTGTGACACGTTCACCAAGTCGATCATCAAACACAAAATTTTTACCCTTGAACCTTGATATCATATCTTTTTCTTTTACATCATGCGCATATTGTATTATTCCGCCTTGAAGCTGATTCACATTCTGAAATCCATTTTTAATTAAGTAGGAACTGGCTTTTTCACAACGAATACCACCTGTACAATATAGTAAAACATTGTTTTTTTCTTTTCCTTTGAGCAAACGTTTAACCTCAGGAAGAAGTTCTTTTGATGTTTCTACATCAGGAATTAAAGCATTTTCAAATCTTCCGATCTCACTTTCATAATAATTACGCATATCGACAACAATAGCATGTGGATCTTCAAGTGCTTTGTTATATTCATTTGTTGATAGATGCTTGCCTACATGGTCCATGTCATAGGACTCTTTTGGAACACCATAAGCCACAAGCTCCTCACGAACTTTTATTATCAATTTGTAAAATGAAGGACCATCTTGAAGGGCTTTTTTAATATGCATATCAGTTAACTCTTCTATTCTATTTAATTGCATGATAAATGCTTCCCAATTATGATCAGGCACACTTATCTGAGCATTTATCCCTTCCTTTGCAATATAGACCCTACCAAAGACTTTTAGTTTATACCACTCATCATAAAGATGATCACGAAATATATTTGGTTCCTCTATTTTTATATATCGATAAAAAGAAGCCGTGATCCGATCAAATGACTCTTCTTCTAGTAGCTTCTTAAGCTCTAATTTGTTTACTTTATTAAAAAGTGCTTTTTTCTTAATCATGGGTCAATGATACGACTCAGGAACCCGCCTGCTTTGTCTATCTTCTTATGTGCTTCATCAACACTACAGTTATGAATCTCCATTACTATAGCAACCTTAACTGAATAATCAGAGCGAATAAGTCTTTCTTTAGATCGATCATAATCGAGCCCGGTAATTTGTGATATGATCCTAGTGCCTCGATCTATAAGCTTTTCATTTACAGCCATCAGGTCTACCATTAGATTACCATAAATTTTACCAAGTTTAATCATAGTAGTCGTGGAGATCATATTGAGGATCATTTTTGTTGCTGTCCCTGCTTTCATTCTTGTTGATCCTGTAACGATCTCAGGACCGGTGTCAGCATGGATAACAACGTCTACATTTGTCATGGAATATGGTCTAGGATTAGTTACCAAATATATTGTTTTAGCACCTTTTTCCCTCGCATGGTCCAGTGCTGATATAACATAAGAAGCCGCACCGCTGCAGGATATCCCAATTAGAGTATCATTGGTATTTAATTGGAATGGCTCA
>Ga0310343_10001390_pt1 | contig 12317 bp, 10 predicted proteins | sample HC15DNA2025_MG_FD_203519 | JGI IMG/M metagenome (GOLD analysis project Ga0310343, IMG submission 203519) | Marine microbial communities from station ALOHA, North Pacific Subtropical Gyre - HC15-DNA-20-25_MG | ecosystem: Environmental > Aquatic > Marine > Oceanic | place: Pacific Ocean: North... | reverse complement strand
CGGTGAACAGCATGCCCTCCTTCGCCAACCGATCCACATTCGGCGTCTCATAATAATCGCTCCCGTAACACCCCAAATCAGTCCAGCCCAGATCATCGATCAGGAAGAACACCACATTGATTCGCTCTGCGGCCAACCCTTGAGTAACGGCCCACCCCAAACTAAAAAATATAAATACAGTCTTTATCATATTACTTAATAACCGAAACCTTCTTTTTAGCCGTCCAGAAGATAGCATTCACGAGTAGACGTTTAAAATCAGCATCCTCAAAATCCTCTGGCACGCCCAAAGAAGTGTAAAAAGTTCGACCGCCTTTCCAGATATTTACCCAACTCACATCATGCTTGGCTTTGCCGATATCTCCCTGCTGAAGTACTGTCGCGGTCTTAGCCAATGATCCAGCTTTGTACAAACGGTTCGAAGTTGGAATGTCACCTACATTTTTTAGAACCGGATGATCCTTGGCCACGTTAATCACTCTAACAGGTTCCCCACCAAAGTGCCCCTGATAGTTGCCGCCCATCACCTTCCGGTCAAAAAGTTCATTATCGGCCGACTGAAATGCATGACTCGCAGTGCGCACCCCAACAATAGCCTTGCCACTCTCCCAGTGTGCGCGAATCAACTTCATCTGCGCCTCAGGAAGATCCATCCTTCGGGTAAATACAAAAAGTACATCAGCGTCATTTATTTGCTCCAAATTATCCAATGACTTTATTCCATCGTGCCCCCATGAAACGGTGGATTTCACGGAGTAACGATTCTCGAGCCATGGAATAAATGCTTTCAGGCATTCCTCGCTTTTATATTCTCTTGCGCCCGAAATAAAATGAATGTGAATTTTTTCCGCGGCAATGGACTTGGAGAAAAAGCTCAACACCACGAGCAAACAAAAGAAACGACGACTCGTCATTCCCAATGAAAGCTATTTAAGCCATACAAATCAAGGCCCACTCTTTGCAGTTGCGTAAAATCCATGAGCAGAGTTGGATTTCCTGAAGCTATGAAAATGCTATTCCCGCTGTTCGTCGTGCTCTTTTTCTGGACAACTACCGCACATTCTCAGGCCACCTTACGAGCCGGGGCGCATACCGTTGACGCGACCCCAACCGAATTACCTGTATTGGTAAATGGCGGAATGACGTCACGATCACAACAAGAAATCGGATCACGCATCACTGCCCGAGCGATTGTGCTGGATGATGGAGAGACACAGCTAGCGATGGTGGTGGTGGATAGCTGCATGCTGCCGCGGGAATTTTTGGATGAGGTAAAGGTGGCGGCAAATAAGCGAACAGGCATTCCTGTTAAACGTCAATTCATCTGCGCCACCCACACGCACACAGCTCCCTCTTGCATGGGGGCCTTGGGCACAAGCTCAGACCCACGTTACCCGCTACTGCTCAAGCGCAAGATTATAGAAGCGATTGCTACCGCCCAGAAAAATCTCGAGCCGGCGCAGGTAGGCGCGGCGGTGTTTGATGCCAATGAATTCACCGCGCTGCGGCGTTGGGTGCTCCGACCCGATCGCGTGCGCAAGGATCCCTTCGGTAATCCCACCGTGCGCGCGACGATGCATGCGGGTAACAACTGGGACAATGTTATCGGCGAAAGTGGCCCGGAAGATCCGGATTTCTCGCTGATCAGTTTTCAATCGCTCAAAGGCCGACCGATTGCGGTGCTTAGTAATTTTTCGATGCATTACTTCAGTGGCGTGAAAGGGCTGAACGCCGATTATTTTGGGATGTTCAATGAACGCATGGAGCTAGCGCTCACACCGTCGAATAACGAGACATTGCATCCGCCTTTTGTCAGTGCATTAGGGCACGGTTGCAGTGGCGATATTTGGCGGCGCGATTATACAAAGCGGCCGTTGGACAATCCGAAGATTGAGGACTACACCGATGCGTTGGTGAAGAAGGCCTTAGCCGCCTACAAAAAAATAAAATACAAACGCGACGCCACGTTGGCCATGGCGCAAACAGATTTACCACTGAAGTTTCGCGAGCCTAACGCGCAACTGCTCGAGTGGGCGCGCGGCATTGTTGCCAAGACTGATGGCTTGCCGAAAACGCAGCCGGAGATTTATGCGCGCGAACAAATCTTTCTACATGAACGCCCCGATGCCACACTCTGTCTGCAGGCGATTCGCATCGGCGACATCGGCCTCACGGGTATCCCCAACGAAGTCTACGCGCTCACCGGCTTGAAACAGAAAGCCGTTAGTCCGCTCGGCACCACCATCACCTTCGACCTCGCCAACGGCTCCGAAGGCTACATCCCCCCGCCCGAGCAGCACGCCCTCGGCGGCTACAACACGTGGGCCGCGCGCACCGCCGGTCTCGAGCCCAGCGCCGAGCCGCGCATCGCCGAGGCGTGCATTCAGTTACTCGAGAAAGTGGCCGGCAAACCGCGCCGCACCCCCGTCACTCCGCGGGGCCCCGCTGCAGAGACGATTGCCAAGCTCAAGCCCGCCGCGTGGTGGCGCTTGGACGAATTCATCGGCCCACGCGCTGAGGATGAAATGAACCGGCACGACGGCATTTACGAAACGCAAGTGGCCTACCAACTCGCCGGGCCGCATTCGGAAAACTTCACGCCCGGCCAAGTCAATCGTGCCGCCCATTTCGTCGGCCAACGCATGCAGGCGCGCCTGCCCAAGCTGGGCACCAGCTACAGCGTTTCGTTGTGGTTTTGGAACGGCATGCCCAATGACTCCCGGGAAGTGCTCGGCTGGATGTTCAGCCGCGGCCGCAATCATGCACTCAGTTCCGGCGAATCACTCGGCCTCAACGCCAAGGGCCAGCTCATCTATCGTAGCGGCGAGAAAGCCTTCACCGGCAAAACCGTTGCCCCTCGCTGGACTTGGCACCACGCCACCCTCGTCCGCAACAGTGACACCGCCCGCATTTACCTCGATGGCGAACTTCAAATCGAAGCCAAGATTACCGCGCCCCTGCCCGTCCAATCCCTCTACCTCGGCGGACGCCACGACAACCAATCCAACTGGGAAGGCCGCCTCGACGAAGCAGCGATATTTGACCGCGCCTTAAGTGCTGCTGAAGTGAAGGCGCTCTCTACTCCTTAATAGGCCCCGGGTGATTTATCTTCGTGGCGTTGTTCGAAACTCCAGGCATCTCAGCGTGAGGGTTTCTTGTTTTTGCCTTTCCGGGAGGCAGAATCTTCCCGTCCTCGATGCGGGGCGGATCATGCCGATTGGGAGTCGGGTTGGCAGGGATGGAATCCCCCGTCTGCTCGACCCATTCGGTGAGTAGAGCTCGCGCTTGCTTCAGGGTCTTCGCATGCTTGGGGTTTTCTGCCAAGCTTCTCAGTTGATGCGGGTCTTCGTTGACTTGGAAGAGTTCCTCAGGAGGGCAAGGGTTGGAGAATAGCTGATGCTGCTTGGGGTTGGTTTTGCCTGTGGCATGAGCCTGCCAAAGTTCGAGCCCCGCAGGGTAGTGGTCATCCGATTCGTAAGAAAGGTTGGGCTGGTTGGGAAAATTGTTCCGGATATAGAGAAAGTTCCCGAAACGAACCATGCGTTCGTGCGCCTGATAAACGTGCCAATTGTGCTCGGCAAAAACATAATCACGAACGGTGGCCTTGGGGTTCTTGAGAATCGGAGCGAAGCTGACACCTTGGATCCGTTTGTCTTTCTTGGCCCCAGCCAGTTCCAATATTGTTGCACTAATATCGATGCTGCTGATTAGCGAGTGAGTCTCTGAGGGGACAATAGTGCCGGGCCGCGCAATGAGGAAGGGTGTACGAATGCCGCTATCATAAAGGCGAGTCTTACAACGCGGAAACGGTCGGCCGTTATCGGTCATGTAAATGATGTAGGTGTCCTTCTCGATGCCCTGCCGTTTCAGTTCGGCGCGCAATCGGCCCATGTAATAATCCGTGCGGCTCACCTCATGCATGTACTCGGCGAGATCCTTGCGGGTCACCGGGCCGTCGAAGAGATACGGTGGCACCTCAATGTCCTCGGGCTTGTAAAGCGGTGCTTTGTCGTTGAGCGCCCAGCCGCGATGGGCGTCGCTGGAGGCGAACCAGAAAAAGAACGGTTTATCCTTCGGCCGCTCCTGTAACATCGGCACCCAGTCCGCCGACTTGCTCGGACCTTTGCCGCCGGAAACCTTGTCGAACCCACGATTCACCGCCTTGCCCATATGATGCTTACCAGAGATTGCCGTGTAATATCCGGCTACCTGCAATGCCTCCGGGAACACCGGCTGATCGGCCGGTAGTTCCGTATGTAATTCCGCTGCACCTGTGTTGTGCGGATACCGCCCACTGATAATGCTGCAACGACTCGGCGAACAACTGCTAATACTTAGATACGCTCCATGAAACAACATTCCCTCTTTCGCCATCTGATCCAAATGCGGCGTCTTGGCTACTTTACTCCCGTAACAACCAAGGTCATCCCAAGAGATGTCATCGGTGATAAAAAGAATAAAGTTAGGCTGCTTACCTTCCAAAGTGGCAAACAAGAATATGGAACTAAAGAAAATGTAGAATCGGTTCATTTTTTAATTAGTCTTTGATAATACGACCCTGATTAATCTTTTCCAAAGCTGATGAGGAATGTTTGGGCTTATAGGGATACCATTCAGGGGCGCCGAACCAGTCGTACATAACGGCGCGGAATTTTTCTATTTTCTCAGGGGGTTCTTTTTTCCAACCCATGTCGCCAGTCTCAGTGATCCAAGTGTCGAGCGCGGCGCGCATTTCGGTGAGGGCCTGCAGATGCTCCGGGCGGGTGGAATCGATTAGGTTGCTGAGTTCGTTCGGGTCGGCCTCGGTGTCGTAGAGGTATTCGCGGCGGAACTCAGTGAAGAGCGGGCGGAGGTGCGGATCGAGTTTGCCTTTTTTATAAAGGTCGCGCATGACCTGCTGCACAGGGAAACATTTCTCCTTATAAAAATTAACGTAGGTGCCGAAGTTGATCTCGGGTTGGAAGTTGCGAATGTAATGGTAACGCTTACCGCGCACCGATCGCAGGCGGAACTGCACATCATCCACGCGATCGCGCGCGCTGAAGGCGTAACGGCGCTGAGGATCACGGTCTTTTCCGAGAAACACGCGGCTCTGCATACCCAACGGCCGCGGCACGCCGGCCAATGATAACGTGGTGGCGGTGAGGTCGAGCAGGCTGATCACTTCTTCATTCACCGTACCGGGCTTGAAGTCTTCGGGCGCGGGATAATTCTTGGGCCACTTGATGATCATCGGCACGTGCAGGCCGGTGTCGTACACCCAATGGATACTGCGATGATCCACGCGACCGTTGTCGCCAAAGACAATGATGATCGTGTCGTCGAGCAGCTTTTCCTTTTCCAGCTCCGCCAACACAATGCCCACGCGGCGGTCCATGTTGGAAACGGAATTCAGGTAGCGCGCCCATTCCTCGTTGGAGGTTTTGTGCTTAGGAAAATAAGCCGGCGGCACGACTGAATCCGGCTTGGCATATTGCACGTGCTCCTCCTCGCCCCACCACTTGATGCGCTCGGGACGGTTCGTGCGAAAATCGTAAATATCGTACTCCGCTTCCGGCGTGTTCACCTGTAAAAAGAAGGGCTTACCCTTTTTGATTTCATCCCAATTGGTACTCTCAAAAATTTTGCCTTCATTCACAAAATTAAGATCGAGCTTACCTGAGCCCACGACTTGATCGCCCATCTTTTTTATGGAGCCGGTAAGATAACCCGCATCCTTCAACCGGTGGGTCAATGGCCGCACACCTTCGGGGAGTCTAAAGCCATCATCCCGGTGATCAGGAAAGTGATGGAGGTTGACCGAGGTTTGATACATCCCAGTCATGAAAGCCGAACGGCTGGGGGCACAAACCGGCGCTGTCGCAAATACCCGCGTGTATCGCACCCCCTCCGTCGCTAGTTTATCTAGATTAGGGGTGTGTACTCCCTGCCGGCCGAAGCATCCAAAATCCAAATTACAGTTGTCGGTGATCAACCAAAGGATGTTGGGCTTATCCTTCGAAAAAACAGCGTTTTCCGAAAACAGCAACAGGAAGCAAAAAAACAAGTACCTCATGGAGATGGCGAGTGTGGACACTCCGGGAGATTGGAGCAAGTTTCCCTTTGGTCAGCAAAGAGGTTTACCTCTTTCCTAAAACAGTTCTTTCACATTCTCAGGGGGCCTACCAATCACTGCCTGATTACCTTTAACCAAAATTGGGCGCTCCAGCAGAATTGGATATTTTATGATGGCCGCGAGCAGTTCCTCTTCATTGGAATCCGGAGAGAGTCTGAGTTGGGAATACACCTCTTCCTTGGTACGAATGACCTCATGAGCTCTTAATCCCAGTTTGCCCAGCAATTCCTTTAATTCCACCTCATCCGGTGGAGTCTTTAGGTATTCCACAATCTCCAGTTCCACTCCGGCATCCTCGCAGAGTTGCCTTGCCTCCCGGCTTTTGGAACACCGGGGATTGTGATAAATGCGCATTACGCGTAATTGGAAACGTAAGGGAGTTTTTCGGCGACGGTTCTGGCGGCTTCGAGATTTTCGAGGAGACCCGCGCGGGCGTCCCAGGAACCGTCAAGGTATTGGCCTTGGGCGCCGGGTTGGATTTCCAATGAAATGGTTTCGCCGCCGGCGGTGATGGTAGCGGCAGCAACGTCGATGGATAATTCAGCGGCGGGATCGGCCTCGATGGCGTCCTGCAGCTTGGCGCAAGTGGCGTGGGCCGCGGTGAAGCATGGGACGGCCAGCGAAACGCAGTTGCCGTGGAAGATTTCGCTGTAGCTCTCGGCGATGATGGCGCGGATGCCCCAGCGCTTGAGAGATTGTGGGGCGTGTTCGCGACTGGAGCCACAGCCAAAGTTCTTGTTGGCGACAAGGATAGCGCCGTTGGCGAACCGGGCGTCGGCAAAGGGATGGGTTTCATCCTTGGCGGCGAGGCCTTTGATGTCGTCAGCAAAGGCGTGCTCGCCAATGCCGTCGAAGGTGACGCACTTGAGAAACCGCGCGGGGATGATGCGATCGGTATCGATGTCGTTGCCGCGCAGCGGGATGCCGGGGCCGGTGACTTGGCTAATGATTTCGCCTGCCATGTTAGTTCTCCAAATGTTCGCGCACGTCGGTGACTTTACCTTCCACCGCAGCAACAGCGGCCATGGCCGGACTCATCAAGAGCGTCCGGCCAGTGGGGGAGCCTTGGCGGCCCTTGAAGTTGCGATTCGAGGTGCTGGCGCTGATTTCGTTACCGGAAAGCTGATCCGGATTCATCGCCAGACACATGCTGCAGCCGGCTTCGCGCCATTGGAAACCAGCTTCATCGAAGACCTTATCGAGGCCTTCGTCGATGGCTTGGCGAGCGACTTCCTGCGAACCGGGCACGGCGAGGGCGCGCACTCCGGCGGCGACTTGTTTGCCTTTCACAAATTTTGCCGCCTCGCGCAGATCGGATAAACGACCATTCGTGCAGGAGCCAATGAAGACCACGTTGACCGGCGTTCCGATGATCGGTTGGCCCTCCTCGAAGCTCATGTATTCATAGGCCTCGCGCACGACGAGTTGATCGGAGTCGGCGAAGGAATCCACCTGCGGCAGATCTTGCGACACGCCAACGGATTGGGCAGGTGTAATGCCCCACGTCACGAAAGGCTCGATGTCTTCGCCTTTAATCTCAATGACATCGTCGTACTCGGCATCAGCATCGCTGGCGAGGGATTGCCAGTCGGCCACGGCGCGTTCCCAGGCCTCGCCTTCGGGGCAGTAGTCGCGGCCCTTCAGATAATCATACGTGGTTTGGTCAGGATTCACATAACCGCAACGTGCGCCGCCTTCGATGGACATGTTGCACACCGTCATGCGCTCTTCCATAGTCATATGATCTATGATGTCGCCGCCGAATTCGTAGGCGTAGCCCACGCCGCCATTCACGCCAAGGTGATGAATGTATGCGAGTGCCACGTCCTTAGCGTACACGCCGGGCTTGAGACTGCCGGAGAAATTGATGCGGCGAACCTTGAGCTTAGCCATCGCGAGCGTTTGTGTGGCGAGCGCGTCTGCAACTTGACTCGTGCCGATGCCGAAGGCCAGCGTGCCAAACGCCCCGTGCGTGGAGGTGTGCGAATCGCCGCAGGCAATCGTCATTCCCGGCTGCGTGAGCCCGCGTTCGGGGCCGACCACATGCACGACGCCCTGCTCACCTTTTTCCGGCGAGAAAAAGTTGATACCGTAATCGGCGGTGTTTTGCTCGATATGCTGGAGCATCTCTTCAGCCAATGGATCCTGCAAAGGCCGCTGCCGGCCGGAGCCGGTAGTGGGGATAATGTGATCGACTGTGGCAAATGTACGCTCGGGAAAGGGCACCGAAAGCCCCTGCTCGCGGATCATCGCAAACGCCTGCGGCGAGGTGACCTCATGGATGAGATGCAGCCCAATGAAGAGCTGATACTGCCCCGAAGGCAACTGTCCCACACAATGCCGATCGAAAACCTTATGATATAAATTTTGGCCCATGGATTGGAAAAGGGGCGGGAATCTATCAATGAACCGGTGGCGGAGCAATCCTATTTCCCTTTTGACAGGCCGCCTTGGCTTTGGCAGGTTGCCCGACCTTTCACCCAGAGGAACATACGAAATGGTAGAACCCCTAGTAGGCAATTTATTGGTCGCCCAAAGCGGCGGCCCCACCGCGGTCATTAACGCCAGCATCGCCGGCGTCATCAACGAAGCCGGCCGGCACGAGTGCATTGAGGAAATTTACGGCGGCCTCAACGGCGTTTACGGCATTCTCAATGAGAACCTCATCGACATCAACGAGGAGAGCAACAAATCCGTACAGGCCCTTAAACACACACCGGCCGCCGCGCTGGGCACCTGCCGTTATAAAATCAATTTCAAGAAAGACCCCGAGCAGGCAGAGAAGGATATGAACCGCCTGTTTGAGGTGATCGAGGCGCACAACATCCGCTACTTTTTCTATGCCGGCGGTAACGATAGTCAGGACACCACCAACAAGGTGCACCAGGAAGCCGCCAAACGCGGGTACGACATCCGTGCCATCGGCGTCCCCAAGACGATCGACAACGATCTCCCGCACACCGACCATACCCCGGGCTACGGCAGCGTGATCAAGTACAACGCCACCACTGTGATGGAAGTGGGCGCGGATGTTAGCAGCATGGCCACCGACGACGGATCCTGCTGCATCATCGAAGTGATGGGCCGCGCGGCCGGCTGGATTGCCGCCGGTACGATGCTGGCCAAGGAACAGCCCAACGATCCGCCGCACATTATTCTGCTGCCGGAGATCGCCTTTGATGAAGCCAAGTTTCTCGCCCGCGTAAAGGAAGTGGTCGACACCTGCGGCTGCTGTGTCGTGGTGGTGGGCGAAGGCTTGAAGGACGCCGAGGGCAACGAAATCGGCGCGGACAAATCCAAGCTCGATGCCTTTGGGCATCCCGTTTTGGCAGGAGCCGCCGATCGATTGGCGGAAATTGTGGAGCCGGCACTTAACCTCAAGACCCGCACGGTAAAGCTCGGGTACGCCCAACGCGCCGCGGCGCATTACGCCAGCCAAACGGATGTGGACGAGGCCTTTACCTGTGGCACGGCCGCCGTGCAAGCCGCCGTGCAGGGCCAGAGCGGCTACATGGTGAAGCTCGTCCGCGAAAGCGATGAGCCCTACCGCTGGACGACTGGCCTACAGCCGCTGGATGACATCGCCAATTTGGAGCATTTCATCCCGCGCGATTGGATCTCCGAAGACGGCTGGTTGCCGAATGAGAAGTTTGAAACCTATGCTCGGCCGTTGATTCAGGGTGAATTACACCTGCCCACTAAGGGCGGGTTGCCGGCTTTTGCCCGGCTCAAGAAAATTGCCGTGGATAAAAAACTACCGGCCCGTGAGGCCTAGAGTCCGCTGATTTCACGCCCGCCTTCCCGAGGGAAAGGCGGGTTTTTTCTTTTCGCCCGATCGTCCTTGCGCTTTCATCTACGCATGGGCAAGGGTCAATGGCAGTTCGAAGGCGGCGGATTTCATGAATCCCTGCCGGAAGGTCGGACGGCGGGCACGCTGGAGGTGAGCCCGGTCAGCGTGAAATTTGTATCCGATGCCGGCACGGTGGAGATGCCGGTGAGCGGACTGCAAATGGAACTGGGTGGATCCGCAAACCGGATGTTGTTCCTGAAACATTCGGAGCAACCGGACTGGACCTTTTTCACCACGGACCACGCGCTGATGGAGCATCCCGTGTTTGCCAAAGACGCACGCACAGCAGAAGCCCGCAGTTCTGTACGCCGCACCAAATGGATGAGCCGCGCCTCGGCGCTCACTTTTCTTGGCATCGTGGTGGCGATTGCGCTCGGCCTCTGGTGGGCCAAAGATCCGATGGCCGCGGCTGTGGCTCAAAAGATCCCTGTGGAAATGGAGCAGAAGATTGGCGACGCCGCCTTCTCTTCTCACGCCCCAGCCAACAAACTGGTTACCGAAGAGGCTATCCTGGAGGATTTCAAAAAACTATCCGACCCACTTCTTGAGGCCGTTGAGAGTGAACGATACACCTTCGAATTTCATATCTTGGAAGATCCCACACTGAACGCTTTCGCCCTACCCGGTGGAAAAATGGCCATTCATACCGGACTAATCCTAAAAGCCGAAAGCGCAGAGGAAGTTCTTGGCGTAATGGCTCATGAAATGGCTCATGTCGAATTACAACATTCCATGCGTAATCTGGTAGAGATGGTTGGACTTTACGGAATAACCAGTGCTGTTTTAGGCGACGTAAGCGGCATCGCCGCCATTTTAGTGAATAACGCGCCGTATCTAATGCAAATGAAATTCTCGCGCGATCATGAACGAGAGGCCGATGCAACGGGATTTCAGTATCTGATGAAGGCCAACATTGATCCACGCGGCATGGTCGCTTTTTTCGAGACAATTCAAAAAGAGCACGACGAAGCGGGGGCCCCGGATATGGATGGTACTCTGAGCATGCTTTCCACTCACCCAGCCACCAAGGAGCGAATCGCCAACCTGAACGCGCTCATTGAAAATGAAGCGGGTTCGGGCCCTTACCGGATAATTGACTTGGATTTCGAGGCGTTTCAGGAAAAACTCCAAGCTCTTTTAAACGAATAAACCATGCAATCCAAAATCGAAGGCGGCCCGGCATTCGCCTATATCAATATTGATCTGGATCCCGGTGAAACTGTGATTGGTGAGAGTGACGCCATGAGCAGCATGTCCGCTGATCTAGATATGGAAGCCAAATTCAATGGCGGATTTTTTGCGGGTCTAGCCAAGGCTTTTCTCGGCGGAGAATCATTGTTTGTTAATCACTTTACCAACAACACCTCGAGCACCCGACGTGTGACACTCGTGCAGAGCACCCCCGGAAATACACGGGCAGTGGAACTAAATGGGCAACAACTCTGCCTCCAGCCCGGTGCTTACATCGCCAGCACACCGGGAGTTCAACTCGGAGTCCAGTGGGCGGGCTTCAAGTCATGGTTTGCCCGCGAAGGACTGTTTAAACTGACAGTCACCGGAACCGGAACCGTTTGGTACGGAGCTTATGGAGGCCTGCTCGAAAAAGAAGTTCACGGGGAGTATATCGTGGATACCTCCCACTTGGTCGCTTACGAACCACAAATGAAGTTAAACATCCAACTGGCTGGAGGCCTCTTCAGCAGCTTATTCGGTGGGGAAGGCTTCGTCACTCGAGTCGAGGGCAAAGGAAAAATCGTAGTGCAAACGCGGAGCATGAGCGGTCTGGCCGACTGGATCAACCCCCGCCTCTGGTAAAACCATGCAAATTAACATCACTCATCGTCCTGGTAACTCTGCAGCAAAGGTCTCGCTGGAAGCCGGTGAATCCATCACCGCCGAAGGTGGTGCCATGATTGCCATGAGCGGCCATATGCAGGTGGAAACCACCACCCACAAAAAGGATCAGGGCTCTATCCTTGGAGCTCTAAAGAGGCTGGTTACCGGGGAATCCCTATTCCTGAATCATTTCACCCCGTCTGGAGGCCCCGGTGAAGTTTATTTCGGAACTGCTCTCTCCGGAGACATGATGGAATACAATCTGAATGGGCCGGGTATAATGGTTCAAGGTGGGTCTTACGTTGCTTCATCACCCTCAGTGGATATGGACATCCAGTGGCAAGGCTTTGGGAAAGCTCTGTTTTCCGGAGAAAGCATGTTTCTCATTCGGCTGTCAGGACAAGGCCCCGTTATCCTGAATTCTTTCGGGGCCGTCTATCCCATCCAAGTTAATGGAGAATATATCGTAGACACCGGCCACATTGTCGCCTTCGAAGAGACACTAAACTACGAGGT
>Ga0310343_10001389_pt1 | contig 12318 bp, 13 predicted proteins | sample HC15DNA2025_MG_FD_203519 | JGI IMG/M metagenome (GOLD analysis project Ga0310343, IMG submission 203519) | Marine microbial communities from station ALOHA, North Pacific Subtropical Gyre - HC15-DNA-20-25_MG | ecosystem: Environmental > Aquatic > Marine > Oceanic | place: Pacific Ocean: North... | reverse complement strand
AATTTCTAGTTAACATTTAACTGAGGCATAACTTGTAAGTTTTGATTCTTACTTATAAACTTATTTTTTTTATAATCTATAAGTCCTCTGCAGGCTATCATCAATCCATTGTCTGTACAGAATCTTCGTTCAGGAAAGACAGATTCAATTTCAGCATTTTCAAAACTATTCCTGATAAATCCATTAGCTGCTACTCCTCCAGAAACAAGAATTTTTTTACAACCATGTTTTTTAGCTACATTCATAGATTTAGTTAGAAGTACATCAGCGGCTGAAAGCTGAAACGCATAAGCAATTTCAGAAATTTCTTCTTTTATCTGATCATTTGATAAATTATTGTTATATATCTTTTCATAAGCTAAATTTTTTGAAGCAGTCTTTAATCCACTAAAGCTAAATTCTTCATCACTTTTCAACCAAGCTCTGGGTAATACATAGTCTTTTCTTACTGCATCTTTAGCCCAATTTTCAATAATGGGCCCTCCAGGGTAACCAAGTCCCAATATCCTTGCCACTTTATCAAATGCTTCTCCTACAGCATCGTCTCTAGTTTGACCCAAAAGTTTATAAGAATCATAATCATTCATTAGAATTAATTCTGTATGACCCCCTGAAATTAGTAGAGCTATACATGGGAAAATTTCATTTTTTGAAAAATTGAATTTTTCATTCTCAACAAAACACGCTGATATATGTCCTTCTAAATGGTTTACTCCTATGAGTGGAATATTTAATGAATTAGATAAACCTTTTGCAAAATTTACACCTACCAGTAAAGAACCTGCAAGCCCAGGCCCATTAGTAACAGCAATAGCAGAAAGTTCATTTATTGACACTTTAGCTACTTGAATAGCTTCTTCAACTACCTTATGAATATTAACGATGTGAGCTCGAGAAGCAAGCTCAGGAATTATGCCCCCATAAGGAGCATGCGTTTCAATCTGAGATGCAACAACATTGCTCAAAATATTACCTTCAAGGTCAATTATTGAACAAGCAGTTTCATCACATGAAGTTTCAATACCTAAAATTGTCATTATTTTTTTCTTATTTTTTTTTGAAGAGCTTTTAAATATATATTAATTTCAATTAATTTAGTCTAATTAAAATATGGAGAAAAAAAAATTTACTACAAAAAAATTTTTATTCATTTTTGCTCTACTTGGTATATTCTTTTCTTTTTTTCAACCAACATGTGGAGCTTTTACAAGAGTTACGGATTCAGGAGATGGATGCCCTGATTGGCCTACCTGTTTCGGTTCATGGATTCCGCCTCTAAATGATATACATGCGATTATAGAATGGAGCCATAGAACTTCAGGTACTTTATTCGGTATAGTCTCAATATTTTTAGTTGTTTTATCTTATCTTGTCTATAAAAAATTTAACTTCACTGTAAAAATTTACAGTTTTACTCTACTACTTATAATTATTGTAGGAGGGATTGGTGGCGCAGTTGTTTTATCTGAACTAAATCCTGCAATTAGAACAGTTCATTTAGCAGGGGCCCAAACGGTTGCAGCATTAATGGTTGCCACATTCATCATTCAATATTTAAAACCAGTCGAAACAAATAACAAGATAAAGATATTAGCATCTATAACTGCTTTTTTGGCAATAGCCTCACTACTTTCTGGAGCTTATGCTGTATGGCAAGGAGCAGGATCTGTATGTTATAGATGGCCATTATGTGATGATTACTTAATACCCAGATTTACTAATCAATGGATACATATGATTCATAGAATTATATCCCTAGTATTAATTCTACATATATTACGACTTTCTATAGTTCTAATAAAAACTCAATCAGGAAATGTACTTAGTAAAGCAGGATATTTGCTATTAGCAATGGGCACTCTGCAAACTATAATAGGTGCAACTATTCCAATATCAGATTTTTCAGTTTGGTCTAGGTCATTGCATCTTGGTCTAGCAACTATTGTATGGATGGTTACTGTATCAATTATAATGTTGATAAAAGTAAAAAAACCATAGTGACTTATAAATGAATGTTCCCATAAAAAACTACTTTCTTTTGACTAAACCAAGGGTCTTAACATTATTAATATTTAGTAGTTTTGGAGGAGCATTCTTAGCAAAACAAGGAATACCAAACCTTACTGAGAGTATAGGCCTATTTATTGGCGGCTATTGTGCATCAGGTGCTGCTGCAACTTTAAATATGTACTTTGAAACAGATATTGATAAGGATATGGGTAGAACAAAAAATAGACCAATAGCTGAAGGTACTATTTCTCATAAAAACGCATTAGTTTTTGCCATACTCCTAACACTGGTTTCATTTATATCACTGTATCTATTAAATAACTTACTTGCAGCGATTTTAGCTTTCGCTGGCGGTTTTTTTTATGTTGGTATTTATACTTTGTATCTCAAAAGAAGAACTATTCAAAATATTGTAATTGGTGGATCTGCAGGAGCTTTTCCTCCTTTAGTAGGTTATGCATCTATAAGCAACAATATAACTCTTGAGGCATTATATCTTTTTCTTATAATTTTCTTTTGGACACCACCTCATTTTTGGGCTTTAGCTATTATGATTAAGGATGACTATGAAAAGGCAAAAATACCAATGCTTCCTGTAGTAAAGGGTATAAAAAATGCTTCATTGCAGATATTACTATATAGTGTATTACTGATGTTTATTAGCTTATTAACCGTAACCATATCTTCAAGCTTAGGATGGATTTATGTTAGTAGCTCAATACTTCTTGGAACCATCTTACTTATAAAGTCTTATAAACTATTTAAGAATTTAGATAGGCCCTCAGCAGTGTCTACTTACAAATTCTCTTTGCTTTATCTTTTCCTGCTGATTGGTGCGGTAATGATTGATAGTTCTGTGACGTTTTTAGAAATATAATTTTTTATGAACTAACTTGTTGCACTAAAGATGCAAATCCCTGAGGCTCCCTAACTGCCAGTTCAGCTAATGATTTTCTATCAATTTGAATATTTCTCTGAGTAAGCAAATTCATAAACTTAGAGTATGACAATCCATTTTCTCTTGCGGCAGCATTTATTCTTGTAATAGCTAATTTTCTCATAGATCTTTTTTTGAGATGTCTATGCTTTGTAGAATAGTTTAATGCATGAGTCAGAGATTCTTTAGCTGCTCTGATCCTAGTACGGCTAGCTCCTCTATGACCTTTTACTTGTTTTAAAATTGATTTATGTTTTCTTCTGGTGGTCATCCCACCTTTTACTCTAGACATATTTGCTGAAATTCCTTATATTAGATTTTTTATTTTATCTGAAATTCTAGTTGAATCTAATTCAACTTTCCCTCCAAATAATCTCTTAACTCTCTTAGCTTTTTTTCTTCTGAGATGACTTTTGGGACCTTTAGTTCTTACTAATTTTCCAGATCCTGTAACATGAAATCTTTTTTTTGCAGCTTTATTTGTTTTTATCTTTGGCATGTAATTTATTGATTTTCTTTTTCTTTATTTTTCATTGTTCCTATTGGGAATGCAGGTGACACTACTAAACTTAATGTCCTTCCTTCATTAGAAGGTCTCTTATCCAATTTAGCCATATCTTTAACACCTTCTGCCACAGACCTCAAAACTTTCATAGCAAAGTCTGGATGAGCGGCTTCTCTTCCTCTAAGCATCACAGCAACTCTGACTTTAGATCCATCATCTAATAATGATCTAACCTTTTTGATTTTTAGATCAACATCATGCTTTGATGTACCTGGTCTCAATCTTACTTCTCTTTGAGTCTGAGTTGTTTTACTCTTATTTTTTTTATCTCTTTTGGAGAGATTGTACTTAAATTTTCCATAATCTAATAAACGACACACAGGGGGATCTTGGTTTGGTGAAACTTCAACCAAATCTAAGCCATTATCCATAGCCATTTGTAGAGCTTCACTTGTTTTCAATATTTTAGAGTTGGATTGGTCTTCTCCAGAAATCAATCTAACAGAGCTAGTTCTGATTCGCTCATTAACCCTATATTCTTTTGCTATTTTTTACTCCTAGGTGTCAAATTTTTGATTATAAAAAGTCTACTAATCTATAGTATCACAAGAACTCAATAGTTGATAAGAAAAATATATTTACATAATAATAAATTATTATTTTTTTTTGGTTCTTATGATAGGATTTTATTATAAATAATAAAAAATTTTTCCTACTCCATGAACAAAAAATTTCTCAATAACAGCATCACATACGTCATAGCAGGTCTTCTAATGATAGGTGCATTTTACCTGTTTTTAGGTAGATCATTTGAATCAAGTGAAGAGAAAGATTTAGGACATTTAGTGCGTATTTCTAAGAGCGCAGAAGGTACTGCAAACCCAGTAACAATTGAAGTTAATGGAGATAAACTCAAATACACCAAAAATGGAGAAGTTTATAAAGCCTCAAAAGAATCTGGAACAAGTGTTTATGAAATAATGTCTGCTTCAGACGTTGATCCCTCTGCTTACTCGGTCGTTGTAAAAAACGGAGGAAGTGTAGGTACAATTTTTTCAATTCTAATAGGCCTATTACCATTTATTCTTATGTTTGGTTTCCTGTTTTTTATAATGAGGCAAGCTCAAGGTTCAGGAAACAGTGCAATGAATTTTGGAAAAAGTCGAGCAAAAATGTTTGTTGGAACAAAAGCTAATGTAACTTTTTTTGATGTAGCAGGTCTTCCTGAAGCAAAAGAGGAACTTGAAGAAGTTGTTGATTTTTTGAAATTTCCAGAAAGATTCACTTCAATTGGAGCCAAAATACCTTCTGGAGTACTATTAGTGGGTCCTCCAGGAACAGGAAAAACACTTATAGCTAGAGCAGTTGCAGGTGAAGCAGGAGTCCCATTTTTTTCAATATCAGGTTCAGAATTTGTTGAAATGTTCGTTGGTGTTGGAGCATCTAGAGTAAGAGATCTATTTTCTCAAGCAAAAAGACACTCTCCTTGCATAATATTTGTAGATGAAATAGATGCAGTAGGAAGACACAGAGGTGCAGGTCTTGGCGGAGGTCATGATGAAAGAGAACAAACTCTAAATCAAATTTTAGTAGAAATGGACGGTTTCGATACCAATAATAATGTAATTGTTATTGCAGCAACAAATAGACCTGATATTCTAGATCCTGCATTACTAAGACCAGGTAGATTCGATAGAAGGATAACAATTGATAACCCAGATGTAAATGGTCGAACAGAAATACTTAATGTTCATGCAAAAGGGAAGCCTATTGATAAAAAAGTAGAGATGACAGATGTTGCCAAACAAACTCCTGGTTTTTCAGGTGCTGATTTAGCAAATCTGATTAATGAATCCGCTTTACTAACAGCTCGAAGAAATTCAAAAAAAATAACACTAGCAGACTTAACTGAAGCTATCGACAGAGTTTCCATGGGACCAGCAAGAAAATCTAAAGTCATTAGCGATAAAGAAAGACTACTCGTTGCGTATCATGAAGCAGGTCATGCTATTGTTTCTCACTTTATGCCTGAAGGGAAAAGTGTTGGAAAAATAACTATTGTTTCTAGAGGGCATGCTGGTGGATTTACAAGATATGAGCAAGAAGATCAATCATTAATGACTAAAGTTGAACTTGAAGCTATGATCGCATCTGCTATGGGAGGAAGAGAAGCAGAAATGATTACTCACAAAGGAGTACTAACAACTGGCGCTTCTAACGATTTCGAGCAAGCTACTAGAATAGCTAGAGAAATGGTTATGCGTTATGGAATGATTGAAGAGTTACCACAAAGAACCTATGGAAAAAAACAGCAGGCAGTATTTCTTGGACGTGAACAAAATGAAGAACAAGACTATTCTGAAGAAACTGCTGTAAAGATAGATAAAGAAATATCATCATTACTTGAACAAGGCAAAAATAATGCAAACAAAATTCTAAAGAAGCATAAGAAACAATTAGAATTACTCGCTGATGCACTGCTCAAGTATGAAACACTTGATGCTGATCAGTTTAGGACTCTGATGGAAGGTAAAACCCTCAATATTAAACAGGTATCAAAACCTGAGCCTCAAACAAAGGAAAAAACAGAGACTACTAAGCAAAAAAAAGGATTCCCTGAACCTCAATCTTCATGACCATTTTTGAGAATAATGAAATCAAGTTAGAAAAATTTATTTCTGGCTCTTTAGGGAATAATTCATATCTCATAAGTTCAAAAAAAGATAGTAATTCTATAGTCATTGATGTTCCAGATAAGCCTATGGAATTAATTAATAAAATTCCAAGAAACAGACTAAATAAGTCAGAAAACTTAGAAAAAATAAAAATTCTTATAACTCATGGTCATTATGATCATATAGAAGGTCTAGATATTTTTGGAGAAAGGTTAGGACTACTAAATTTATACATAGGTTATGTTGATGCAAACTACCTTAATTATTCTGGAAATGTGATAAGGCTAAGAAATCAAGAATATATAGAAAATTCAATAATTAAACTTAAATTATTTTATACTCCTGGTCATACCGAAGGATCAGTTTGTTATTTTTTAGACTTAGGTGATGAAAAGTTCTTGTTTAGCGGTGACACTCTTTTTCCAGGAGGTCCTGGTAAAACTATTGATTCAAGAAATTTTAGTAAGATATTCGAATCAATTAAAAATAAATTATATTTACTTCCTAAAGAGACAATAATTCTTCCTGGTCACGGAGAATCAATCACTATAGAAGATTCGATAAATGAATTTAATCATTTCCAATATAAAAATAATATATTTGGAGATATTTCTTGGAAAAATTAGAAAAGAAAAAACCAATTAATGGATTATTTCTTTTTTTTAGTTCTGCAATATTATTAATTCTTACATTACAGCTTGTTGATTTCTTTATTAATCTTTTTTTTGGATTGGATAATGGAAATATACAAGAAAAAAACAATACAATTTTTTCATTTTTGTTTTTTTTGATAACTTTTATTCCTATATTTTTATGTGTAGATTTTTATAGGACTAAATTAGATATATCGAGAAAAAAAATAGTTAAATTATTCACCATAGCTATTCTATTTACAACCCTGAATTCTTTCTTTATAAAATCAAGCTTAAATCTACTTATTCAAATCCTAATTATTGATTTTGGATGCTTATATTTTGTGTTTATAATATCAAAAATTTATAGTACTAATAAATTTCGATGGTTAGGCCTAAAACAAATTTCAAATAGCGACATTAAGTATTTTTTTTACTACTTCTTAGCATGGCCTCCAATAATTCTTTGGGGAACAATAATTAATTACTATGATATTGAATTCTTCAACTCTGATTATTCAAAAACAATTATTGAATCACTAAACAATAATCTTATAATTATTTTCTTTTTAGCCTGTATTGTAGCTCCTATTTGTGAAGAAATAATTTTTCGGGGATTTGTTTATAAATTAATAAATTCTAAATATACGATCAAACACGCAATAATAATAAATTCTATACTGTTTGGAATAATTCATTTCGATCCAAGTGCAATTATTCCTGCAACTATTTTAGGATTATCTCTATCTATTATTAGATATAAAACTAAAAGTGTTATCTCCACCGTAATAATGCACTCATTACACAATATTTTTGCACTTATTATGACCACTCAAGCATTATAATGTATCAATAGGAGAAAAATTTGATATCTGAAGCAATAAATTCTAATAAAAAAACATCTGTAATACCTTTTATAACTTGTGGGTACCCAAATGTTGAGAATTTCGTTGATTTATTGTTGTCTCTAGAAAATTCTGGCTCAACTGTTATTGAAATTGGAATGCCAAATAGTGACCCTTTAGCAGAAGGGCTAACTATACAATACTCAAGCACAATTTCTCTTAATAATGGAGTTAATACTGATATTTGCTTTGACATAGTGAAGAAAGCTAGAGAAAAAGGTTTGAGTATTCCTGTAGTACTAATGGGATACTATAACAATATAATTGCTTACGATTCTGAAAAATTCTGTTCAAAATCAAAAAGATCTGGTGTAGATGGGTTGATTGTTGCAGACTTACCTGTTTTTGAATCTAAATCAGTCATTGAACTTTCTAAAAAGTATGATTTAGCTTATATCCCTTTATTATCTGTAAACTCTTCAGAATCAATTATCAAAGAAGCAAGTATGCTTGCAACAGGGTTTGTATATTGTATTTCTGTTCTAGGTGTAACAGGAGAGAGAAAAGTAATTTTTGATAGAGTCAAGATTTTAGCTGATAAAGTAAAAAAATATTCAAAAGTTCCTGTTGCAGTAGGATTTGGCGTATCAAACAGATCGGATGTAAAAGAAATAGGCAAATTTGCTGATGCAGCCGTTATTGGCTCTGCACTTATCAATAAGATAAGAGAATCAAAAGATGATAATATTGTTGATGTGGCTGGAAAGTTTATTTCAAGCCTAATTTAGATTTTATAAGGAATACTTAATGTTGGTTAGAGGTGTAAGAGGAGCAACTACTGTTTCAGAGAATACCAAAGATGAAATTGTTAGTTCTACAGCAGAATTATTAGAAAAGATGATTTCAGAAAATGAAATAGATTCAGAAAATATTGCATCTATAATTTTTACGACTACATCTGATGTTTTTAATGAATTCCCTGCTGTAGCTGCAAGAGAAATATTATCCTTGCACTCAGTTCCTTTACTTAATATGCAAGAAATAGATAATCCCAATGGATTGAGTAGCTGTATAAGGATATTAATCCATTGGAATACTGACCTAAATCAAGATCAAATAAAACATGTCTATCTAAATGGGGCAACAGTTTTAAGAACAGATTTAAAATAAATTTGTAGACAAAAATTATTAAATTAAGTTAGACTAGTTGTTAGAGAAAAAAAATGAAACAATTTATTTACACATATTATTATTTTAGGCGCTAGAGTCTTTGCTTAGTGTGTGTAATTTTCATTAAATAAAAGGCTCAAATATAGAGCCTTTTTTTTATTAAGAAATATTCAAAGGATAAGAAGAATGACAAATATAACAAATTTAAATATCAGAGAACTAACAAAGTTACCATCTCCAGAGTTTTATCAAAAAAAATACCCTTCTTCAGAACAACAAACTTCATTAGTAAAGGAATCAAGAAAAACTATAGAAAATATTCTTGAAGGAAAAGATAACAGGCTGCTTCTTCTAATGGGTCCTTGCTCAATACATGACACAAAAGCAGGAATTCAGTATGCTGAAAAACTAAAAGAACTCGCTGATAAAGTTAGTAAAAATATTTATATAGTAATGAGGGTATATTTTGAAAAACCAAGAACTACTGTAGGTTGGAAGGGACTTATAAACGATCCTGACTTGAATGGAAGTTACAATATTCCAAAAGGAATAGAAACAGCTAGAGAATTTTTATCAGAAGTGACAAAAATAGGCCTTCCGACTGCAACAGAATTTTTAGATCCTTTTACACCCCAATACATTGGAGATTTAGTATCTTGGGGTGCTATAGGAGCTCGAACAGCAGAAAGTCAGACTCACAGACAAATGGCTAGTGGATTATCAATGCCAATTGGTTTTAAGAATGGTACAGGTGGTTCAGTTCAACTAGCAATTGATGGAATGATTGCCTGTGAAGGAGAACATGCATTTCTTGGTATTGATGATGATGGAAAAACATCAATAGTAATAACAAAAGGAAATAAAGCTAATCATATAATTCTTCGTGGTGGAGTATCAGGTCCTAATTATGATAAAGATTCAATAAATGAAGCTCAAGAATTGCTGAAGAAAAATAATCTAGTGCCTAATATAGTTGTTGATTGTGCACATGCAAATTCTAATAAAGATCATAATATGCAACCCATTGTTTTCAAAGAAGTTATAGAGCAAAGACTAGCCGGAAACGAAAAGATTATAGGAATAATGTTAGAAGGTAATATTAATCCTGGAAATCAATCATTAGGAAATATCGAAGATTTAGAATTTGGTGTCTCTATAACTGACAAATGTGTTGGATGGGAAAAAACAGAAGAGATAATTTTAGAAGCTAATAATCTGCTAGATTAATATAAATGGATAATTCTTTTCAAGAAATAATTGATCAATTATCAGAAGAAGTTTCTAGTAAAGAAACTTCCCTTTGTATAGGAACTTTTGATGGAGTACACAGAGGTCATCAAAAATTATTTAAAGAATTAGTAAAAATTTCCAAAATTAATAATCTTTTATCAATAGTATTAGTTTTTGAATTACGTCCAAGAGAAATCATTAACCCGTCTTTGAGTAAACCTTATATTATTCCTTTTGAAGAAAGAATTCAAAATATTAAGTCACAAAAAGTAGATAAGACTATTAAGTTAAATTTTGATAATAACATAAGGAATATTTCTGCAAAAAAATTCTTAGAAATTCTTAAAAATAAAATAAATCTGACTTCTTTAGTTGTTAGTGAAGATACTAGAATAGGAAATGATCAAAAAGACGGTAATGATCTTAAAAAAATATGTGAAGAGTTAAAAATTAGTTTTAATTCTATAAAAATGTCTTCAGATGATAATAAAATAGTTTCTTCTTCAAGTGTCTCAACACATATTTCTAATGGAGAAATAGATAAAGCAAATTCTATGCTAGGAAGAACTTTCAGAATTTCTGGAAAAGTTGAATCAGGAGATAAATTAGGAAGAACCATAGGTATACCGACTGCAAATTTAGCTGTTTCAAAAGATCTTATTATTCCTGGCGATGGAATATATGCTGTTAAAGTTCATGTGAATAACCAAATTTATAAAGGAGCATTATCTATAGGAAATAGGCCTGTAATAAAGGCGGATGATTCAAGAAAAATTGAAGTATATATAATAGACTTTAACAAAAATATTTATGGAGAATTAATAGAAATATCAATTATAAGTAAGATTAGAAATCAAGAAAATTATGGTTCATTAGAAGAATTAAGATTTCAAATTGATAAAGATATTGTTCAGATTACAAACATATTAGAAAATGCCTAATTTCAAAAATATAATTGAAGAATTACGATGGAGAAATGCCCTAAAGGATTTCACTACAGGTGCTGATACTGAATTAATTAATGGAAATATAACCTGTTATAACGGATTTGATCCTACAGCCAAAAGCCTTCATATTGGAAACCTAATACCAATACTAGGTCTTCAAAGACTACAAAAGTATGGGCACTCGCCTATTGTAATTATAGGTGGTGGAACTGGAATGATAGGTGATCCTTCAGGCAGATCTGATGAAAGAAAATTATTATCTCTAGAAAAAATAGAAGAAAATTTACAAGGAATTAAATCACAGCTAGAAAAATTTCTGGATTTTGATTCCAAAAAAAATCCTGCAAAAATAATAAATAATGCAGAATGGTTGAAAAAGATTAATCTAATTGACTTTCTTAGAGATACAGGAAAATTTTTCAATATAAATAATATGATGAGTAAAGATTCTGTAAAAAATAGATTATCCCGAGATGAAGGAATATCATTTACAGAGTTTTCATACCAATTGCTTCAAGCTTACGATTTTTTATATCTATTTGAAGAGTATAACTGTACTTTTCAAATGGGAGGTTCAGATCAATGGGGTAACATAGTTGCAGGAGTAGATTTGATAAGAAAAGTCAACTCTAAAAATAAAGCTCATGGAATAACATACCCCCTTCTTACAACTTCTAGTGGAGAAAAATTTGGAAAAAGTGTAGATGGAGCAGTGACTCTTGATAGTGAAGTAACAATACCCTATAAATTATTCCAATATTTTTTCAACTCATCGGATGAAGAAGTTTTAGATTATATAAAATTATTCACAGATATTAACCAAAAAGATTTTGAAGAATTGACATCGGTTACAATCAAAGAGCCATTTAAAAGAGAAGCTCAAATATATCTTGCTAAAGAAATCACATTTCTTGTTCATGGTAAAAAAGGTCTAGATGATGCTCTACGTCAAACAGAGGGTTTGAATAAAGGAAATTGGGAAGTACTCAAAAATAGAGACTATGAAGATTTATATAAAAACTCTGATAAATCTTCTAATCTTAGTAGAGAAAAAATTGATGAAGGGATAACTATTCAACATTTGACAGTTGATTTTGATCTTTGTAAATCTCTTGGTGAATCAAAAAGGTTGATTTCTCAAGGCGGTATCTCAATTAATGGAAACAAGATATTGGACCCTGAAAAAAATATAACATATGGTGACCTTAAAGCAGATAAAGTAATAATAATTTCTAAAGGGAAGAAAACTCATAAGATAATAACTGTTGATTGAGAAAAATAAAAATTATCATTAGTATCATATTATGAGTATGAAAAAAGAAAAACTTTTAATTGTCGATGGTCATGCTATGGTTTTTAGAGCATGG
>Ga0310343_10001388_pt1 | contig 12326 bp, 9 predicted proteins | sample HC15DNA2025_MG_FD_203519 | JGI IMG/M metagenome (GOLD analysis project Ga0310343, IMG submission 203519) | Marine microbial communities from station ALOHA, North Pacific Subtropical Gyre - HC15-DNA-20-25_MG | ecosystem: Environmental > Aquatic > Marine > Oceanic | place: Pacific Ocean: North... | reverse complement strand
ATAAATAAATCTTTGTCTTTCTATTTCAATACTGTAATCATGAGCATAATTTGAATAGTTTTTAAACCATTTTCTGCAAAGACTTATAAAACTTTTATTAATTATTCCATTGTAATAAATTTGACCATAATTTTTAAGATATATTTGATGATCTAATTGTTTACATCTATCAGTCCATTCTTTATCTTCTCCAGATCTTAAATTAGGAAGAAAGTAGCCAACTTTGTGTAAAAAATTTGTTTTAAATACTGCTCCGGGAACTGTTCTTAAATTTTTTTCACCAAATGTTGCAGCAATAAAACTTTTTTCAAAACTTGTTTTATGAACGTATTTTGTATTTCCTAAAACCCCATTAATATTTTTATCGTGTATCAAACAGAATGTTTTTTCTAACCATTTGTCTTCTGGGATAGTTGAAACATCCAGAAATGCAATGTATTTATCCGTATTATTTTCCAAACCTAGATTTCTTGCTTCACCAGGATTAAGCCTTTTTTTTCTAATTATGGTTAAATAATCAAGCTCTTGCTTTATATTTTTTACTTGGAGCTCTTTTGATTTATTATCTATATCATTAAATACTAATATGATTTTATTTAAATAAAATTTATTAGAACCAAGGCTTTTAAGCAAGATTTTTAGTTTATAAATATCGTTTGAAACACAAGGAATTATTAAAGTTGTACTTTTTTTATATTTACTTTTATCAAGTATCATTAACTTCTATAAAACCCTACAATGCAATAATCTAATTTTAATAAAAGTAATGACTTTTGAGAACATATTTAAAATTTAATTTAAAATATTAAGTATGGTTATTAATTTATGATGAATTATGATATTAATAAGATTTAAAATAAATTAATTTAAATAAAAATATTTGATAATATAATAAATATTTCCTAAATATTAATAAATACTTCAGAAAGTGATTAAGGAAAATCTCATATATATTTATTTTTTAATAGTTCCTTTATTTTCTTACATAGCAACTTATAATTTAATAAATCCAATAAGGAAGACAAGTTCTAAATTAGGGTTTTTTGATAAACCAAATAAAAGGAAATCGCACACAAATAATATTGTAAGGCTTGGAGGTATTCCAATATTTCTAGGTTTTTTTGTAGGTATGTTACTTCTTTATTTGGGGAATTTTTTTGGTTTGAATTTTAATATTACTACCGAAGAATATGGTTTTATAACTAAGGTTTTGATAGGATCTAGTATATTTTTTGTATTAGGAACAATAGATGATTTATTTAAAATTTCACCCTATATAAGATTATTTGTAGAATTTCTCACCATATTAATTCTTACTTATAAGGGTTTGATTTTTAGTAGATTTGATTTCTTACCATTTGATACAACTAAAACAATTGAGCTAAATAATAATTTATCCATTTTCGCAAATTTAATTTGGATTGCAGGTATAACAAATGCTATTAATTGGTTGGATGGTATTGATGCGCTTACTGCTATATATGTCTCAATCATATTGAGTACTCTTTTAATAATTAGTCTTACAAAGGGATTAATTTTAACTTCATTTACATTGTTAATTTTAATTTTTTGTATTCTTGGATTTTATAAATTTAATAGGCACCCAGCAAAAATTCTAATTGGTGATGGAGGAGCATATTTCCTGGGATTCATACTTTCTACATTTTCTATCTTTTTGTCTTCAAGTAAAGGAGATTCATATTCAATACTAATTTCAATTACATTACTTTCGGTTCCTATTTTTGATATGGTCTACGTTATTCTAAAACGTATATTAAATTCAAATTCTATTTTTTTACCTGATAGGTCACACTTACATCATCGATTACAAGATAGTGGTATAAGCTATCAAAATACGCTAAGAATAATAATATCTATGATAATTTTTACTTCTATTACTTCCTTATTATTTTATTTTCTCATATAGACCAATTGTTTTTTTTATAATTAAATCTTCATCAAATCTTTCAATTACATTCTTCCTAGCATTTGTCCCTAACTCTTTTGAAAATGATTGATTTCTTAAGAAGAATTCAATTGATAAGGATAAAGATTTTTCATCTTTTGCTGGCACTAGAAATCCATTAATTCCATGTTTTACAATATCATTACATCCTGAAACATTTGATGTAATTATTGGGCATTCCATTGCACTAGCTTCTAATAAAGTTCTTGAAAGACCTTCTCCCCAAGATGGCAGAACTACTACATCAGCTTCTGAATAAATTGATTTCATATCTCTAATTAGACCAGTAAAAATAACATAATTTTTATTTTTTATATATTTCTCTAATGCCTTCTTGGTGATAGAACTTCTATTACCATTATCAAAATCTCCAACAATTTTAAGAGTAAAATTATGTCCTTTATCCCATAAAATAGAGCATGCTTTTAAAAGTTCTATAATCCCTTTTTCCTTTATGATTCTTCCTGAAAAAAGGATAATTGGTTTTTTGTTGAATGACTTTTTTTTATCTAAGGGGGAGAAAAAATTGGTATTTATCCCTGAGCCATAAATAATTTCTAGATTTTTATCTTTTGCTAATAAAAACTTTTTGTATAAATTTGCATTATTTTGATTCTGGAATATTATTTTTGAATTTTTATAATCTAAGGCATATCTATAAATAGGTAAAACTAATTTTCTTAAAATTTGATGTTTAATTTTATTATTTATGAATAAGTGACCTAATCCTGTTATTGAATTAAAAACATAAGATTTATTTATAATTTTTGCTGCAAGAGAGCCATAAAGACAAGATTTAATAGTGAAATGATGAACCAATCTAGGATTATATTTTTTATATATTTTGTAGATCTTGATTAAAGATTTTATTTCTAATATTGGATTAATAGATGATCTATTAAGATCCCATTCAACGAATTTACAACCAGTATTAACAATTAAATCAGAGTAATTATCTTTTGGAGCAACTACTAGAATTGAATAATTTTTATTAATTAATTCTTTAATTAAATTTATTCTAAAATTCCATATATACCATGAGGTGTTAGAAACGAAAATAAAATCAATAGTTTGCGTCAATAATTAATTTGATATAAAACATTTTTTAATATAAATTAAATTATTAACTAATTTCTATATTATTGTTATAAAAATTTATTTATTGAATATGTAATTATGTATTTTAAATAACTTAAGTCAATTTAATTAGTAATAATTTGGGAAAAAATATATATAAAAAAATAAATAATAGATTATCTGTATTTATAAATTTTCTAAGATCTTGTAATACTTTTATTTTATAATAGGGATTATTTTGTTAATTAAATTTATATAAGGGATGAATGATATATCACTAATAAAACTCTACAAAATTGCCTTTAGATATCTAAGCCAAAGAAGAAAAATTCAATTACTTTTCGTTTTAATCTTAATGATATTAAATAGCTTCTCAGAGTTAATGAGTATAGCAATACTTGTACCATTCTTTTCAGCTCTTTTAGATATTGATCAAAGTTATTCTAAAATCCCAACTTTTCTAAAGGAAACTATTTTTGCAAATTCTCCTGAAAGCTTTTTAATAAGCTTTGTATTATCTATAAGCATAATTTGTATATTATCTGGATTAATTAGGATGTCTAGTTTATACAGTGGGTATAAATTATCAGCTTTAATTGCTAATGAATTAATAGCTAAAACCTATAATAATATATTGAAGAAAGATTATTTATTTTTTCTAAAAGAAGAAAAAAGTAGATTAGTTGCAATCTTAACTAATGATGGGATTAGGTTTTTAACCCAATTAATACTTCCAACTCTAAATTTCATAAATTATATTTTCTTCTTAGTTTTTATGGGCTCTATTCTGGTCTTTTTTAATTGGCAAATAAGTTTGAGTATTTTTTCACTAGTTTTAATTATGTATGGTTGTGTATCAATTTATGCAAAAAAATTATGGAAAAGAGAAAGTAAGAATCAAGCAGGTTTGCTCCAGGAAATAGTCCAAAAATTATCTATTAATTTTGGATCAATTGAATACATTAAACTATATGATCTAGAGGAAAAAAACTTTAAAAATTTCAGTAAAATTAATTATTCATTTAACAATAGCCTTAGTAAAGGAGATTTTGTGGCTTCATCACCAAGAATTTTCTTGGAATATTTTATGATAATTGTATTTATTTGTTTAGCCATTTTTCTAAAGTTATCAAACCAACTTAACGAATCTTTACCAGTACTAATTGCCATAATTATTTTGGCTCAAAAGATTTTGCCCTTGATTCAGAAAGTTTACGAATCTTTAGCAATGGTTTCTACAACAAAGCAGAGTTTCGCTAATATTGTTCATTATCTAGAAGGATATAAAGAAAAACAAAAAATAAAAGATAATTTTAAATCCGAAAAAATACCTTCTTTAAGTTTTAAAAAATTAATTTTCAAGAATGTATATTTTAAATATCAAAATCAAGAAATTTTTAGCAATATTAACTTCAATATTAAAAGAGGAGAAAAAGTTGCAATTATAGGAGAATCAGGAAATGGTAAAACTACATTAATGAGAATGGTGCTTGGATTATTGTCTCCTCACAAGGGGGAAATTACAATTAATGGAGATAAATTAAATAAACAGAATAAATTATTCCAAAAAATTTGGCAAAACATTATTGGATATGTTTCTCAGGAAATTTATTTAGTAAAAGGTTCAATAAAGTTTAACGTTACTTTCTTTGATAAATATCCTGAAAAAGATGACGTTTTTATAAATAAGATCATACGAATGTGCTCTCTAGAAAATGTTGTAAGGAGGTATGGTGGAATTTATGGAGAATTAAATGAGGCAGGAGTTGGGTTAAGTGGAGGAGAAAAACAAAGAATTGCAATAGCAAGGGCTTTATATAAAAGTGATCAAATTTTGATAATGGACGAACCCACTAGCTCACTTGATATAAAAATGAAAAATAAAATATTGAGAAATATACTAAAAATAAAGGATTTGACATTTATATGCGTATTACACGATTTTGAAAATTTAAATGAATTTGATAAAGTTATAAAATGTTCGAACAAAAAATTAGAAGTTATTACTAATTAATTTTTGAAAGAACTTAATTAGTTAAAAATAAATAGTTAAAATTATGGATACAAAAAAAAGTGAGTTAAATTTATTAGATTGTTTTAGAGGTAAGAAGATTCTTGTCACTGGTCATACTGGATTTAAAGGATCTTGGTTAATTTCATGGCTTAAAGAGCTTGGAGCTGATGTAATAGGAATAAGTTTTAATATCCCTACAACACCTTCCCACTATAATCTCTTAAATTTTGAAGATATTGAAGATTTTAAAATTGATATTAGAGATTTAGAAGCTCTTAAGAATTTATTAAAAATAAAATCTCCTGATTTTATTTTTCACTTGGCTGCACAATCTTTAGTAATAAATTCATATAAAAACCCTATGGATACATGGAACACTAATTTAATGGGAACAGTTAACCTACTTGAATCATTGAGGTCTCTTAATAACTATTGTACTGCAATTTTTATAACCTCAGATAAATGTTATGACAACGTGGAATGGTCATGGGGATATAGAGAAATAGATAAACTTGGAGGTCCTGATCCTTATAGTGCTTCAAAAGGAGCAGCTGAAATAGCTATATCATCATATTATCGTTCTTATTTTTCGAAAAATAAGAATATTAGAATTGCTTCTGCCAGAGCAGGCAATGTTATCGCTGGAGGGGACTGGTCACAAAATAGACTTATACCAGATTGCATTAGGGCTTGGTCTAAAGGAGAAAGAGTAATTTTGAGAAATCCTAATTCAACAAGACCTTGGCAACATGTTCTAGAACCTTTGAGTGGATATTTGTTCCTTGCCAGCAAACTCAGCCAAAATAATGAATTAAACGGAAAATCTTTTAACTTTGGTCCAAGAGATTTGACTACAAAATCAGTACTGGATCTAGTAAAAAAAATGTCTATTTATTGGCCAAAGGTAAAATGGGAAATTGAAAAAACAAAGGATGATTTTCATGAATCAGGTTTGTTAAAATTAAATTGTGACCTTGCTAACGAAGTTCTTAATTGGCAACCAAAACTTAATTTTGAAGAAACAATAAAAATGACAGCATTATGGTATAAAAATTATTACGAAAATAAGGAATTAAACGTCAAAGAACTTACTATTAATCAAATAAAAAAATATATGCAATATTTCAATTAGTGGAAAATGTTTTAATTTCTAGTTTAAAAAAAATTCCAACTAAAGGTGGTGATATTTATCATGCTTTGAAAAACTCTGATAATGATTTTAATGGATTTGGAGAAGCATATTTCTCGAATATTGACTTTGATAATATAAAAGCATGGAAAAGACATTTAAAAATGACTTGCAATTTAATTGTCCCTTATGGAAAAGTTAGATTTGTTTTTTTTAATGAAGACTTTGGTACAAATGAAATAGTTGATATTGGAGTTGATAATTATTGCAGAATCACTGTAAAGCCAAAAACGTGGTTTGGATTTAAAGGCTTAAACTCCCCTTCAAGCTTAATATTAAATATTTCTGATATACCACATAATCCAAAAGAGATAGAAAGAAAAGATTTAAATTCTATAAATTTTGATTGGAGTTGATTTATGAAGGTTGTTATTTTAGCAGGTGGAAAAGGTACAAGATTATCTGAATACACTGAAACAATCCCTAAACCAATGGTAAATATTGGAGACTATCCAATTATTTGGCATATTATGCAAATATATGCTTATTATGGATTTAAGGATTTTGTAATAGGTTTAGGTTATAAGTCTGAATTTATAAAAGATTATTTTCTTAAATTTAAATCATTAAATTCTGATTTCACAGTTGATCTTTCTAGTGGAAATATAGAAATTCATCAAAATAAATCTTTGGACTGGAAAGTTACATTAGTAGATACTGGCCTTGAGACAATGACAGGCGGAAGATTAAAACGTTTAAGAAAGTATCTTAATGAAGATACATTTATGCTTACTTATGGAGATGGATTAGCCAATATAAATATTAAATCTCTTTTGGAATTTCATAGTAAGCATAAGAAGATGGTTACTATGACTGCGGTTAGACCTCCTGCTAGATTTGGAGAACTAGAACTAAACTCAAATTTAGTTAAATCATTTAAAGAGAAACCTCAACTTAATGATGGTTGGATAAATGGAGGATTTTTTATTATGGAAAAAGAATTTATTGATTTTATAAAAGAAGATACACAAATGCTAGAAAGAGAACCCCTTGAAGAAATTACTAAAATTAATCAGTTGATGGCTTATAAGCATGAAGGATTTTGGCAATGTATGGATAATAAAAGGGACCTTGAAAAACTTAAGTATTTATGGAAAACAAATCCCCCTTGGATATTTAATTGAATTTTTTTATTAATAGCTCATGAAATATTTAATAACTGGCGCCAGCGGTTTTTTAGGCGGGAGACTAAGTAATTTCTTAGAAAATAAAGGCCATCAAGTTTTGAAGGGTACAAGAAATATTGAAATTATTAAGTCTAAAAATGAAAACTCTAATTGGGTATTAACGGATTTTGAGGATCTTCAAAATTTGAGATCCATTTGTGAAGATGTTGATTTATTAATTCATGCCGCTGGGCCTAACGCGCAACAAGCCAACAAGGATTCATCATCAATAATGGCTTATTCAGAACTTACAAAAAAATTGACAAAAGTTGCTAAAGATTCAAAAATCAAAAAAATAATATATTTATCAACAATTCATGTTTATAACAAATGCTTGGAAGGCTTAATAAATGAAGAAACTCCTACATTAAATAATAATAATTATTCTTTATATAATTTGTCTGGAGAAAAAGAAATTAGGAATAATTTTGGTTTTGATCCAAATAAAGCTATTATTTTAAGATTATCAAATATTTTTGGGTATCCTATTAATGCAAAAGTTAATTGTTGGAGTTTATTTTTAAATAATATATGTAAAGAAATTGTAGAGAAAAAAACTATAACTATAAAATCAAATCCACTAATAAAGAGAGATTTTTTGTCTGTTCGAAGTTTTTGCGAAATAATTTTAAAACTATCTTCTTTTGAATTTAAAGACACTAAAAATAATATTATAAATTTTGGCTCTGAAAATGCAATAACTCTTTTAGAAGCAGCAAAATTTATAAGAAAAATTTATATTGATAAAAATAAAAATAAAATAGATATTAATATTTTAAAACCTTCTATTTATAGTAATGACTTTAAATTTTGTAATCAAATACTTGAAAATAATAATTTAAATTTCAAAAAAATAGATTATGAAAAAAAAGAGGTTGAAGATCTATTAGATAAATGTAAAGAGTATTTTAATTCATGAAATTTTACTTTAGAATTTACAAAGGAATGGAAAATATAAATGAGAATTAAAAAGGATGATTCATTTTTAAATAGAGATTCTAAAACAATTAAAAGTTTCGGAGATGAATGGAATAAATATGATCAATCTGATTTAAGTTTTGATGATTCTTTACGTTATTTTAATGAGTACTTTAATGTATTTCCATGGCATAAGATTACTAAAGATTCCGTTGGATTTGATATGGGATGTGGTACAGGTAGATGGGCAAAACATATTGCTTCAAAAGTAGGATTATTAAATTGTATCGAACCTTCTGATGCAATAAATATTGCAAGAAAAAACTTAGGTGAATTTAAAAATGTTTGCTTAATTAAAGGTGATGTTAATAATCCTTATTTGAAAAATGCAAGTCAGGACTTTGGTTATAGCCTTGGTGTTCTGCATCATATTCCTGATACTGAAAAAGCGATTGAAGCATGTGTAAAGTTACTAAAACCTGGGGCACCATTTCTCATCTACATATATTATTTTTTTGAAGATAGGCCTTTATGGTATAAATATTTATGGCTTTTTTCAAATATTTTTAGAAAAATTATAAGTAAACTACCAAGAAGATTAAAAAATTTTTCTTCAGATTTTATTGCACTAACTATATATTTGCCATTAGCAAAATTATCAAAATTTCTTGAAAATAAATCTTTGCCAGTAAAAAAAATCCCCTTATCATATTATAGAAATTCTAGTTTTTATACAATGAGGACAGATGCTCTTGATAGATTTGGGACCCCTTTAGAAAAAAGATTTACTAAAAAAGAAATTAAAGATATGTGCTTAAGATCAGGCCTTGTAGATATTCGCTTTTCTGATTCCCAACCATTCTGGTGTTGTGTAGGATATAAAAAAGATAGATTATAAATATGTGTGGTTTAGCAGGAATTATATCCTTATCTTCTTCAAATTTTGATATAAAAGATACACTAAACTTAATGTCTGAGGAGATAATAAGAAGAGGTCCAGATTCTTTTGGTTATTACTTTGATAGAAAAAAATCAAATAATATATCAATTGCCCATAGAAGATTATCGATCATAGATCTTAGCGAGAAAGGCAGTCAACCAATAGAAAGCAAAAATGGTAGATATGTTATGGCATTTAATGGTGAAATATATAATCATAAATGGATTAAAAGGAAAATAGATAATATTAAAAGTGTTTCTTGGTATGGAACTTCTGACACTGAAATACTAATGGAAAGTATTCAGACTTTTGGACTTCAAGAAACACTAAAATTAGCTGTAGGGATGTTTGCAATTGCTTTATTAGATAAGCAAGAAGACAAATTGTTTTTAATAAGAGATAGGTTTGGAGAAAAACCTCTTTATTATGGTTTTATTGGCAAAGGAACAGAAAAATGTTTGGTTTTTGCATCTGAAATTAGTGCAATAAATAAAATCCCATTTTTTAGAAAGGAAATTGATCCTATGGCATTAGATTATTTTTTAAGACTATCTTATGTTCCAAGTACTCTTTCAATTTTTAAAAATATCTCTAAGATAAAAGCAGGCAGTATGTCAATATTTAATATTGATAAAAATTTATTTAATAATAAAGAGAAAATATTAAACTGGTTTAGTTATCAGGAGATATATTCAAAAAATAGGAATTCTAAATTTAGAAGCGAAAATGAGGCTATTTATGAATTAGATAAAGCAATAAAAAATTCAACTATAGAACAGTCAGTTTCTGATGTTCCTTTGGGTTGCTTTTTATCTGGCGGGATTGATTCTTCTTTGATAGCTTCTACATTACAAAACTCATCTTCAAAAAAGATAAATACTTTCACAATTGGATTTAAAAATGATAAATTTGACGAATCAAGGTTTGCAAAAAAAGTAGCAAATTATTTAGGCACAAACCATAATGAATTTATTCTTGAGCCACAAGATGCTTTAAATATAATTTATGACCTGCCTAAAATCTATAGTGAACCATTCGCAGATTCATCCCAAATTCCTACAGCCTTAATTTCTAGAAATATTAAGAACGCAGGAATTACTGTCGCATTAAGTGGTGATGGGGGAGATGAAGTCTTTGGAGGATATGTAAGGCATTACATGGTTCCAAATGCATGGAAGAAAATCAAATTATTGCCATTTGGATTAAGAAAAAAAATTGGTGAGATTCTTTTAAATACTAACTATAGTATTCTTAATAAATTTGTTTCATATGAAAATTATAATTTAGAACATAAAATATTTAAATTAGCTAAAAGATTAAAAGTAGTTAGATCCCAAGAAGAACTTTTTAAATCATTAATTATTGATGATTTTAATAAACATTTGTATAGCCAAAATTTTTTGAAATTACTTAATGGTTTTAATATTAATAAAGAAGTGGACTTATTTCCTGATTTGGAAAATATAGAGGAGGGTAATATTGTTGAAAAAATGCTTATTTGGGATGCTTTAGGATATCTTCCTGATGATATTTTAGTAAAGGTTGATAGGGCATCTATGTTTTATAGTTTAGAAATAAGAGCTCCATTTTTAGATCATAGAATAAGCGAAGTGGCTAGCAGAATTCCAAATGATTTGAAAGTTAAGAGTAATTATGGAAAATATATTCTTAGGAAATTATTATATAAATATATTCCAAAGTCACTTGTAGATAGACCAAAAGCAGGTTTCGGAGTCCCCATTGCAGAATGGCTTAAAGGTCCCCTAAAAGAATGGGCTAAGGATTTAATTAATTCAGAGGATGGTTATATTAATCAAAACTATTTACAAAATATTTGGATAGAACATATTGAAGAAAAAAAAGATAATTCTACTATCTTATGGAGAGTTTTAATGTGGAGATTTTGGTTGTTTAGCAATGTTTAATATATTTTTAAATTAATTATGGATCCACAAATACAACATTATGGATTTTCTCTAATATGGATTTACTTTAGTAGTCTTTTTGTATTTTTAGCTGGAATTTGGGAAATAAGACTTGTTTCCAAACAATTAAAAATTTCAGAAATAAAATCCTTTTCTTTATACCTCTGGCATACATTAATTACAATAATCCATTATTTATGGTTAACAGGAAGTGGAGGAGGAGATATTGTAGGAACATATTTAAATTCATTAGATCCAGGCTTTACCTCACCTTATTTAGGTACACTCACAGTTACTAAATTTTATAGTATACTTTCAATTCTTCTGCGGTTTTCTTTTTTTACAACTTTCTTGGTTGTAAATATTTTTGCTACAAATGCATTAATGATTATTGAGTATTTTTATAAAAAATATTCTAAAGAATTCCCATTGCTTTTAAGAAATATTTGTAATTTATTTATATGGCTTCCAGTTCTAAGTTTTTGGACATGTCTTGCAAAAGATGCATTTATGCTATTGAGCGTTTTGTTAATTACTTTTTCTTTAGAAAAATTTAATAAAAGGAGCTATCTTTTAATACCAGCAATAGCTATCGCTGCTTGTTTGAGAAGCTATGTCACAATAATATTCATTATTTCTATTTTAATAAGTAATTTTTCTACAAAAGGTGTGATAAATAGTGCAAGAAAGATTTTAATATTTTTAATAGTGGCAATTTCTATTTATTTTGTGTTCCCATTAGTTAATGATTACATATTTAAAGGAGGTTTTGAAAATTTAGGAAGTCTTATTGAAAAAAGGAATTTTTATACAAATATAACTTCGATGGGAACCTATGCTATAGATCCTAGTTCTAATGCATTATGGAAAATATTTTCTTATAGCTTTAGACCTCTTTTTTATGATGCATATTCAATATTTGGACTACTTCTATCAATTGATAGCGCAATTTTATTAAGTATATTTTCTTACTTATTAATCCTTTCTATTAAATTGAAAAGAATTTTATTTATTTTTTCCAATCAATTTTTAATTTTTTGTTCATCAAGCACCATCATTATTGGTTTAGGTTTATCTCTGACAACATCTAATCTTGGTCTTGCATCTAGACATAAATGGATGTTTCTTCCA
>Ga0310343_10001386_pt1 | contig 12336 bp, 14 predicted proteins | sample HC15DNA2025_MG_FD_203519 | JGI IMG/M metagenome (GOLD analysis project Ga0310343, IMG submission 203519) | Marine microbial communities from station ALOHA, North Pacific Subtropical Gyre - HC15-DNA-20-25_MG | ecosystem: Environmental > Aquatic > Marine > Oceanic | place: Pacific Ocean: North... | reverse complement strand
TGACGAGGTTCGCCAGCGGTTCTATCACGACAACTTTGATGATTTGATGGGCGGTCGGCTCGGGTCGTTGCTCGCGGCGTAACGATCGATACGTGACTGTCGCTATGTGGTGAACCACCAAGGAATATTGAGGCGACGGTCGGCGAGAAGTGCGTGAACTGAATCTTGCGCTGTTGTCGAAAGAGATGTCTGTTAGTCGAGAACGGTGACAACACCGGTGTTGCCATCAACCCGAACTCTCGCACCATGGCGAATTCGTCGAGTTGCGTTTGTGGCCGAGACCACGCACGGAATGCCGAGCTCTCGGCTCACGATGATCGCATGGCTCAACGCCGCACCGACGTCAACGACAACGCCCCCGGCCGGCACAAATAATGGTGTCCATGACGGGTCAGTGCTCGGCGCAACAAGAACATCGCCGGGCCCGAGTGCAGTTGGGTCGCTTGAGTCGAGCACGACGCGCGCAACCCCTTCGGAAACACCGGGGCACCCTGGTAAGCCTTGGATACTGTCGCCAGCGGCGAGTGGTTCGACTTCGACATCGTTGCGCTTCGGCCACAACGATGGGTCGCTGGGTGAGTCAGCGAAGACAAAGTCTGGTTCGCGCTCAGCCAACTGTGAGTGAGTCGAGCGACGCTCTCGCACCCGTTCGGTCAGACCCTCAGGTGTGGGTCCAAAGACTTCCTCCATCTCTTCATTGAGCACGAGCCCAAAGTCTTCGATTTCGTCGAAGACTTGGCGCTCGACAAATCGACGACCTAATTCGCGCAATGGCACCCTGATCTCTTGGATGAGCCTGATGTTGTTGGTTTTCGTGCGTTCTCGAGCCGGAAGCCAGGCACCACTCGCGGCAATTGCTGCGGCGAGTTGCCCGTGAGTTGCAGGGTCGGCCTCAACCATTGAGAGCAGTGTTTCAGCGGCTTCTGCGCGCTCAGAGGCGCGTTGCTGCTGATGCGCTCGAGGGTCGGCTTCTTCTCCTGCGAGACGCATGCGGTCGATGGCCGCAAGGGCAATGTTGGGGTGGGTGTCCCAAGTTGGCGACCGCGCTTCCCATTCGTTGGGTCCGCGGCTGCCAAAGTCGAGACGGAATTGTTCAAACCCCGATGCAAATTCATCGCTCGTTGGATCGAGCCGTGACAACTCCCACATTGCGTAGCTCGGTTCGGCCGAGTCGACCTGGCCGACACCGGCGATGAGCGGCATGATGAGGTCAGGCCTGCCAACAGCGGTCGCGACGGTTTGAATCACCCCGACTGGCACTGTCGTCAACGTGGTGACGTAAATGTGCTCTTGAAACAATTCGCGATGAAATGGGAAAAGCGCCTCTGCATACTCCCAAAGCTCGAGGTCAGACATCGACGGGAAGTCAGGGCGCGATGCGCGAAGGTCGATCGTGCGAGCTTTGTGATCGTTGAGTCGATCGAGTTGATCGACGTCGGTGATGCTGAATACCCATCCGAAGGTCTGTTCAAGTTGTTCGGTGAGGTCGGGTCGGATATCGCCGGGTTGTTCGACGTATTCAGGGATACCGGGCTGGGCACCAAAGAACTGTTCATCGATTGCTTTCCATGAGAGCCCCGGTGCGCGCTCACCAAAGACCCGCATCACCGACGCATTGAGATAGCAATAGCCACCGGCAACGCCGAGGATGCAGAATTCGTCATCAGGGAACTCGTTCGCTTCGAACGCCCCCATCCTGATGTATGCGTCTCGCCAACCGAGCTCTGATTCAAAGAGCAGCAGTGAGCGAGTGGCCGGAGCCACAGGATCTGGAAAGACTTCCCCTACGTTTGCCCGCGTGTAAATCGGGAATCGTGTTGACAACGAGGTGTCGGTAACTGTGAACATGAGCCCCCCTCATGGCGCGTTACCGAATGACATTAGTTCGTGTGCGAGACGTCGACGAACGGCGCGCAAACCCCGCCGTCATAGTGCCTCAGAGATCGCGAATGGTGTGCCGGAAGACGATTGACCACACGGCTATCGAGCACAACACGCCGGTGATCACCATCGCTGTCGGAACCGATGTGGCCGACACCAGTGCGAACAGCACTGCCGCAGCGACGGGGAATGACCCATTCTGAGCGGTTGAGGCAAGCCCCATCACCCTGCCCATTAGTTCGGGTGGTGTGTGGGTTTGCATAAGGGTTCGCATCATCGTCATTGCGATGCCTCCGGTGAGACCCCAACAGACACAGATGAACAGCGTGAGTAGGTAGTTCTGTGAAAGACCGAGAGCGACGAGGCCGGTTCCCATTGCGCTTCCGGTAGCGAGAGCAAGTGCCCTGCCACGTCGAGCGGGCTGCCAACGGGTCGCCACGAGCATCGAGGTCGTGATCATGCCGATACTCATTGCAACATTGAGTGCGCTTGCGGCGAGCGATTGCGTGCCGAGTACATCTCGAGCGATTTCAGGAAGCAGCAGCGTGCTGGCAGTGATGACGATGCCGAGCACTATCGTCAATGCGAGAAGTGAACGAAGGGGCTCTGTGCGAAAGGCGATCTTGGTGGCATTTCGGATTGCCCCTTGCCGCACCGTCGAGGCCTCGTGGGGTGGAATCGGGGTGCGTTGATGAATGATGATGCCTCCCAGCGATGCTGCGGTGAGGAGCCAGAGCCCGGCTTCGAGCCCGAATGCTTGAATGACGGCACCGCCGAGAAAGATGCCGCCAAGCGATGAGCCGGTCATTCCAAGGTTCTGCAGCGCAACTGCTTGGAGGAGTACTGACTCATCAACGACGCGCGGAACGAGCGCCTGAAGAAGCGGCATGAGCATTGCTGGTGCGATCGCCGTGATCAGGCCACAGACCATCGCCACTGGGACGGTCATCAAGTCGGCGTGCAACAGCACGGCCGAGCTAGCGAACAGCATCGTTGACGTTGCGAACAGCACGACGCCGAGTGTCCGTGCCGACATACGGTCTGCGAGCGAGCCAGCCCATGCCGATAGCAAAAGGGGTGGAAGGCCGATGACGATTCCGAGAATTGCGGTGGCGGGGTTCCACTCGGTCAGTTCACCAACAAGCCAGACAAACACAAAGCGGCTGGTGCCAAGGGCAATCGAGGCCATGATGTTGCTTGCGAGCACCCCGCGAAATGCGGTATTTGCCATCACGCTTCCGACGTTGTGATTCGGGGTTGCGGTCGACGTCATGAACACTTATGTGGTGAAAGGTGTGCGTTTCTGCTCACGAGGGCTGTGCCTCGTACACGATGTGGTTTGGACTTTCCGCAATGCGGGTGAAGTCGTTGAGACCGGCTTCCGCAAATACCGCCCGCATGCCGACCTCGCCAGCCTGGCACCCCATGCCACGAGCACCAGGTTGTGAAAGTGAGCATGGGACACAGCAGAACAAACTCATCGCGTACCGCGGTGCGGCACGGAGGTAGTGATTTTCGGTTCGCGTTTGCATCGCAAATGGTTCCACCACGATGATTGATCCACCGTCTGAAAGTTGGTTGATGCTGTGGCTAGCGATGCCGACGGGGTCCCCCATGTCGTGCAGGCAATCAAAGAAGCAGATGAGGTCGAACGGCCCTGAGGTTGCGTCTGCGGCTGCGACTTCGAATGACACATTAGTGAGGCCTGCCTCTGACGCATTATGACGGGCTTCATCGATCGAGGGTTGGTGGAGATCGAAACCAATGAAGGTGCTGTCGGGAAAAGCTCGAGCAAGGGTGATTGTTGAGTAACCGGTGCCGCAGCCGATGTCGGCGACGGTTATGCCGGTCTCTAAATCTGCAATGCCATTTGCGCGTTGCGGCAACCAATGTTGGACGAGTTGGTGGTCGTAGGCCGGTCTGAATAGCTCTTGGGTACCTTCGAAGAGGTATGGGTGGTGTTCACCCCACCCGAGAGCTCCATCACCCTTCATTACTTCAATCCCGCGGTCAAGGTCCAAATACAGCGCTTGCACTCCAACGAGTCCGCCGGCAAGCCAGAACGGTGAGTCTGGGTCAGCGAGCACAGCTGCAGCGGAGGATGGCAGCGTATAAGAATCGCTCGGCTCGTCATAAGTGACAAGTTGGGCTGCTGCTTGTTGGTCAAGCCATTCCCGAGTTAGTCGCTCATTAGTTGCGGCCGCTGCTGCGAGTTCGTCAGACGTCATCGGGTTGCCGTGCGCCATCGCTTTGTAAAGACCTGTCCGGTGCCCTGCGATGATGCAGGCGACCGTTGACGCCCCAGCAAATGCATCAGCGACCCCAACTAAGATGTCCTTAAGAGATGGTGCTTCGTTGTGTTCTGACATGACAACCTCTCATTTAAGCGTTCGACTTTTCCAGTCTTGCCGAGTCGTATGCGCAATTACGTGCCGCAGTGTTCTCGAGCGACGAAGGTGGTTGATGTTCTTTAGCTGCGCCAAGCGACTCTGTGAGTACGCAGTTGTGTGTTCAGATCAGGCTGGCGATGCCCTCAAGGTTCCGTTCCATGTTCGCTGCGTGTTCCTCAAGCCGGTAGGCGATGATCTTGTGTTCCTTGTCAGGCCTGTTTTCGATAGCGGCGTTGAGACCACTACGGCCCGGGCCGAGCGTGCAGTATTGGGTGACAACGGTGCCGTCGGTCGTTCCCTCGAGGCGAAAACCCCACGTTGCGGCTGGGCCCCCGCCTCCGTCAACTTGCCATTCGATGTGTTGCTGTGGCTCGAAGACGGTAATCGTGCTATCGCTGCTCCAATTACCAATGTGGGAATGTTCATTCGTCCCTCGGAACCGTGCACCCACCGCTGGAGCCGACGCACCGTCGAGCCACTCTGCGCCTTTGAATTCGGTGGAGAAGCGCGCCGGAAGGTTGATATCGCTCAGTAGTTCCCAGAGAACTTCTGGCGAAGCTGGAATAGTTCGCGAGACCTCGGTGGAGGGTGATTCGGAATAGCGAAGTTCTTTGTTCATGATGGGCTCGCCTCTCTTTGGGTTTTGTAAGTGATCTAGCGTCCACCTTATGCGAGTTGGTGTGAGTACGTTGATTCAGTCGCCCGACGATGTCGAGTTTGTGATCGAATGTGAACGCCTTGGCGTTGACACCGTTTGGGTGCCCGAAGTGTGGGGCTATGACGCGATGACGCCACTTGGTCTGCTCGCAGGAAAGACTTCGAGTATTCGCCTTGCGACCGGCATTGTGCAACTCGGTGCCCGTACTCCTGCCATGTTGGCGATGCAGTCGATGTCATTGCAGATGATGTCGGGCGGGCGATTCATACTTGGCGTCGGGTCGAGCGGACCTCGCATCATGGAGGGTTGGCACGGCGTTCCATTTTCAAAGCCAGTGCAACTCACCCGCGAAACCATCGACATTGTGCGCATGATCGCACGAGGTGATCGCCTCGAATATGAGGGCGAACTCTTTCAGCTTCCCCCAGACGGTTTTGGTCGAAGTATCCGATCGCTGGCCCCCGCATGCGAACCAATTCCGATGTACGTTGCGTCGCTCGGGCCTCGCAACCTTGAACTCACGGGTGAGATTGCTGATGGTTGGCTGGGGAACGCAATGATGCCTGAGGCGGCTGAAGCCTTCTTAGAGCCGTTGCGGGTCGGCTGTGAACGAGGCGGACGTTCGCTGACCGACCTCGATCTCGTAATGCCGGTTGCCGTCGAGTTCACCGACGATGTTGAAGAGGCATCGAGGCGTCACGCCGACGGATACGCGTTCACAATTGGCGCAATGGGAGCTCCTGGAAAAAATTTCTACAACCGGGCGTTTGCGGCTCAGGGTCTCGGTGACGATGTTGCCGCAGTCGCCGAGTTGTGGCATGCCGGTAAGCGTGACGAGGCAGCTGCGCGGGTTCCGATCGAGCTTGGCTTCAAGACCAATCTGCTCGGCCCCGCTGACACGATCAAGGAACGTCTTCGCATGTATCGGGGCGCGGGAATCACGTCGATGCAAGCCAAAGTGTCGGGGCCTCACCGCATCGACATTGTCGCTCAACTGATCGATGTGATGACTGAACTTAACGCTGAGCCGAGCGAGATGAAGTGAGTTTCACCTGACAGACTGGTCCGTGTGAAGCACAACTTGTCGCAGGGACGTGAGATCGTTGCCATTCCCGGCCCGAGCATCATTCCTGACCGGGTGCTGTCAGCGATGCATCGAGCAATGCCCGACATTTATGAGGGCGACCTCACGACGGTGATCGATTCGGTGTGGGCCGGGCTTCCCAAAGTTGTGCAGACATCTGGACGAGTGTTTGTGCCGATTGGCAACGGCCACGCAGCATGGGAAATGGCCTTATCGAACACATTGTCCCGGGGTGATCATGTGCTCGTATTGAACTGTGGCCGCTTTGCCGCAATTTGGGCTGAGATGGCCGAGTTCAACGGCCTGAATGTCGAGGTGATGGAAGCCGAGGAGGGGTTCGCGAATGAACCGTCTGCTCTTGAAGAACGCCTTCGTGCTGATGTCGATCACAAGATTGCAGCGGTGCTCACCGTTCACGTCGATACTGCGACCTCGGTGCGCAATGACGTTCCGGCGCTTCGTCGGGCGATCGATGCTGCGGGCCATCCGGCACTGTTCATGGTTGATTGCATTGCGTCGATGGGTTGCGAGCGGTTTGAGATGGATGCGTGGGGCGTCGATGTAACGATTGCGGCAAGCCAGAAAGGCATGATGACACCTCCCGGGCTCGGCTTGGTGTGGGCGAACGCTAAAGCGCTTGGCGCTCACGAGAGTGCAGATCTGCGCACCCGCTATTGGGATTGGACGTATCGCAGCGAAGAAGGTCCGTATTATTTGCGGTTCTGTGGAACTCCGCCGGTGTCGCACCTCTTCGGATTGGCTGAGGCACTGGCAATGATGGCCGAAGAGGGTTGGGAAGCTCGATGGGAGCGACATCGGGTGCTCGCCGATGGTGTTCGTGCTGCAGTCGATGCGTGGTCGACACCAGGCGGCATTGGGTTCATTGCGCAGCGCGAAGATCAACGATCGGATTCGGTGACCTCGGTGACGACCGGTTCAATTGATGCGGTTGAGTTGCGCAGGCTGTGTCGCCAACAGATGGGTGTGACCCTTGGCCTCGGCATCGGCAGTGATGAATCAGCCTCGTTCCGCATCGGGCATATGGGCCATGTCAATGCGCCAGCCATTGTTGGTGTGCTTGGATCGATCGAGACGGCCCTCATGTCGATGGGTGCTCCGCTGGGAGCGTCAGGAGTGCAGGCCGCAACTGCGGCGCTGTCTCAGTAGTTCACAGATACTGGTGAACGTCGTTGCTCATTTGGCTCGACGGTTCGTTGTGTCGTGAGTCGGGTTAGCGTTTGGCGGTGGGTTTCTTTCAGTGGGTATTCGGGCGTCACGAGTCTCGACCGCCTGATGCGGAGCGTTCTATTGAGGCAGCGTGGTTGCCGCTTTGGCAGGCGCAGCTGGTGTTGCATGAGTTGTGGGAGCGTGGGATTCCGGCAGTGCAGTCTGAAGACTTTACTTCGCACCTACGGTTTGGCGCTCGAGAGCCGATGGCACGAATTTTTGTGATGGAACCCCGTCTCGCAGACGCACTTGATGTGATCGAATCTGTGATCGGTGAAGAGCCTGCAACCTTGCATGGTCACGATTGGCCCGGGTGGATTCGTCACCCAAATGCATTGAGTGATGGCGAGTCGCCCTCAGTCGGTAATTCACCTGAGATACCACCTGCGGGAGATCAGTAGTGACCTCACCTCACCCACGCCTCGGAGTTGCTCTTGGCGCCGGAATTAGCTTCGCCGGGGTCATGCATTTTGTTCGCCCCGAGTTCTTCGACGCAATTGTTCCACCGTGGCTCCCGCTTTCACAGCGGTTTTGGACATTGATCAGCGGCGTTGCCGAGTTGGTTGTTGGTGTCATGTTGTTCGTTCCGAGATGGCGGCGATCAGGCGCAATTGCGCTTTTTGCACTTCTCGTGGTCGTGTACCCGGCAAATCTCTACATGACTTGGGATTGGCGTGACCGCCCCGCGGGAGAACAAGTTGTGTCTTGGGCTCGATTGCCGTTGCAGTTTGTGTTGTTTGCGTTAGCGCGCATGGCAAGTGGCCCGTGGCGCACTTCCACGGTTGGAGGCTGAGTTTTCAGAGAGATTGAAGGAACTCTCGAATCGCGAGATTGACCTCATTGGGATGGGTCATATTCGGAGCATGGGCGGCACCCGCAACTTCGACCACACCTCGACTATCGCGAACTCCGTTTGCCAACAAGTACCCACGATCGAGGGAGATTCCTGCGTCTTCGGTGCCATGAATGACCAAGGTTGGACACGAGATTTCTCCAAGTCGGTCAACGAGGTCTTCCCGACCGAGCAGAGTCGCGCCCGCCAGCTGAAGCTGCTCCGCGTCGAGTTCCGCCCAGATTGGTTTCCAATCGGCCTCAAGACGTTCGTCGCCAAGAATTATTTTGCCAACAACATCGAATACGAACGATCTTGTCTCGTCATCACCGCCAGCAAAGGCTTCAACCATCTTCTTGTTGCCTTCGAGGGTTTCGGGATCGTCGACGTCGGCGGCGGAGTCGATGAAGATCAAGCCTGACACTCGCTCCGGAGCCGTGAGGGCTGCTCTCATCGAAAGGAACCCACCCTGTGACATGCCTGCAAAAACGGCTTGTTCGATGCCGAGATGGTCGAGAATCGCGAGTGCGTCATTTGCTGAATCCCAATAGGTGAACGGTCCGGTGGCTGGTGTTCCTCCGAAGCCACGCTCATCCCACGCAATGCACCGGTAATCGGGAGCGAGCGCCTCCAACTGCGCATCGAACATGGTGTGATTCATCATGAACCCGTGGCTAAATAGCACGACTGGACCGTCGCCGCCGGTGTCTCGGTAGTTGATTTTAATGCCGTTGATTTCTGCAGTTGCCATGTGATGAACGTAGTTCGTTCACAACCGTTCACCGATGGTCGGCGGGTAGGTTGTGAGCGGTGTCGACCGCCACTAATTGACTAAATCCCGTTAGCAAAGAGTTAGTCGCAACAAGAATCGCGCCACCCGCAGCTGCGGCATTTGAAGTGGGCATGTTCGGGGTGAAGTTCTGAACCACAGAGCGGACATTCAGGAAATGTTCCGAATTTGGTGCGACATTCTGTTGCCGCACCGGCGATCGGCTGGGGTTGAGATGTGGAACCCCAAGTGCGGGCTTCGGTTGACATCAACACAGGCTGGCACGGCAGACCCTCCGAACAAAGGATTTCGTCCCCATTTGGCTGATAATTGGAGACCTCGGTACTGTCTCTCGGTTCACGTCAGGTGTCTAAAGAAATGGATCGACTCGGCGCTCACTTGTTATTGCACATCACAGTAGGGGCGCCGTGCAGGTTTTCCGACTCCTGACAGCGCCCAGGTCCATCGATAGTCGTCTGCCGGCACGACATAGTCGGGAAGGACATCAGGTCCGCATACGTCGGTCCCGATTGCTCAGGCCCAACCTGCCGCATAAAACCTCAAGGGAGGCAGGGGTCTAGATTTCGTTGTAGACGAAGCGCGTACCGCAATTTTTGATAGCTGGGTACGCAGCAGCGACCTCTTTCATCATGGTTCCGAACCATTCGCTACTCATCATCGCATCGGTAAATGCTCCGCATGCCTCAAATGAATCGAAATCAATCATGTACTCAACTCTGTCGACATCGCCACCGGCAAACGAACGCATAAGACGCGGATTTTTAGCTCCGAGGCTTTCATGAATTGGTGCGGCAGCTTTTGAACCCGCAATAACTCCTTCAAGAGCTGCCGGTGTGCCTTCCCATGTGGTAATCGCTGTGACAAGCATGTGTTCCTCCTCTAATTGCCTGTGCTCTCTCACAGTACTTTGGAGGCGGTTAGCGAAGTGAGTCGGTGAAGTTTTTGGCGTTTCGGGGTCCACGTGAAATCTGGTTTTCGGCCATGGGCCGGTTCTGGAATCGCCCGGTGAGAGACGGGTGTGAGATGCGAGCGGGTGATCGTTGCGAAATGACTATTGACCGCTGAGCACCGCACTGCGACACTGGGGCATGAACGTAAAGCAAGACTTTGATCGCATCACTGAAATGTTGTCAGCACTCATCGAAGGCACTGACGCTGCGCAACTTGATGACTCAACACCGTGCAGCGACTTCGCTGTCCGTGACCTCATTGGCCACTTCACGCTTGGCCGGTTCATATTCGCCGCAGGATTTGCAGCAGATAAGGAGCGAGGCGATGAACTACTTGCAGGAATGCCGGCCCGGATGGGTGACGTTGTTGCAAGTGGCCATAAGGAGACCTATCGCGACGCATCGGAGCGACTCGAACACGCCCTCGAGGGCTTCCCTGATCTTGATCAACCTGTGTCCTTAGTGTTCGGCGAAATGCCCGGCAGCTACGCGCTCCAAATGCTGTCTGCGGACAATTTCGTCCACTGCTGGGATCTTGCCAATGCGACCGGCCAGCAATTTGAACCACCAGAAGATCTCATCGCGTCGACACACGCATTCTTCGAGGGCTTCATCACCGATGCATCGCGTGATGGCGGCTCGTTTGCGCCTGCGGTTGAGGTTGCCGACGATGCGTCGTCGCTTGATCGCCTGCTGGGCCTGTGCGGAAGGCAGCACTAAGCACTTGGCTTTAAAGACGGTGCCATCAGGTGTCGTTGCCGTTATGTCAGAGAAATAACATTCTGCTGCCGCTTCAATCTGAGTGTAAGACGACTCTTTCTTGTCGTGCAGGAAAGAATGAGTGGCTGTTTAAGGCGACTTTGTTTTTGTTGTTCTTCGCGCCGTGAGCCGACCCCATACATATTGCGCAGGGCGAGATGAGAGGAATGGTCGAGTCAGACGGTAGGCCCTCCCCGGTACACACACGACGCGATTGCGACGCAGCGCTCGCTGAGTTTCCTCGACGACATCTTCAGGGCTGCACCACAAGAATCGGGGGACTTTCTGTTCGAGGTGGTGAAGCCCTGCACGAGCGTGAAGATTGGTGTGTACATAACCCGGGCACACCGCTACAACATCGACGCCGTGAGCGGCGACCTCGAGAGAGAGACTTTTCGCGTAGGAGGTCGAAAACGCTTTCGAGGCTGCATAAGGACCGGACTTCCTCATCGGTGTGAACGCCGCAATGCTTGAGACAATGACGACCGTTCCGACTCCGCGGGTAACCATGCCGGGGACGACACCTTCGCAGAGTCGAACGACGCCCGCTCCCATGAGGTAGGTCAGCCTGTCGATCTCTGGGCGAGGTAGCGATCCGGTTTCGGCTGCGGATGTCACCCCCGCATTTGCGATGAGGACGTCGACGTCGGCGCAGCTCGAAATGATTTGTTCTACCCCCTCGGCTTCAGAAAGATCGGCGGAGATAACAGTGCACTCACCAGGGGTGCCATGCAGCGATGCGTGGGCTTCCTCTAGCGCGTCGACATCTCGACCAATCAAGGTGACCTTGTGGCCGAGTTCGGAATGGTGACGTGCAAACGCAAGGCCAATTCCTGAGGATCCTCCGGTGATGACAACGTTGATGTCGCAATGATGTCACATCAGGCTTCAGTGATGATGTGGTGAGCAGGTTGGTGACTGCTCAAACGTTGATTTCAACCACGCGAGTTTTTACTGGGCGACGGGTCGGCGCCACGCCTCAACGACCTGTTCAACAGTGTTCGTGCGAATCACTGAGTGGTCGTCGGCGAGAACGTCGGTGAGCAGGCCGTCGGGTGCGTACAGATTGAACACAGCGATGGCGCCATCGGGGCCGCCTCGTTCCATATGGACATCTGGTTCGACGGTGTGGCTGTAGTCGCCGACTCGCCGAATGCGAGCACTGGTCTCGTTGCCGTCATCGTCGAAGTCGGTGACATGAAGTTCACCAGCGATAACCGTTGACGTGGTGGAGCAGAGGTGTCGATGGAAGTGGCAGTAACTGTTGGGTGCCCAGCGGTAGGCGAAGTCGAGGTGGCCGTCGTCGCCTACATGCAAGATTGCGCCCCAGTAATCGATTGGGTAGCCGAACCTTGGCGTGCCGGTGAAGTGGCTCCAATGCAGGTCAGGGTCGTTAAGCAAGTCCATGAGGAAACGGTACTGCATCGGTGGGCTCCCATTTTGCAGCGAGATTAGTGGACCATCTGTGGTTTGTTTGATGGATTGGAGGGGGCGAGGTTTCGGTAGGTGCCATCTGGCTACAGGAGTTGGCCTTGGAGCACTCGTTTCGGCCATCAACCTTGATACCCGTACCCGGAGCCCCGACTCCTAGGTTCGGACTGCTTTCAAGTGATATTCAAGGAAACGTATGAAGCAGTTGTGATCCGGTTGTGAGCCTCCGTAATGAGATGATGGTGTGGGCATTTGGTGTACGAGCCATAGATGCCTGATAGGACATATCCGATGCAGTGTGCGGCGTGTTCGACCCCCGGGGCTACACGTGCTT
>Ga0310343_10001385_pt1 | contig 12344 bp, 7 predicted proteins | sample HC15DNA2025_MG_FD_203519 | JGI IMG/M metagenome (GOLD analysis project Ga0310343, IMG submission 203519) | Marine microbial communities from station ALOHA, North Pacific Subtropical Gyre - HC15-DNA-20-25_MG | ecosystem: Environmental > Aquatic > Marine > Oceanic | place: Pacific Ocean: North... | reverse complement strand
CTACCGGGTCAATTTCGACGGGAGCGGCTTGACGGCCCTCACGGAGGGGAACGGTTGGCACAAAATCGACTATTCGCCCAGCCGCAAGTTCATCCTCGATACCTACTCCCGGGTCGACTTGCCCCCGGTCCACGAACTGCGCCGAGTATCCGACGGCAAACTGGTTTGCAAACTGGAGCAAGCGGACGTCGGCGAACTGGAAGCCGAAGGATGGAGGCCGCCCGAGGTGTTCAAGGCCAAGGGAAGAGATGGAAAGACTGACATCTGGGGCATCGTGTGCCGACCGGCCGACTTCGATCCGAAAAAGAAATATCCCGTGCTCGAAAGCATGTATGCCGGCCCGCACGACTCCTACGTCCCCAAGCAGTTCAGTCCGGGGCGACGCTTCTCGGCCTGGACCGACATGGGGTTCGTGGTGGTGAAGATCGACGGCATGGGAACGGCCAACCGCTCCAAGGCCTTTCACGACGTGTGTTGGCAAAACCTTAAGGATGCGGGCTTTCCGGACCGCATCCTCTGGCACGAGGCATTCGCCGAAAAGAACCCATGGTACGACATAAGCCGAGTAGGAATATACGGAGGCTCGGCCGGCGGGCAAAGCTCGACCGGGGCTCTTCTCTTTCACCCAGAGTTCTACAAGGTAGCGGTTTCATCCTGCGGGTGCCACGACAACCGCATGGACAAGGCATCCTGGAACGAGCAGTGGATGGGGTATCCCGTCGGTCCCCACTATTCGGAATCTTCCAATATCGACAACGCCCACCGCTTGAAGGGAAAGCTCATGCTGATCGTGGGGGAACTGGACAAGAACGTCCCACCGGAATCCACCTATCGCCTGGTCGATGCGCTCGTGAGGCAAGCGAAGGATTTCGAGTTCGTGCTCATCCCCGGGGGAGGACATGGGGACGGAGGTCGCTACGGGGACCGTCGACGGAAGGATTTCTTCAGGGAACACCTGCTTGGAATCAAGCCGCCCGACTACAACTCGAGACCCTGAGCATTCCATACCCCCACCTTAAGGTTTTTTAATGGATCCAATAAATATCCTTGATTCGATTATTTTCTCAAAATACTTATTTATCTGGTGAGCGAAGTAGGAAAATGCAAGACGTGTGGGGCTGAAATTACCAGGAGCACCACCTTTTGCAGGGGTTGCAACACCGTTTTCCCCGAATTCGTCGAGATTACCGCCGGGGATCCCCAGAAGGAAGACCCCAAGAAGACCGAAGCTCCCGACTATGAGGACTTGACCTACTCCTCGCCGACCTATTCCAAGGATGAGGAAGGCGACGCCCCAAAGGAGCCCCCGACGGAGACGAAACCGCAAGAGTCTCCGCAACAACTCGAACCGGAAGCGCCACCAGTCGGCCCCGATCTTCCAAAGCGCGAACCCAAGGCTTCGTCTCCCGAACCGGAACCACCTTCGGACCCGCAGCCCGAGCCTTCCCCGCGGGAGGAACCGTCCAAGGCGGCCGACAAGCAAGCCCAAAGCCGGGAAACCCAAGCAACCGGAAAATCCACCTCAGGGGAATTCGCCGTTTTCGAGGATCCCAAGCTCACCCGGGCCCCCGTCGGATCCAGGCTGCTGGAATCGGGGAAGAAGGTTTTCTCCAGCGCCGAGGTCATCGCCGACTTGGCCCGGGAAACAAGCAGGTCGCCCGAGGAAGTGTCGGGGGTGGTCGATGGGTTTTGGGAGTACCTGGCGGACGTCCGCAACCATTATGCACCGAACAACAATCGGCATTGGATTCTGGGCATCCCGCACTTCGGGACCTTCCGCTTCCGCTTCCGGTGGAAAAAGGGGCGATTCTTGAGAAAACTGACCTTCAAGTCATCCGCATCCCCATCCGCCAAGGCCCACCGGAGAACCTATTCCTCCAAATGGGCGGACCAATGGTCGGGGGACAAGGCTGGCCTGTCCAGGCGCAGAAAGATATCCCTATATATCTCGGAACGCTGCGGATTGCCCCTGCCCCAGTCGGACCGGGTCTTCAACCGGCTTCTTCGAACGATCCGCGAGTTATGCGAAGGAGGCGGCAGGATTCACTGGGCCCGCCGTGGAACGATGGGGACCTTTCAACTCGTGGATAAAAAGGAGAGCTCGGGCAGAAACATGCAAACCGGGGAAAGAATTACCGTTCGAACTGGACGGGATTCCATAACCGGGGAAAGAATCCCGGCGGAAGGAAACGAGCATTTTTCCTTCTCCGCATCCAAGGGATTCCTGGCCAGGCTCAATGCCCCTGATTCTCCTGCCGGAGAACAATCTTCAAGGACGCGATCGGCAAGATCCGTAAACATGAACGGCCAAAAAGCCAAGAATGGCACGTCGGGATGTTCCTTTTTCCTCGTTATAGCCGTCCTTAGCGGACTTTGGCTGAGCTTTCTGTGGCTCGCCGAGGACGAGAAACATTCGGATCATTGGGAAGAAGATTGGCCGCTGGCGACGGTGGATGCGCAAACGGCCTCCTATCCCTTAAAAGGGTTAAGGGTCGACGAGCAAACGGGCCGCACTCCCAATTCCCTTGGCGAGCCCGGAACCCGTGCCCGGATTGACTTCTCCAACAGTATGCCTTTCCCTATCAAACTCTACTGGGTCGACTTTAGGGGAAAGAAACAACTTTATACCACCCTTCCCCGGAATTCCGTGGTCTCCCATCACAGCTACGTCAATCACGTTTGGCTGGCTACCACCCTTGAGGGTGAACCGATTTCGTACTTCGTCGCAAGGGGAACCGGTTCCTGGATTGCCGAGATCACTGCCTTTCCCGAGGAGCCTGCGTTGCCTTCAGCCGACCACCGGTAAAACAAGAAGCCATGCATCCAAAAAAAGCCGTCCCCACGGGCCTCTCTGAGCTGGCCCGACTCCTTGGGATGGATGCGGGCAGGTTGACCCAGTTGTCAGGTGAGGCGGAGGGACTCTATGACCGCTTTCCTCTGCGGACGCGCAGGAGGCGCCCCCGCTGGATCGAGGCCCCCAAGCCCTTTCTCAAACTGGTCCAGCGCCGGCTGCTCGACCGCTTGCTTTACGGTTTCGCTCCCCACCCCGCCGCCCATGGCTTCTACCCGGGGCTTTCCATCGTCACGAATGCCCGAGCGCACATCCGCTCGGCTTGGGTGATCTCCTTCGATCTTAAGGATTTCTTTCCCACAACGGACGAGGAAAAGGTCGGGCGGGCATTGAGAAACTACTACTCGCTCGAGAAGAACGCTCTCGAAGTCATCCTGCGCTTGGTCTGTCGGGAAGGCTCCCTTCCCCAAGGCGCCCCGACCAGCCCGCACCTTGCGAACCTCGCCTTTTTAAAAGGTGATGAAAGGCTTGGTGAACTCGCCTACGATCATGGGCTTGCCTACACGAGGTATGCGGACGACATGACCTTTTCCGGAAACGGGTTACCGGATGGATTCGAAGATCTGGTCGAGCAAATAGTCCGCCGGACCGGCTACCGCCTCGCCGGAGAAAAGACCAAGCGCATGGGCAGACACCAATGCCAGAAGGTAACCGGCCTGGTGGTCAACGAGGGAGTGAGGTTGCCCCGCAACCAAAGAAGACGACTGCGGGCCATCCGGCGGGATATCGAGACAAGGGGCATCGAGAGCGCCCTCGCCCGGGGTGGGTTCGATTCCTTTTGCGAGCTCAAGGGCCACCTGGCCTTCGAGCGGATGGTTGGCGAAGGAAACTAAGCGCCGCGGGGTTTCCAAAACCTACGTCCGAAGAACGGGTGAGCAGTCCAACCGCTGGTTGAGGCGTGTAATGATTCTGCTGACTTGTCTGCAGAATAATTACGCCACCCGTTCGAAGGAGACAACCGGCTGACCGCGGCGGTACGCCGCAGCGAAGGCCCGACTCCGAATTGGAATCGCCTTTTTGATTGTAGGCTAGGTCCGATGAAAACCCCACGACACCTTTAATGTGTCTTTACTTGCAAGAAAAAGTCAAGTCATGCCGAGCAATTTCTTGACTTGGGTCGAATTGACCCATGCATTGAGGGATGGACCCATCCGAGCATCGGGAATACCTGCGCGACCTCTCCCTCCGTCTGGTTAGGCTCTCGGGCAACCAGCGTATCCGCAAGCGTATCCCCGGGGCCGGCGGGGGGGATGCCTTCAACGTACTGGACGAGGTGCCCCAGTACCTCCTCGATCACCTACTCGAGGGAAAGGCGCTCAGCCTGGCCCCCTACCCCAACGTCGAGGAGATGCTCGGGGACGAGAAGACCGATGCCTTCGAGAAAGCCTTCAACGAGCTCCGGGAGAAGGAGGGCCGCGAGTTCGATTCCCTCGACGAGGAAGAGGAAAGAGCCCTCAAGGACCGTACCCGCGAGGTTCTTGACCTTCCTCCGATCGAGGAAATCCTGCCCAACCATTCCGTCGACCTTCCCCGAACGCCAAAGGGGGAAGGAAGTCCCGAGCCCAAACACCTCGACCGGTTCGTCCAGACGGACGTTCCCGAGGAGGTCTTTGCCGCCACCCTATCCAGAATAGAGAAGCGCAGACTGGTCTATCTCAGGGAAAAGGGTCTCATGACCTTTTACCTCGCCACGGGCTTCCTCGAGTGGACGAGGCAAAAGCCGAACATGAAGGACTTCTATGTTTTCAATTCCCCGCTTTTGCTCCTGCCCTTGAATTTTTCCGTTAGTTCCACCTCCGGAAAAATCAACTACATGGGGGCCGACTTGCGGCTTAACGAAGATCTGTTCCACGCCCTCAAGGAGGCCACGGGGGAAGAACCGCCCGGGCTTCCCGAAGCCATGGAAGAGGATTCGGAAAACTTCGACGTAGACGCCTACCTCGACCTGTTCCAAGACTACGCAACCAAGAACGGAAGGCCCGAGTGGACCCTCCGCAGGAGGATGGCGATAGGCATCTTCAGGTCGACCGGCATCTCCCCATCGGAACTGCTTCCGGAACGTTTCTCCGATGAAAGCATTGCCCGAATGGGTTCCTGGGTACTCGGCGGCGACACCGTCCAGGAGCGGCTCTCCCTGCGGGACGTCGACGACGAGAAGAACACGAAAACGGTGCCCGCCTTCGCCCTGCCCGTGGATAGTTCCCAACACTCGGCCGTTCTCGACGTTGCGGAAGGAACGAGCTTGGTGATCGAGGGACCGCCCGGGACGGGGAAGTCGCAGACCATCGTCAACCTCATCGCGAGCGCCATCAACCAAGGAAAGAAGGTCCTTTTCCTCGCCCAGAAGACGGCCGCTCTGGAAGTGGTCCGCCATCGCCTGGGAAAGGTCGGGTTGGGCTCGAAATGCCTCGCCATTCACTCCGAGTACTGTTCGCGCTCCCAGCTTTTCGAGGAAGTGGGTGTCCGAATCAACAAAGAAGCGGCTGACAAACCCATCCGGCGGGAATTCAACCGCCTGCGCAAGCGACGGGACGCATGCATCAAAAAACTCAACCGCTATTCCAGCCTGCTTTCCGTCAAACTGGGTACCCAAGACGCGGAATCGGACGATGAGGATCTATATTCGGCCTACGAGGCAGTAAACGAGCATTCCATGCTCTCCCACGTCCCTAACCACCTCACGGACGACTTCTCTCCCCCGGCCCAGGTCGGGAAGACCGTCATGGAGGACTCCCGAAAAGCCTGTGGGCCCATCGAGGACCTTGCCCGCAAGCTTGGACCGGAAATCCCAGGGAAGCTCAAGTTTTTCAGGCGTTCGAAGCCTTTCTCGCCCTTTGAGCTGGATGAACTCGATGCGCGCATGCATGAGGGACTCTCCGTGCTGGAACCCGTTCCCGAGAGCGGTGAGGAGACGAAACTGGACGCCCTGAAAGCCGAACTGAATCGCAAGGGTGATCTCCTGGAAAACAGGATCAAGCTCGACGAACTGGAAACGGAACTGGAGAAGGACTTCAAGAATTACGAGGACCTCCGTCCCGAGAGCCTCAGCCAGGTCATCGCCACGCTCTGGCGGGCCAATTTCCTAACCGCCTGGATCTGGCCAAGCTTCCGAAGAGCCAGGAACGAGGCCAGAAGCTGGGTTCGAAACCCCGAGGTAAGTTTCTCCACGCTCCGGGCCATGGTCGACAAGCTCAAGGAGAACCTCAAGCAAAGCGAGCAATTGAACGGACTGCTCGAGAAAGGGGGAGCGGAATCTTCAAGCGCGGCCGACCTGACCGCCGAGAGGGAACGACTGGGCGACTTGCTCGACCGCCTGAACAAGGCCGCCGAAATCCTTCAGGCGGAGAAATCTATCCTCGAGGAGCCCGTCAACGCCCCCGATCTCAGGAACAAACTGCAACTTTTGCTCGCCCACAAGAGCTCGCTCCCTGACCTGACCGCCTTCAACCAGTCTCTTTCCGAGCTCGACGCAACCTTCCGTTGCAATGACTTTCTCCGCTCCGCCCTGACGCTCGACCATCCGCTCGAGGAGGTCTTCGCCAAGCGATTGCTCCGCGAGCTCTGTCGTGAACTCTGTAAGGAAAAGCCGGATTTTCTTGAGTTCAGGGGAGACGAAATCGAGCGACTGCGCAAGGAACTCGGCGCCATGGAGGAGGAAATGAGGTCTCTTTACTGCCGCATGCTGGCCGCCACCTCCCCGGATCCCAAGCAAGTTCATTCCGTAAACGCCCGCAGGGTCGGGGAAAAGCGCGGCCTCGCCCTGCTTCGCCACGTGGGGGCAAAGACCAAGGCCCGGGTCACCGTGCGGGAACTCCTTCACCGGGCCGGGGAAGCCCTCAACGAGTATTGCCCCTGTTTCCTCATGACCCCCTCGTCGGTCGCGGACTTCCTGCCCCCCTATCATTCCTTCGACCTGCTCATCATCGACGAGGCATCCCAGATGCTGGTCGAGGAGGCCGCCGGTTCGCTTCTCCGGAGCAAGCAAATCGTCATCGTGGGGGACCAGCAGCAGATGCCACCCACCCGCTACATGGTCTCCACCCTCGACGTACCCGAGGACGAGGACAAGGACGAGTCCATCCTCGAGAGGGCCAGCTTGGCCCTTCCCTACAAGCGGCGCCTTCTCTACCACTACCGCTCCGAGGACGAGAACCTGATCGCCTTTTCCAACCACGAGTTTTACGACAACGAGCTTCTCACCATACCCAACCTCAGGGAAGACCCGACCCTCGGGGTCGACCTGGTCCGGGCGGGCGGGCTTTACGAGAGCGGCAAGGACGGGTCCTCCCGAAACCCCAACCCGGTGGAGGCGGAAAAGGTAGTGGAGATGATCCTCGAGCACATGGAGGCCTTCCCGAAACGCTCTCTCGGGGTGGCCGTCCTGAACCTCCGCCAAGCCACCCGCATCGAGGAGCTTTTCGAGGAAGAAGCCGCCGGAAACTCCATCGTCACCCATTTCCTCAACCAGTGGCAGGACACACCCGAGTACTTCTTCATCAAGAACCTGGAAAACGTTCAGGGGGACGAGCGCGACGTCATCCTGATCGCCACGGTCTTCGGGAAGAACTCCGAGGGTAAAGTCTACCAGAGGTTCGGACCGATCAGCCAGCCCATGGGGGAAAACAGGATCAACGTACTGATCACCCGGGCTAAGAAACGCCTGCGGTTGTGCACCTCCCTCGAGCCGACGGACCTGACCCTCGAGAAGGAGGGCCCGCAAGTCTTGAGCCGCTATCTTGCCTATGCGGACTCCGGCGAATTGCCGGGAGAGGCGGCCCGCGACTCGGCATCCGTCGCCTCGGGTCCGGAAAAATGGTTCTCCGAGCGCCTGCGCTCGGACGGCTACGAAGTCGAGACCCAGGTGGGAATTAGTGGATGGAAGGTCGACGTTGGAGTGAAATCCCCCGACAAACCGGACGAATTTCTTTGCGGAATCGAGCTGGACGGTCCATCCTACCACCTCGCCCCGGGAGCCCGCGACCGGGACGTGGGCCGCCCCCTGATCCTCAAGGCCAAGGGGTGGCGGATGATCCGGGTGTGGAGCATCGACTTCTTCCACGACCCGGAAGCCGAATACGCGCGGGTCCTCCGCCTGATCGAGAAAGCCCGGCAAAAACCGAAACCGGAAAAACAAAACCAAGAAGAACCAACGCCATGACTCGAACGTTCATACTTCCCCTCATCCTTGCCCTCATCCCCGGGGCCTGGGCCAAGGAGCGAGCCCTTTTCGACGGAAAATCCCTGCAGGCCTTCGATTTCGCGCCGGGGGCATGGGAGATCGAGGCCGACGGTTCCGTCGTCTGCCGGATGCAGGAGACCAAGGACAAGAAGGGAAAGACCCGCCTGCGCGGAATGGGCTACCTCTGGACCAAGGATGAATTTTCCGACTTCGAGCTCTCTCTCGAGTACAAGCTCTCCCCGGGAGCAAACTCCGGGATCTTTTACCGCACCGACAAGAACAACCCGGTCAACGGAGGCTTCGAGATCCAGCTGATGGACAACGAGGGCTTCCAGAAAAAGGCGAACAAGGTTCTTCCGGCAAGGAAGTTAAACGCATCCTTTTACGACGGAGTCGCGCCGAAGGGTGACTATTCCAAACCCGTTGGACAATGGAACCATAGCCGGCTCGTCTGCAAAGGGCCGGAGGTTTCCTTTCATCTCAACGGGAAACTTGCTTTCAAGATCAACTTGAATGACTGGAAGGAAGCGGGCAAGAACCCCGACGGCTCGGTCAACAAGTTCAAGGTCGCGCTCAAGGATCTTCCGGGAAAGGGACGAATCGGCTTCCAGAACCATGGCCAGGTGGTGTGGTTCCGCAACGTCTCGATCAAGGCACTCTAGGTGAAAGCCCTCGTTGCTGCCCTCGTCTGTATCCTGATCGCAGGATCGGCCCACGCTTCGGAAAACTGGCCCCGTTTCCGCGGACCCAACGGGGCGGGCGGAGCCGATTTCGCCATTCCACCGGCCTGGGGAAAGTCATCCTTCCGATGGGAGGTGGCTCTCGATGAAAACGGACACGGCTCCCCCGCGGTTTGGGGCGACCTGGTCTTCCTTAACTCGGCCGCGGACAAGGGCAAGACCCGCAAGGTCATCTGCATCGATGCCCGCGCTGGCAAGGTCAACTGGACTCGATCCTACCCCTCCAAGACCCACAAGACCCACCGCTTCAACAGCTTCGCCTCCAGCACCCCGGCCCTAGACGCGAAAAAGGTCTACTCCGTCTGGGGCCATTCCAGCGAGCTCAAGGTCTGCGCCCACTCCCATGCCGGCAAGCTCCTTTGGGAGAAGGATCTCGGGGGCGTCAAGGGAGGGCACGGCTTCGCCGTTTCCCCCATCGTCTTCGAGGATCTGCTCATCGTGCCCAACGATCAGGAAAAAGGCGGAGGCTCCCACTATGCCCTGGATTGCTCGACTGGGGAAATTCGTTGGAAGGTTCCCCGGGCAAGCAAGCGCCTGACCTATTCAACCCCTTGCATCTTCACTTCTCCCAAGGGCAAGCCCGAGCTGATCTTCACCAACTGGTGGCTGGGATTCACCAGCCTGGAACCGAACACCGGCCGGAAGCTCTGGGAACTCTCCGTTTTCGGACGGCCCCACTCGGAGCGGGCCATATCCTCCCCAATCGTTGCGGGGGAGCTCGTTCTGGGGGTCTGTGGATTCACCACCCTCGACAAGCACCTGGTGGCCATACGGCCGGCCTCCGCATCCGCCGATGGGAAAGCCCGTGAGGTATGGAGACTGGAAGAAACCATGCCCCACATCCCCTCCCCCCTTCTGTCGGGCAACCGCCTCTACCTGTGGGCCGACAACGGAGTCATCACTTGCGTCCGGCCGCAAACGGGCGAACAGGTTTGGAAGGCCCGGGTTGAGGGAGTCAAGGATACCTTCTTCGGGTCACCCGTTCGCGCGGGAAACACGATCTTCTGCGTTTCGGCATTCGGGAAAGTCGTGGCGATTGCGGACGGGGACGAATTCCGGCAACTGGGCGTGACGGATCTCAATCAAGTTTGCCGGTCCACCCCCGCCTTGGCCAACGGCGACCTTTACCTGCGCACGGCCGAGCGACTGATCTGCATCCGGGGAACCGGAAAGGACTGAAGCCTCTCAGTTGTTCTGAAAGTCGGCCAGGATCCTGAGAAGGGCGCCGGCCGGGATCTTGCTGACGTAGCTCATCTTGGTCCGCTTGAAGTAAAAGACCTTTTCCTTTCCGCTCGCTTCCACCCAGAAACACTGCCAACGCTCGTTGCCCAGCTCGTTAAGGTCCGTCTCCAGAACCTTGGCGTCCTTGGGGCCATAGGTCACGACCTTGTATTCCCAGTCGCCGATGTTGTCGATATCCTTGAGGAGCCAATCCTTGGACTTCTCGGTCAGGACCTTGCCGTCTTCGAAAGTCTCGGAATATTTTTCCTTGGCCCCCTTGACCCCTTTGTCGTAGAGCTCCTTGCCCGCCTGCACCTTTTCCTTGAGCCGCTCGGTGTAGGTTTTTTCCTTTTTCTCCTCGGCCGCAAAAAGAAAAGTCCCGGTAAAAAGACAGAAGGAAATCAAAATCATGGCTTTCATAAGGAATGTGATACGACGAGAACAAGTGGCTGGTCAAGCGATAGTAGGCCCCCCCGGATCTGATTCCAAAGTCGGGCGAGCTCCGTTCGATTCCCCCGAAACCGTCAAAGGAGGGACTTGACCATCCCTTCGATACCCCGAAAACTGAACCGTTCATGAACCGGCTCGTTCCAACCTTTTTCATTCCCTCCCTTGCGGCCATCCTCATGCCGGGGCTCTTCTCCAAGCCCCCGATCCCCACACCGAAAGACAATCCGGCCGTCGGTCCGGTCGAGCCATCCTTCCTCGAGCCTATCCTCAAGCCCAAGTTCAATTTTGAGTACCGCAAGAAGGGACCTCACGGATCACCCAACAGCATCGAAGCAAAGGTGGCGGAATCTTCCGTCGTCTTCGACGTAAAAAGCGGCTCAGGCATCGGGTCGGGATCGATCAAACTCAAAGAAGGTAATTGGCCGAAGCAGGTCTTGGTGCGCCTCCACCTCAGAGGCTTGGAAGGATTCAGCGTATCAAATGGCAAAAAGACCATCCAACGGAGCGACCTGAACGTCCGCATGCTCGATCCGGAAGGCAATCTTCTGGAGGGCAAATACTTGCTTGAGAACAAAGGATACTACGAGGCGAGCATACCTTCTTCACTCCTTGGTCCGGAAGTAAGGGAAATCCAAATTCGCTGGGTCGACTTCTACCGGGGATAGCGCAACGGCCTAAACCTTGGGCTTCCATCCCTTGCGGTATTTCCTGCCCCAGAGCTTCTCGCCCGCCGAGTTCCCGATCAGCTTGCCTCCCTCCATGGGATCGCAGCTAAGGGAACCGGTCGTCCGGTAGGCGATATTGGCGAGGTGGCAGAGCTTGGCGCTATTCTGAGCATCCCCGATCTCGGAGTTAAGCTCGATCCCCTTGTCCCGGACCGCCTCGACGAAGTTCTTGAAATGATCGGGCTCCCCGCCCGGGCCTGATTTATTTTCCAGCTCCTTGCCGTCGCGGTCGAGAATGCGGTAATCGTTCCCCCCATTGGTGGTCAACGAACCCTTTTCCCCGTAGAATTTACAAAAGGGCAGGTCCTCGTCCCGACGAGGATCGCAGCTACTCCCGCTCCAGGAGATCAGGCAATCCCCGAAATGAAAGGTCGCTTCGCCCGTGTCGGGGGTTTCCTGATCGTCGTCGAAATAGTAGCGGTCCCCGTTGTAGGTTACGCGCTCGGGCAAGTCCACTCCGAGGCCCCAGCGGGCGACGTCGATGGAATGCACCCCGTTGTTTGCCATTTCTCCCCCACCCCAGTGCCATCGCCAATGCCAGTTGTAATGGACCAGGTTGTCGACGTAGGGCTTGTGTGGGGTCGGCCCCTCCCAGAGCTCGTAGTTCAAGCCCTCGGGGGGCTTGGCCGGCTTACCCTTGCCAATTGAAGTCCGCCTGTTGTTGTACCAAGTCCGGGCCGTGTGCACCCTTCCGATCACACCCTCGCGAAGACGCTGCATGGCCTCCCGAACGTGCGGGTAGCTCCTCCGCTGGTTGCCCATCTGTACCCTGCGGTCGTACTTGCGGGAGGCCGCCACGATCATGTCCGCCTCCGCCATATTGTGGCTGCCGGGCTTCTCCACGTAGACGTGCTTGCCGGCCTCCATGGCGAGTATGGCGGCCGGGGCGTGCCAGAAATTCGGGGCCGCGATGGAGAGAACGTCCACCTCGGGATCCTCGAGGATGCGCCTGAAGTCGACGACCCCCTTGGCATCCCCCGCCTTGAGGGCCTTGGTACCCCGGGCGATGCGCTTCTCATCGACGTCGCAGACGTAGGCCACCTCGACCCCGAAAGTCTCGGCAAAGCGCCTGACGTGGGCGACCCCACGGCTCAAGCCGATTACGCCCACCCGCAGGTGATTGCTCGCCTTGTTGGCGGCCCGCATGGAACCGGGCGAGAGGGAAAGGGCACCGGCAA
>Ga0310343_10001384_pt1 | contig 12347 bp, 9 predicted proteins | sample HC15DNA2025_MG_FD_203519 | JGI IMG/M metagenome (GOLD analysis project Ga0310343, IMG submission 203519) | Marine microbial communities from station ALOHA, North Pacific Subtropical Gyre - HC15-DNA-20-25_MG | ecosystem: Environmental > Aquatic > Marine > Oceanic | place: Pacific Ocean: North... | reverse complement strand
GATTACCATGCTGCTCCCATGTGCACGCCCAGTCGAGGTCAATTGCTTACTGGTTTGGATGCTGCCAGGAACGGTTCCATCAACGTCAGCTCGGGACGGACTTTGCTTCGGGCCGAGTTGCCAACCATGGCGAACTTTTTTCAAGATGCCGGTTACAAGACCGGTATATTCGGAAAATGGCATTTGGGAGATAATTTCCCTTTCCGACCCGAGGACCGTGGATTTGACGAAACCCTTTGGTTTCCCTCCTCTCACATCAATTCCGCGGCGGATTGGTGGGACAATGACTACTTTGACGATACCTTCATGGTGAATGGAGAGCGGCAGCAGGTTCCTGGATTTTGCACAGATGCCTTTTTTCGGGAAGCAATGACTTGGATCAAGCGGCAGGCTGATTCGGGTAATCCCTTTTTCGCTTATATTCCCACCAATGCGCCGCACAGTCCGTTCTGGGCTCCGGAAAAGGAATTGAAGGAGGCGCGAGAAGCGATGGAAGGCCACGAACTGCCCAACTTTTCCGGGGTAAGGCGCGAAGACCTAGCCGGGTATTTCGCTATGATTCTCAACATTGACCAAAACCTCGGTAGATTGATGCGATTTCTCGAGGAGGAGGGACTGGCGGAGAGTACTATTCTTATCTTTCAGACGGATAACGGCACCACATTTGGCGACCGGTATTATCCGGCCGGCATGCGAGGCAGAAAAGCCCAGCTCTGGGAAGGCGGTCACCGGGTGCCCTTCTTCTTGCGGTGGCCAGGAGGTAACTTGGGGGATCCTCGCGACGTCGTAGGACTGACCACGATCCAGGATGTTTTACCTACTTTGCTCGATCTTTGTGAAATCCAAGCCCAACAAAATCCCGATTTTGATGGCGTGAATTTGGCACCTGTGTTTCGCGGGCAGCAAAGTGCCCCCCCCGAAGACCGCATGCTTGTGATTAACTACAGTCGTTTGCCTTTCGGCTTCGAGTACCCTTCTCCTGACGCTCCGTCCAATTTGTATCGCGAGGGAGGCCTCGTGCTGTGGAAACGTTGGCGTATGTTGCAGGACCGTGAGCTATACAACCTGGATAAGGATCCTCTGCAGCAGGACAACGTGATCGATCAGTACCCTGAGGTGGCTCTCAGAATGCGAGCGCACCTGGATGCTTGGTGGGGTGAGGTGAATGATATGGCCAACGAACCCCAGGCCGTTATCATCGGAAGCGACCGGGAAAATCCCATGATGCTTTCGGCTTGCGATTGGCTGGATGTGTTTGTGGACCAGCAGGTGCAGGTGCGTCGTGGTGTGGGGAAAAATAGCTATTGGATGCTGGAGGTCGCCGAAGCAGGAGAGTATGATTTTGAGCTGCGACGATGGCCTAGAGAAGTGGATGCCCCATTTACGGAAGGACTTCCAGCCATGCCGGGAAATAAGGCGCGTTGGGGCGTTCCCGGTTTCGCTATGCCCGTCGGAGAAGTACGGATACAACTAGGAAGAGAAGTGCAAAGGATGTCCGTGAATCCCGATGATACGCATGCGACCTTCACTTTTCAGCTCGAGAAAGGACCCATACGCCTGCATACGTGGCTGGAAAGAGCCTATCGAGATCCTCTATCGGGATCTTTCTTCGTCTACATTACTCGGAAATAGCCGGGGCGTTAAGGAAACCACTCAAGAATTGGTTCCTGGAAGGGCGTGAAGTGGCCTTCGAAAATCAGCGGGAAGATGAAGACTGGAAGTCCGCTGCCGCTGCTTCCGTAGAGCGTGCAGGTGGTAAAATGGTTATAGAAGGAGGGGTGACAGGCGAGCTGTTCGTTCCGACCGAATTTTCCGCCATGAAGTGACAGGCGTACTAGGTTTTAGGATTTAACAGGTATTGCAACGCTTGGATAGAGTAGCAATCCCATTTCATTCCAGTCCCTATGTAGGGTTCGAGAGCAATATCCAACGACTTATTCGGTTGAGGAGGTAGTGAAGATCTGTCGTCACCATGAGGTTTCTTCAATTCCGCTTCTGCTTGAAAAGCCAATCCCAAACCTTTGGATCGCGATCGCATTTGTCACTGGCGAACTGGGTTAGGTAGCCTTTGGCAGGATTGTCTCCTGCATAGGAAAATGCTATGGTCCTTGTTTTGCCTCCGTGTGGTTCATTACCGAGTGTAGTAAACTTCAGATTGGCTCCAACGTTTTGGGCCCGCTCGAAAGCGTCAACCCCGCATTGATAGTCGACAGTCTCATCACCCTTGCCGTGAAATAGCCATACCGGGACCTCCTTAAATTTGCGGGGATCCATCCAAGGCAGTAGCATGCTGGCCGAGGTGATAGCTCCAGCAAAGAACTTTGGGTATTCATGTATCGCATTCCATGCCCCCGCGCCACCCATTGACTGACCAACCACATAGATCCGATCTTTGTCTATGGGAAGCTCATCGCTCAGTTTTTCAACCAACCGCATGACTTTGTCCATTTTTCCTATACCATTGGGCACTTCTTTCTTTGGGGCCATCGCTTTGTCCGCTTCTAGGTATTGCCTGACAAATCGATTTTGGTAGGCGATCGGAAAGGTAGCCAGGAGTTCTTCGGACATTCGTGGTCGTCTAACATTCGGAAAGCTCCAATTAGAGTTCCGAGGCGACTGAGGCGCCAAAACGAAGCAAGGATACTTTATTCTATTTTCCTTGGTAGCGAGGATCTCCGATTCGGTAGCCAGGTTCCGAATGTTGTCCGTCCCTCGACCACTGCCGCCGTGAAGCGAGAGCACCAAAGGGAAATTCTTTTGCTCAGCAGAATCATTCGGTTTCATTAAGCGATAGGGCATTCCTTCGAAATGATACTCTTCATAGAGCTTAATAAATTGTTTTTGCGTCTGAGCAGATTGTGAATGGACGAAAACTGGTGGGGTCGCGAAAAGGGGAAAGAGCGCTATAATTCTTATAATGCAGAATTTCATCTAGTTCAGTGTTGGGGAATCAGATCAGAATCTCTACCAAAAAGCTCTGAACAATTCGAATTTTGGGACTTCGAAAGCACATAAGTCTCTCGAGCTGTGCTCCCTCCTCGTTGTCTATTGGTTGGAACACTTCACCAAGATCCGCTATCTCAGAACACCAAAATTAAAATGCTGCCAAAAGGGTATTAGTGGCAACTATACATCAGTACACATTTATTGCCCCTATTAAATAAGGCCCTGTAATCATTATAAACTCTTTTCATCCAGATATTTATGTAATGTATAACGAGAATTTTGTCTAATGAAAGCTAATCACTGGATATCAATCGCACTACTATCGCTGGGTTTAGCTCAATCCTCGTTGGCTAATGTCAACAATCGGCAAGCTCGTGAACAGGAAAAGGCCTTTTTAGCGACTCGTGAGCAGCAGGAAGGGGTATTGAAAACCCGCTCTGGCCTACTCTACGAAATTTTAAAGAAAGGAGCCTCTTCCGAGACTATTCGCGGCAAACACATTATTGAACTTCACTATCACGGCACGCTTGCTGAGGGAACGGTGATCGACAGTTCGATCCTACGCGGTGAACCAATGACAATACGCTTGTGGGAAGTAATACCTGGTTGGTCAGAAGGGCTGAAATTAATGTCACCAGGCGACAAATACCGATTTTACATACCCAGTCGCCTTGCCTATGGATCTGAAGGTCTCAGCTCTGTCCCCCCCTACTCTACTTTAATCTTCGAAATCGAAGTGCTTTCAATCTCTGAAACGAAGCGCTAGGTTTCATCCAAGCCAATCGGCTTCCAAACTCTGAGAAGACTAAGGTAAGAACTCGCCTATAAATGGCCAAATCTCATCCAAAATCATCGTACGAGGAAGACGTTAAGCTGAGCCCTGACGATAGTGCCATCAGCGTGGTAATTCGAATCACTAAATTTCTAGTACTATAAATGCAGCGAAACGAAGATGGCATCATCGAGGATATCGATACAGAATGTCCTCATCACTACCGATTATTTATTCGTAAGCTTAGATCGCATTAGCAAGTTCCGCGATTCCAAAGATGAAAAGCCTTCTAAAGACTTAATCGTGAAACGTAATCCTGTCCGCTAAACAAACTAGCAACCAAAGGGCTGATAGATGAATTTGTATGGGTTTTAATGTATTCAACAGTTCCATCCAAACCCAACAAGCCCGGCACACGACCAACCCATACTCCCGTTTATTAACAAAAATTTAGTCATTTCGCCGCGGGATTTTGTTACTAGGATGTAAGATTGTCGAAACAATGGCGGCAAACTTGCCTCGAAATCGTTTTGTGTCGATTTTTGACATGCTAACTGCAAACTAGTAAAACTATTATGGGTGACTATCAAGTAGGTGTATTACCCGTTACGAACGAAAACGAGCCCAAGGTGGTTCTTGTCACTACACGTAGTGGATCGCGATGGACCTTTCCCAAAGGACGCACCGAAGAAGGTCGCTGCGATCGAGAGGTAGCCGAGGAAGAAGCCTACGAAGAAGCCGGCCTCATTGGTGAAGTCCAATCGCTGTATCAGGAATTTGGAATTAATTTCGGCAGCTCCGACAAGCTTCGGCTCTACCGTATGAATATTCGAGAACTATTGGACCAATGGCCCGAGTGTGGAGAACGCCAACGCGTACTAGTATCCATTCAACAAGCTGAAAAGCTCTTGGGAGCCGATCTGCGAACCTGCCTAAGGCACATGCTTACTTAGCGGCTAGCTACTACGAAACACCTCACCCAATTAGGGACACTATCTCGGGATTCTCTCGAATCTCCCTTAGCGTATTGTGCTGGGGAATCTACTTTGGGCAATTCCAGCCATAGGCCAGAGTATAGAATACAAACACTCGCTCCACTTTCTCCAAAGAGAGGATTTATACCAGGGTCGATACGACAATTCGTACCACGCACGAGACCGCAAGAAAGGGAAAAGCCTCTAATCAAGCTCTTGGGTACTCCCACTCTCCTCGATAGTCCCGCCGGAGGAGCTTATTCGCCTGGTCGTCGCCGACAATTTGCTCTTTGTGGCCATCCCACTCAATACTCCTGCCATGCTTATACGATAGCATTCCCAACAGACTCAAATTTGTAGAGTAATGGATTTGTTCGATATCGCAGACTGGTGTCTTCCCCGTTTTTATGCAGCTAAGCATGTCCTGCCATAGCTCTTTGATATTCTGCGAATCCGGAGCATTCAGGCTAGAGCTTTCGTGTACAACTGGATCGCTCTTGTTGGATGGATAAAAAGTCCACCCATCCCGCCAGCCCATATGGAAGGTGCCATTTGTACCATAGAAATAGCAGCCCACGTTCTCGCCCTTTTCAGCATAGTTTCCAGCAAATCGTCTGTGCTCCCAAGTGGCAGTGAAGGATTCAAATTCATAGGTGGCGACTTGGTGATCGGGAGCATCGGTTGTTTGTTCTATGTCGTTGTAAATCGGTTCTCCCGCAATCTCACGTCCGCCAGTTGAATACACCCGCTTGGGAAACTTCTCTTCTAGTATCCAGATAATCTGGTCCAACCAATGCACGCCCCAATCACCAAGCGTACCGTTGGCATAGTCCAAATAGTTGCGAAAGCCTCTGGGATGAATAGGTCGTCCACGGGTGCCTGGAAGCGATTCACAGTAATGGCGATAAGGAGCGGGACCACACCACATGTCCCAATCGAGCGCCTTTGGAGCTTCTTTGTTGATGACGGGCGTCTCCGGACCACCACCATAGTGAACAAAAGACCGCACCATACCAATTTTCCCCGCTTTGCCCGACCGAATAAAATCATAGCCTGATACGTTGTGGGGGGAGATCCGACGGTGCGTTCCTACCTGCACGACTCGATTAGCCGCTCGAGCAGCATTCAACATGGCCCGGCCTTCTTCAATCGTGTGACCGATCGGCTTTTCCACATAAACATGAGCGCCCGCCTTCACTGCTTCTATCGTTATTAAAGGATGCCAGTGATCCGGCGTCGCCACGATGGCGATCTCCACATCTTCAGTAGCGAACAGATCTCGATAGTCTCGATAAATCTTGGGCTGGTCTCCCGATTCACGCACAACCCGGTCCTTAGTCGAAGTCAAATAGCGTTCATCAACATCGCACAGTGCGACTATCTTGCACTCGCCGGATGCCATAGCCTCGCCAAGTATATTGTTGCCCCACCAGCCTGAGCCAACCAGAGCGGTTCGGTACTTACGATCGCGAGACTGAGCGACAATATGGGGAACGACTGATAAAGCCGCTCCACTTAACGAAAGGGCTTTGAGAAAAGATCTGCGGGAGTTTTCTATAGGCATGGCGGCAAGGCTTGATAACGATGGACTAGAAAAGAAAACGGCTAATTGAACATCTGGTATAGTAACGCTCCAATCAAGCCCAGAACCTACCTGCGGCCAATCGTGAGATTTTGAAATTCCTTGACCAGCCGGCGAACGATTTCCGGATTCTGAGGCCCGATGTTATGATGTTCCCCATTGTCTTTAGACAAATCGAATAGGACCGGCGGATCGTATTTTGTTATAGGCACCCGCCCTCTAGTATCAGGATCAGACCCACTATCCTTGGAGCTAAAGTGAATCTTGTATTTTCCCATTCGATACGCTTCAGTAATACCCAGATAGAGCCAATCGCTACGGGGACTAGGTGCACCCTCCAGTAAGGTCGCGGAAAGATCCTGAGAAAGATACCCCACGGCATCGCTGGGCTCGGTACCATTGATCAGACTAGCGAAGGTGGCGTACAAATCCAAATTGGCACCAATCCCACTCACTTGCTTCGGCTCAATTATTCCTGGCCAATTGAATATGGCCGGAACACGGTATCCACCTTCCCAAGACGTTCCCTTCTCCCCTCTCAAGGGATGGGCAGTTCCTCCATGCGGTCCGAACATCGTCCAAGGACCGTTGTCGCTTGTGAAAACGATCAGAGTATTCTCCCTGATCCCCTGATGCTCCAAAGCCTCAACAACTCTTCCAACCGACCAGTCGATCTCCTCAATTACATCACCATACTTTCCTCCATCGCTTTGCCTTTGGAACGCTCTGGAAGCGAATATGGGGACATGGGGCATATTATGGGCCATGTAGAGAAAGAACGGTCCGTCGCGGTTTTTCGAAATCCAGCTGACTGCTTCTTCTGTATAACGCTTCGTGAATAGCTCCTGATTAACCGGGAATTCGACAATTTCCCGACCGCGAATCAATGGAACCTGAAAAGTGAATTTGTCTGCCTCGTCAAAAACATCGCGCGTTTGCTTTTTACCTTCAGGGGCCGGAACATCGTTACTTCCCGGCGTCCCGTAATGGTAATCGAACCCGCACTCCAAAGGATGCATCGGGCTCTTCGTAAAATCTTCCGGATATCCCGCCAAGTGCCATTTTCCCAAAATAGCTGTCGCGTAGCCTTGGCGCTTAAGCATCGCGGGAAGCAACTGATCTCGGATATCGACGAAATGAAGACCCCCAATCAGCCCGGGATGCCGTCCTGACATTAACCCCCGTCGACTTGGCACGCAGACCGCCCCAGAAGCATAGAAGTTAGTCCAACGCTGACCCTCTCGGGCAAGTCTATCGATATTGGGGGTCTCAATCTTCCGATTCCCATAACACCCCAAATCACCATAGCCCAAGTCATCAACGAAAATAAGCAACAGATTCGGGGAGCCATCAAGCGACTCGGCCCACAAGTCGCTCGATTGACCAGCAATTAGGAAGAAAAAGGAACAATGGAAAAGGGTATTCAAACGGCTCATCGAAACTCGAAGTTTCAATAGAGCCAGCAACATGGCAACCATCGATTACAGAGCGCTACAACGCTAAGAGAAAGGGCAAATGAGGATCGCTCATCGAACCACCGCCTTGATCAACATTTCTTCCGAAAAATTGATAGACTAACGAATCGGCGTCTTAGCTTTCTGACGCATGCTAAGCGCAAGGCAACTCAACGATATATCGTATTGAGTAAAATTCCTATTCCCAAACAAAACGCCGAGAATCTACTAAAATTTTAGTAAATATGGGATAGAGTGAACCACTAAAAATTGTGGGTTTTCTGCACCTTTTGCTATTATCGTAAGCTGTTGGGCCTAAAACATCGCCTGGCTAATCATTATTAAACCGTCACATGTATACAGAATATTTCAATTAGGCTGTCCGCGTATCGAAATTGGCCTCCACTTAAATAGCCACTACTCTCCTCGTAACCTTCCGCGAAGCGATTTAGCTCGGGATCTAATCGTCTTGGATCGGAGTCGTTTTTCCTTGGAAGCCCTAGAAGGCCGCGTCGGCCGGCGTGTCTTGGAAGATACTAGACTGCTTTTCAAAACTTCCGCCAATCTCTTGAGGGCAGTTTGGCGATTCGCTTCCTGCGATCGGTATTCCTGCGACCTGATGATCAAAACACCTTCCTTGGTTATGCGTTGATCGATACCATTCAGCAGCCTTCGCTTAGCTGGCTCAGGAAGTGAGGATCGGGACACATCGAAACTCAGCTGTATTGCTGTAGCGACTTTGTTGACGTTCTGCCCTCCAGGGCCCTGCGACTGGATCGCTTTGGTGTCGATTTCCGAAAGAGGAATTGAGGCCCCGCCCGACAACTTCAGAAAGCTCTTCGTTTCCCTGCTCATTCTACGTCCTGCTATTAGCGACCGACAGTCAGTCGGCCAATCGACCGAAGTGCCGATGAGTCCTCAGCCTAAAGAATTGGGAAGCTATCAATCGAGCCAAAGTTTTCCCTAGTTCGCTCGCATTAGTGGGGCCCGCTACAGTTATTATTTTCCCTTTTTCCGCGGTGGCCAGAGAGCCGTTTATTGCTCGGCTCGTATCAAGCATGAAGAAGAACCGTCCAAACATGGAGCACATATTGCTTGAGATCCTCCGTTTCGCAACCCAAGTCTTGAAATCCCAACCGAAATTTTGGAGCAAAATCCTGCTTATCGCAGGTCGCGGGCGATCTCACCCCAATGCCTTACTACGGCGGTGCAAGCCGAACGCCCAATTTTTTGAGCAGTAAAGGCTCCCAGGCTATCTTCAGAGATTGAAAATAAAGACTAGAAGCCTGTGATACCCCTTTTAGTGGACCATTTCCGCCCGTTCTAAACGTATCGCTCTTACCCGCAATAGTTCTTCAATGCCTAATTGTTATAACAATACGATTTATGAAAAACCGCTGGAACGATAAGGAGGCGAAGGCATTTGCCGAGAATCCAAAAGAGCTACGAGCGTACACCTCTCGACTCCTTGGGCAGGAACAAGACCTGGTCCTTCATGGCGGAGGAAACACTTCACTGAAACTTAACGGCCTGGGCGTAACCGGAAACGCCTCTTCTTCACTCTTTGTCAAGGGCAGCGGTTGGGATCTGGAAACCATAGAAACCACTGGTTTTGCCAGCCTGCAGCTGGACGCTCTCTTGGAGCTAGCTCGGATCGAGAAACTGGCCGACTCGAATATGTTACAGCGCCAACGAGAGGCGATGCTCAATAGCGGCGACCCCAATCCTTCAGTTGAGGCCGTTGTTCACGCGATTATACCGTTTCGCTATGTTGATCATACTCACGCTGACGCCGTTCTGGCAATTATGAATACAGAAAATGGTAAGGGATTGATCAAAGAGATTTATGGCGATAGTATTCTAATCATCCCCTACGTAATGCCCGGATTCAAACTCGCTAGAATGGTTTACGAGCGAACCCGGAACATTGATTGGAACCGCTATGAAGGAATGATGCTGATGCATCATGGCGTATTCACCTTCTCTAACGACGCTCATGATTCCTATAGTCGAATGATAGAATTCGCCACAAGGGCTGAAGCCTATCTGCAAGAGAGCGGAGCCAAAATACGACTAGGTGAGCCCCAAAGTGCCTCACCAGAATCGCTCGAATCGATTCGTCAATTAGTATCCAATATTAGAGAACGCTCTATCACTTTAAGTCTGGATCAATCAGCTGAAGCCGTCGGTTTTTCAAATCATCCAGACTTGTCTCAAATCGCAACCCGTGGTCCACTCACCCCAGACCACTCCATATTCGCGAAACGCATTCCCGTAATTCTCCAAGAAGACTTTCCCGATTCTATCAAGTCCTATTCCCGCGAATACAAAGCCTATTTCGAGCGCAATACAGACGGGGCTCAAGTTTGCCTAGACTCCGCACCTAGGTGGGCTGTTTGGCCCGGCAAGGGAATACTTTCCTTCGGCAGTAATCAAAAAGAAGGCAAGACGATAATCGACATCGCGCGACACACCGCGAAAGTCATTCAACTCAGCGAACATCTGGGAGGCTGGAAACCGCTCTCCGAAGCGGATATTTTCGAAGTAGAATATTGGGAGCTCGAACAAGCCAAATTGAAAAACTGCTGACTCAATGCGCCCGCCTTTGCAACATAACCCTCTAAGCAAAAGCATGCCCATTATTGCTAGTCACCAATTTCCAACCACTCATTTTAAACCAGCACAGGCTCCTAGCTTATACTACACTTATCGGTAGACAAATATCGTATCAATTATCACGATCAATAAGGACATCCCTTCGCGGATAGACAGACTTACCCTCCCCAATAGATTAGCCGAGGGTAGGGTTGTTTATCGCAAGCAACCGCATTCTTGTGCCGTCTGAACTACCGGCCAGTTTGGGATCCGCTTTCGCAAAGGCTTCGGATGAGACGCGCAAACGAGCCTACCATGGGTGATGCCCTTGGCCCCCTCGCCCTACCTACTCCTTCGCCGGGGCCAAGGCGGGGGCAATCGGCGGCAATTCGGCCGTTGGCGTCGTATCCACTTTTTTATATCCAATCGCGAAGAGAATCCCGTCGAATATATGCTGCATGATGACAGGATTCTTATAGGTGCCTTCTCGGTGCCCAAAATTCGTGTAGAATAGCCTACCCTTTCCAATGTCTCGTACCCAGCTCACGGGCACTTCCCGATTCCCCGAAGGGTACTTACTGTTAAAGCGTTCGAACTTCTCCAGGCCTAACGGCTTCCGAACGGCCTCCTTGCTCATGTCTAAACTCACGAGGATTCTTAGATTCTCCGGCCCGACGAAACTTGAAGGGAGGTACTGGTAGATTTCATCCTGGTACCAGAAGCCCCTTCCTCCGAACGCCTGGTTGAGCGGATGAGTTGGATCATCGACCTTGAAAGCCCAGGTCCCGTTAGCTGTCCAAGGATGGCCATTGAATTGGCCACCCATCATTTCGGCTCCCCCGTCCCATTCGTAAAAATTATCGCTAGCCCCATGGATTCCGATGAGACCCCCGCCTCCTCTCACGAAGTCGAGTATCGCCTTTCGCTGACTTTCATTGGCGAACTTCAATTCCGAAGTACTGTTGAACAAGATTGCATGATACTGCTTAAGGTTCTTCTTATTAAATACTTTGTACTCATCTTCGAGATCTACCGAGAACGCCTTCGACTTGCGGGCCATCTCTTGCAGGGCAAAATTCGCGTGAGGGATCGACGTGTGGATAAAACCTTCGCAACGGTAGAACACCAATATGCGACGGATACGTTTTAGCTGCCGCTTCTTTAGCCCGGAATCTTGCGGCTGAGCTTGGCTAATCAGAACCTTCTCACTCGATACGATTCGCATGAAACGCTCTTTGGCACGGTCCTCCCACATAGTCGGTGGCTGGTCTTGGGCCTCGAGAGCCGAAAAACAGCCCAAGGCAAACAGGAGGGCAGTACTCTTGCTGAGAAAAAGTTGCATAGAATGAATCATGATTAACTCAAATCGATAACGGATAATATGAACAATGCCGGCCTAACAGAACGGCAATGTCGAAGGATGATCCTTTTTTGCGGACAGAGCCGGCTGCAAGGAATAAAATAACTTTTCTTCTACTTTGCGGCTTTCGCGGCCTGCTTGGAGGCGTTTTTCATGGTCAATTCGGTTCGGCCTTCTATTTCTGGATACAGGTCCATCACAGATACCATACCTTTTTGGTAGTCTGGATTCGAGTCATGCAAGCCATACAAAATATACTATGTAGTCATTCACTTTGTTCAGGGAAAGATTCGAACAATCCCTTGTGAACTTCAAGCCTCCGATGGCCGCAGCGACACCCTCTTGTGCTTCCTAACGCCTTATTCGCCCAGACATTCGACTCTCCATCGATATTTCCCGGTACTTCTCACCAATTCGTTAATCTTTAAGATAATAACTTGAGCTTTCGCCAAATCAGCGACCAATGCCACTTGAATCGCTTGATATGAGAACAGGATCGAAATCGCGATCGCGGTATACTTTTAGGTTTCATATTTCCTGAGGGATTATGTTTCCTGGGAACGCAAAGAGGATACCGAATAACACCTTCGCTCTCCTACAAGGATCAAAAAATTTCCGTTTGCTGCCTAGCGACAATTCATCTAAACCCCCTTAAGATTCTATA
>Ga0310343_10001382_pt1 | contig 12360 bp, 9 predicted proteins | sample HC15DNA2025_MG_FD_203519 | JGI IMG/M metagenome (GOLD analysis project Ga0310343, IMG submission 203519) | Marine microbial communities from station ALOHA, North Pacific Subtropical Gyre - HC15-DNA-20-25_MG | ecosystem: Environmental > Aquatic > Marine > Oceanic | place: Pacific Ocean: North... | reverse complement strand
GCCATGCTCGTCCGTCTCGAGTCGCAAGCGCCCAAAGTTGTCGTACAAATTTGCTTTTATAGTTGAAGTATTAACGATTCCGCCGGGGCTTCCTATCCCAAACAAAGCAGAATTGGCACCCCTCTGAACCTCCAGGCGATCCGTGTTAAAGGTGTCAAACGGAACTTCGGTTACGAAATAATTTCTCGTCAAATCCGCCGCCGACAAACCACGGATGCGAGAATTCCCACCTTGAGGTCTATCTGTTTCCGTCTCTGGGATCGGTGACCCAGCGGTCGATTGATAACCCGAAAAGTTTCCATTCGGACCCGATATCTCAGCATTCGGAGCGAACATTAAAGCCTCACCGATAGTGTTGGCATTGTTGTCCTCCAGGAACTCCTCGTTTAGGACCGTAATCGAAGCCGCTATGTCCCTGAGATTGGTATTGAGGCGAGTGCCTGCTAGCGAAGACGTTGATTTATACCCAACATCTCCCGAGGCATCAACGGTGAACGGCGATAATTCGAAGAGTTCATCTTGTGAATTCGCCCCATTCTGCCCGTGGAGGCTAAGGCAAACGATAATGCCGCACGACGGCAGCATGGTTTTGAATAGTTTATGTAAGCTCATATTAGAGTATATCGATTTTTTAGGCCAAGGGGTAGTTTCTGGTCAGTTTGATAATTGGATAAAATCGGCCAAACCCCCTCGCAAACACTGAGGAGACAACCCAAACTCTTTTTATTCAAATCAATTTTTTGCTATTTTACGGTAATTACTATAATTTTTCGCTTCAGCCCATGCCTCCGGAGCTAGCACGCAACAAAATCGGGTCGGGCTCAGCCCCCCGTTTACAGTATAACATCTGTTTTGTGCCCAATCCCCTCTTTCACGGTAGAAAAGTAGATTTCCTGCGTGGAGCTCATCCAACTAGAAGCTCAAACGCTCTGGACATCAATGATGCTATTAGATTCGAAGAACCCCATTCGTGTCGCTATCGTCGGTTACGGTGGTAGCGGCAAAATCTCCCACGCCTCCATTGTCCGTGAAAATAGCGATTTCCAACTGAGGGCAGTTTGTGATCTCTCTCCCGAGCGACGAGCCGCGGCTCGTCGCGAACTCGGTTGCTCGGTCTATAAAACCCACCAAAAGATATTGGAGAACGCCTCGGATTACGATATTGTTAGCATTGTAACTAGGAGCGACAGCCACTGCCCCCTGGCCGTGGACTGCCTAAAAGCTGGGCTAAACGTTGTCGTCACCAAGCCCTGGGCTCTAAATGAGAGCGAAGCCCGGCATATGATTGACTCTCAAAAGTCGAGCGGAAAACGCCTTTTCCCTTGGATACCAATGCTCTGGTCCCCAGAATTTTTAAAAGTTCGAGAACTCATCGATTCTGGGGCAATAGGGAAGATCTTCTTGGTACGTCGCTACGTCAACCAGCTCTGGCGGCGACATGATTGGCAAACGAAGTCTGAATTTGGGGGGGGGTATCTACTTAACTGGGGCGCGCATATTGTTCAGCCCATTTTAGATCTGGTTCACAGCTCGGTCATCCGGGTGTTCGGCCAGATGCAGCAAACCATCAACCCAGGCGATGCCGATGACAATTTTATGACTGTTCTAGAGTTTGAAAACGGGTGTCGTGGTATTGCCGAATTCACGCAGGCAGCCATGGGGCTTCCCTCATTTATGGTTCAAGGCGACCGAGGCACCCTGATTTCGAATGGGGAGACGATCGAATTGCTGGAATCGGATCCTAGCGATACCCGGCCTCCTCAAAGAACTCTCTTCCCAATCGAAGGAAAACGTTTCGGCGACGAGGCAGCGATTTATGCAAATATCGCGATGTCTCTACGAGAAGGCACTCCTTTTCCCGCCACATTGGAAAAAGCCCTCTACGGTACAATTGTGCTCGACGGCATACGCAAATCGCATACCGCACGTTCCTTAATGCCGATACAGTCGTGTTCGCGACCAGACTGACTAGATATCTACGGACCACACCTGCCTTACTGGCCTATCGCCCGTTTCCACTTCCTCGCTCTTGACTTGGCGGGGGCTTTTACCTACCAAAAACCAGTTTCGATCGGGTCACATTGTTTACGCCTTGGAACCCGTTGGTTCTATAAATCTCGAATCGCAAACCCCAACCCTCCGAGCATGCACAAATCCAGGCCCTCCTGCAAAACGATCGCTGAAGTTGCAGGCGTCAGCCGAATGACGGTTTCCATGGCGTTGCGAGATCATCCGCGGGTCGCGCCACAAACGCGGGAACGGATAAAGCGTATTGCCGAAGAGCAAGGTTACACGCCCGATCCTAATTTGACTGAACTGATGCGCTATCTGCGCAAGCGCGATGTTAGCAAAGAAGAGCCCGTCATCGCCATTTTTAATGGTCAGAGAGAGCCATTGGCCAAACTGGGAGGTAGTTCGTTGCTCGTGCGGGAAGGAGCCATAGAGCGAGCCAAACATCTCGGATTCAAAACCGAGGATTTCTGGCTTCACGAGCCGGGTATGCGGCTTCAAAGAATCGTGCAAATTCTGCAAGCTCGGGGAATCCACGGGTTGGTTGTTCTTCCTGTCGGTGGGTTGGATGACGTATTTTCACTACCACAAGAAGACTTCATGGGAGTTGCCACCTGCGGCGTAGCCGCCCGCTTGGGCTTTAACCAAGTGCATCCTCACTTCTACCAGGCGATGCATGTGGGGATCAGCAATCTTACTGAAAGAGGATTTGAGCGTATCGGATTCTGTCTCACCAATGCCGAAGATATACGTTCTAATCATCTGTATTTGAGTTACTTGCTCTGGCATCAGAAAAATATTCCCGATTCGAACCGGATTGCTCCCCTGCTAAAGGATAAGATTGGAAGAAACCAACTGATCGACTGGGTGGAAGCAGAGCGGCCAGATGTCGTACTAAGCCCCAACTCCCAGCATTACCAATGGCTGAAAGAGGCAGGCTTTGACATCCCTAACGATATCAGTTTTGCCGCTTTGGCTTCAGGCATAGAAACCGACGGCAAAATCGCCCAAGTACGTGTTGGCTATCGAAAGATCGGCGCCACCGCTATCGACGTGCTAAAAACAAAACTCGCTCACGAACAGCTAGGACCCACAGACAACCCCGCCGTCACTCTGATCCGAGGCGAATGGAACGAAGGCTTGAGCGTACGCAAACCCCAGAAAACGGTCGCGGCGTAAGATCCCAAAAGCGTTTAATGTAGCGGCAAAATTCACGCCTACACCGTGGCCACGGCGGCACATGCCGAGCAGCCACAGATGGCAGCCTGTGCGGCTAACCTTCCTCTCTTACCTAATTGTGACCATCAGCCATAGGAGCAGGATAACCAAACCGACTACGCACCAGCTTCCTCCAAAACCGATCCAGTCCATCCGGTCTGGCTTGGCAATCTCCCAATTAGATCCGGGAAAGAGCTTCTTAGTGCTCACGGACTCTGGATGATTTGCGGTATGGGCTACGGCCCGATCGTCCTCATCTTTCGTTTCCTGAATAGGCGTGAAAATCTTACCGAAGAAGTAGTCCAGCCGGCTCTTTTCGACCGGCTTTGTAAGGAGGGATATAACGACCAAAAGGACGAATGGGAAGAAAGCTACGAAGAAGAATCGGGCCGCCACCAATTGCGACTTTTTGTAGCCAGTAAAGTCGATTCCCAGCCAACTGAGTACCCACAATTCCGCCTCGAACCTGCCAAGTCCAACTAGAGCCGAATTCGGATTTTCGGGATCCTGTCTAACCACGCGTTCGAAAAATATGCCTTTGGGCTCAATAAAAACTTCCTTTTCCAGGATATCCCCAACCACACTAGCCCGTCCGGCAGCGACATCTTCTTCTGTGGCCGATGTCTTGTAGACTTCGCTGTAGCCTTTGGTTTGAACCAGGAAGTCAGGATTATATCGCGACCAATCTAGTCCTAGGAAGAGATTGGGGATAACCGCGAATATCGCGAAGCAAATGAACACCTCGATGGCTACCGCCGTACGAGATAACCGTCTCCAGATATAGCCCAGCCAGATAGCGGCCCCAAATATGGCAGGAACTGAAATGAAGTATTTGAACAACTCCAACAAGTTGTCCACAAAAAGGGCTGTTCCAATACCGCCCAGCAAGCTTATCCCGATCACCGTTCGACCAACGAGCAAATAGTGCTGCTCCGTGCGTCCTGGGAATAAGGGCTCGTAAAGATTGCGAATGAATAGGGCAGAGTTGGATACAGAACCAGAGTCCAGTGTCGACATATTAGCTGCCAAAATACCGACCAACATCAACCCTACAGCTCCGGGCAACAGTAAATCACGGCTCATGTAGCCCCAGACCAGATCCGGGTCATGAATCTCCCCCGCATAAAGCCCTAATGCAATCAAACCAGCCAGTATCCAGAAAAGCATGAGAAAGCGCTTTAAAAACATGCCTCCGATAATCCCAAACCGCGCCGAATTTTCGTTGGTTGCAGATCCCGCCGTCTGCATCATCGTAGCCACCGCTACAATAGCCACAAGTTGAGAACAAAACATGGCGAAAACTGTGAGCCCGCCGTACTCACTCAACGTCACCGAGCCGAATAGCTCGAACTTAAATGCCGGAACAGAGGCATGCAGCCCGTCAAAGCCCCCCAGCTTAGATAGGCCTAGCGGTATCAGTATAAGTGAAAATACGATGATTAGAATCCCTTGAATAGAATCGGTAATCGCCGCCGCTCGAAAACCGCCCATCATAGTATAGACAGCAACAATAATTCCATAGACGACGTAGAATACTACGGGATCCGTGTATGAGAAAAACGACTTCAACTCGCCCCTGAGGCTCTTTTGCTGCAGAATGTCGTGCCGACGCTCCTGCTCTTCGGTCCTCTCCGCGTATGGAATTCCCATCAGCTCTTGAAACTCTTTGTATTCTTCAACGACAACGCGCTCCTCGACTGTCAAAACCTCCATCGGTTTAGGGGTGATGGCCATCATGGTCTTGCCCGCCACCATGTAGCCCACTCCTCCACCGACAAAGGTCATGATCAACGTGAAAACCGCAAAGCAGCCACCCAAAAAACGGCTGTGAAATCGTTCGGCAAAATAGTCTCCCAATGTCGTTAAACGGGAACGCCGAAACCAAAGCGAGGTGATCCAATAAAAAGGGGTCACAAATAACACCAAAAACTGTATCCACATGCCTCCGACGCCTTGACGATAAGTTTCCCGCGTGACCGCGACGGCTTGGTCAGCATTAGTCGATGTACCGAAATTAAGGAAGAACTGATAAAATTTTCCCAGCGATCGGCCAGCTAGGAAAAAGTCCTCGGTATCGTCGTTTTGCTCCCCGGCTTTCTTACCCAGCCACATTATTATGACCAAGTACGCGAGTAGCACTATTATATCGAGAATGTGGAGGCCGAGAAATTCCATAAATTAGCGTGTGGGAACGAACCCTGCCCTTGCAGGAGAGAAAAATGAGTGTTCTGTAAGATGAATACGTGGTGTAAGCTCAGGAAACGGGGCGGGCATCGGAACTTCAACCACTATCCATAGGCGCCCTAAAACAAATCGTCGACTCTATATACCGTAAAACGCTCACCTATTTGGAGCCCAGACTCGACCCCGGCGGTTTCCAGGAGCAAAGAGCGTCCGATGATTATGGTATCTTTTATTCTGCGAAAGCCTTTGGTAGGTCTGACTATCCTTAGTCAGCCGCCATCACCCCGAGCCAAAACTCGGCTGCTTCCGGATAAACAGCCCTAAATTTACTGGCTTTGAAGTTTTTCGATATTCACTTATAATCCATCCTGCCTAATAATCACCAACCTTTATTCGCTTAATAGCAAGACCATGTCCGCTCATACCTACATCAAGTCAGGCAAGCAAGAATTCGACGAACTAATACCTCGCGTACAGAGATTCCTGTCGAAAGACACGATGGATATGGTGATCGATGGAGAGCCCATCCGAGGCTATCGCTCGCCCGACACGCCTGCTGTCTGGTTACGGGACCACTCAGACATGATGCGCGGCTTTCGCTATTTCGAGAACGATCTTGTTTCTGCCGTTACGCATTTCGCAAACACCCAGGCTCGCAATGGAAGAGTATTCGACTACTTTACCGTACAGCCCGAGAAGGTCCCTTGCGAACGCGAAAATTGGTGCAAATACGTTCGCGTTCCAGTGGAGGCGGATGTCGAGTACCGCTTCGTCAATGCAGCCTTTCTTGCCTGGCAATCGACAGGAGACGACCAGTGGATCAAGTCCATCCTCCCCAGCCTGGAAAGTGCGCTCGAATACGCCTTCAGTCACCCGTGGCGTTGGGATCCGGAAAAGCAGCTAGTTAAACGCCCCTACACCATCGATTCCTGGGACTTCGCCTACTCCGCCGGAAGCCACGATTGGCTTCAGTTCCAGATCGACGACAATACCTTCTGGGGAATCATGCATGGCGACAACAGCGGTTTCTACCAAGCTTGCTCCCGATTGGCGATAATCTACCGCAATTTTGAAATGGATAGCAAAGCAACCCATTGGTCCAGTTTTGCCGAAGGGTTGAAGACTCGCATGAACCAAGTTTGCTGGAATGGCTCCTTCTATACCCATTTTGTTAAAGAAACTCCCGTCGAAATCGAGGGCGTCGATGAGAACAGCCAACTAAGTTTCAGCAATCCGATGAACATAAATCGGGGCGTCGCGTCCTTTGAACAGGCTCGATCCATTCTCTCCGAGTACCGTAACCGCTTGGCGACTACAGAAGCGTTCGCGGAATGGTTCTCAATCGACCCACCCTTTCCCGACGGAATTTTTGGTGACGAGAAAATTGTCGGGGGAGCCTATTGCAATGGCGGCATCATGCCGCTCGTTGGAGGGGAACTAGCTAGAGCTTACTTGCAGAGCGGGTTCGAACCCGAGGGATTGGAAACCTTGCGAAAGTATCACCAATTGATCTCCCGAAAAGACGAAACCTTTTTATGGTACTTCCCAGACGGGACAGAATCGACAGTAGATGCCAGCACCAGTCCTGACGCAACGCCCACGGATGGCTGGGGATCGAGCTCTATGCTGTACGGATTGATCGAAGGGCTGGCCGGCATCCAAGATCATGCCAGGCATTTCCAGTCGGTCAAACTCGCCCCCCGATGGGCCGCCGCCGAAGTAGCGGACGCCGAAGTTTCCGTCGCCTACCAATCCTCGGAGAAGCAGCTTCAATACCAATACCGAGCCTCAGAGGAAAGCTTATCCTTAAATATCGAAAGTGAGGCTATCCACGTTAATGGGGAAATCCTCATTCCACCAGGCCGCAGCGTAAAGCGCGTCTCTCAAGACGGAAACAACATCGGATTTGTCGAAACCCAAATTGGCGACAGCCGATACGCTTGCTTCGTAGCTAATTTCCAAGGCGGTTCCGAATTCGAAATCCAACTGGATTAGGAATCGGAAACTTCAAGAGCGCGGGCTGCCTCTCAACCAGTATCAACTTTCCTGCTTATAGCCACGCCCGAAGCGTCGGTCAAACTTAGTATAGCTCAGTATTTACTAGCCCCTCGCACCACTTATTTTGGTTGGATTACCAAAATAAATGGTGCGGGAAACCGCTGGCCGTCTAACCTGCGGGTCCAGTGTACAAACTTACCTTTTGCCTTACAGAGGGATGAACGATGTTCTTTGTCTCGCATCTAATTACTCATCTGGAATCCGAACCTGAATCTAGCTGCTGGGCTAAGTTCCGTCGGCTCCACCGTTATCAATGCAGCCAAGATTCCGGTTCTGCCATATGTGCCCTGGTCCCGGCAATTTGTCTTTTGCAATTCTGGCAAAACCCCCTAAAGCCGCCTCATGCTTCTAAAATCGAGTCGTCCACTTCAAGTCGATATCCCTGGTTGCGGTGTAACCATATTGGAGAGCCACCACTCTCAAGATTTTCGAATGGATTGGAGCACTCATCCATTTCTTAAAGTACTAGCTGTCATTAACGGTATTGGCACCTTGGAAACTGACATAAGCCGCCTGAAGATCCAGCCATTCGACTTGCTTCTCGTCCCCAGCGATTCGAATCACCGAATCATCGACGACACTGAACATCCGCTGTCTTTGCAAATCGTGTGTATCGGCTCTGGCCTTGTCGATGATGTCGCCCGTCATGATGGAATTCGATTTCAGGAAATTTTGCGAATGCGACAATCAACACTGACAAAACGTCAAAAGCCCTTGCTGAGGCGCATGATGGCGGAACAATCCCGTGGCCAGGCTGGAAGCTCGACCCTATTGCGGGCCCTTTCGCTGGAGCTACTGATTGCCTTCGACCAGCAAGGCGAATCAATCGAAACAGCCCGACAAGACAACCGAGTGTCCGTTTCATCCCGAATGGCTGACTACCTGGAGCAACTGGAATCAGAATTCTATGCGGAAGAGTCTCTTGAGGACGCTGCCGCTCGACTCGGAATGAGCTTACGAAGCTTTACATCGCACTTCAAAGCCCTAGCTGGTTGCTCGCGGCATCAGAAAATTGCCAGTCTTCGAATCGAGCACGCTCGCAAGCTCCTAAGGGATCCGCAACGAGCAGTTACCGGTATCGCCTTCGAATGCGGGTACGGTGACCTGTCTAGCTTTTATCGGGCTTTCAAGAGGACAGAAGGCTGCTCGCCAGGGGAGTTTCGAGATCGGGCTTCCGCCAATTCTAGCTAATCCCCAGAAACAGGTCGCGACCCTTGACCAAGTTTTCGATCTTACGCTCAGCTACCGATCGCTTGAGCATCCAGAAGCCGCAATCAGGGTGAACCCATGCTACGCGATCAGGACCCGCTTTCGATACCGCTTTCTCGATCCGGCTCGCCACTTCTTCCGGCGATTCAACGTGGTTCACCTTGATATCTATAACGCCGATACCGAGCTTTATGCGGGTATCGATATCCTTGAGGACTTCGAGATCGTCATCGGGCCGGTGAGCAAATTCCATCACCAAGTGATCCGCATGGAGACTGTTCAAGAAGTCCAGTAGCGGCTTCCATTTTCCCGCCTGGATCGTTTGGCCACCGTAGTTGCCGAAACAAAAGTGGACCGCCTTCTCGACCTGCACTTGATCCAGTATCCTATTAATGGCTTCCGCGGCTAAGGGAGCGTTTTCAGGACTGCCCGGTACGTTGGCTTCGTCCACTTGCACACAAGCGCAGGGGAGCTCGGAGACTTGCTCCGCCATGACATGGGCGATGGCTAAGGTCAGTTCGTCCAGTGAATCGTAATGATTATCCAGCAAGGTACGAGCTAGCATGTAGGGACTCGTCAAAGTGAACTTCATGGGTCCGCCAGCTACTTGGGCCGAGCGGCTACAGGCCTCGAGCAAATCGAGGGACCCTTCGGTCAAGGCTTCCCTAACAACGCCCGCCGGTTTGCGTCGAAATGACATCTCCTGCTTTTGGGAAAAAGCTTTGGCATCGCTAACTCCAATGCGGGTATCAATTCCGCCAATGCGAGAAATGAAGTACTCAATCATACCGTTGGTGTCCGGATGGCTGATGTCGTAGCGGTAGAGCTCGCCATCCGTGGGCAAGTCGATTCCCGCGTCGCGCTGCAATCCAATAACCACTCGCGTAGCATCTTGTACGGTTTGCTCACTCGGCAATGTGTACATCCAATCGATTTGGGAAAAGGAACCAACGGTTGTAGTTTTTATACTAGGACCTTCAGACATGCTAGCTAGAGTAGCGCTCACACCTATCCGGAGGCTAGGCGTTTTTGGCAAAATACCTCTCGCGAATTTGGCAAATGACCACTTATAGGCTTCCCATTCATCTAATCGAGGGTCCTTGGAGACCGATATTATAAGTCGCCGTTTGTCTTGTTCCATGACGACAAGATACCAAATGAAAAAAAGGTAGATGGTTACCCCTAATTTCGATATTCACATTGGTCGTACCGTTGAGGAACTGAGCGACGGCCCGATTCATGTTCTCGGCAAACCACTCGGTGGCGGTATCGATCCGCCCGCTTAGATACAGCTCCCCAGGGTGCCACAACCAGGGAACCATCAATACAAACTTCCCATTGTACATTAGAATTGATAATATGATCAACTTCACTGCACAATGCAGCTTATTGGTAAATGGCAGCCAATTAGATCAAGTCGATCGTTCTACGAAGCGATGTATCTGCTCTTGCTAAGCTAGCGAGTTGAGGGACAATTAACGATCCATCCCTTTCCCCTGGAGCCATGAATGCCGAGCCCAATATCTTTTCCGATCACCCAAAGCCGACTGAAGAACAGCTCAAGCAGGGAATCGAAGTCCATGACGAACGCTTTCGCTCGCTCGTCGGCGAGACCGCAGAGATTCGCCATCACTGGAAAGGGGCTGAATGGTCCGAGGGCGCGGTCTACTTGCCTTTTGAGAATGTCGTTGTTTGGTCCGATATCCCCAACAATCGCATGCTGCAATACGATCCGGAGACCGGTCAAACAACGGTCTTTCGGGAACCTTCGAATTACACCAACGGCAACACCACCGACAGAGAAGGTAAAATGGTTACGGCCACTCACTTGACCCACTGCATATCCAGAACAGAGCTTGACGGATCCGTCACCGTTCTAGTCGATCGCTATCAGGGCAAGCGACTCAATTCGCCCAATGACGTCGTAGTCAAGTCGGACGGCGCCATTTGGTTTACCGATCCACCCTACGGCATCATATCCAACCGGGAGGGCGAGAAACGCAATTCGGAATTGGAAGGGAATTTCGTGTATCGATTCGATCCTGACAGCAAGGAACTGACGATCGTGGCCAATGATCTTGATCGCCCCAACGGGCTAACCTTTTCCCCGGACGAGTCGCTTCTTTACGTATCCGATACGGGAGAGCCCAAAAACATGGTAGTCTTTGACGTGAACGACGATGGAGCCAGCCTCGGCGATAAACGGCTATTCGTAAAACTATCTCCGGGCGCTTCCGACGGCTTTCGCTGCGATGTCCAGGGGAATGTCTGGACCAGCGCTGGCGATGGCGTTCAGTGCTTCTCTCCCGAGGGCGAATTGCTTGGCAAAATCCTTATTCCCGAGACCCGCTGCGCCAACTGCTGTTTCGGCGGGCCCGATCGCAAAACGCTCTACGTCGCTGGAGATACTTCTTTGTATTCAATCGATTTGGACATTAAGGGAGCGACGAACATTTCCTGAAGAAGCATCGTCCTCGTTCTCCCCCATATACCCATTACTATTCGTAAATTGTGTCGTTCAAGCGTCGCACAGGCTTCCAGTCTGCGTCCTAAACAGGCAACCGGGATTGGAAAACAGGGTTGCCGAAACACCGCTACTACCTAGCTTTTCCTGGCCCACCCTTCAATTTTCTCCGTGAAAACGATCGAGTATCCACCACCACCTGAAAAACTGAGCGACCAGCGTTGGTGGAAAGCGATCGGCTTTCTCGGGCCAGGCATCATCATAGCTTCGGTTTCCATCGGCAATGGCGAAACGGTTTTCGCATCAAGAGGAGGCGCTATTTTCGGGTACAGCATACTCTGGTGCTTCTTCCTAGGAATATTTCTAAAAGGAGCCCAGATATACGCCTCGGCTCGCTATATGCTCCTTTCCGGCGAGCATCCTATGCAGAGCTGGACCATGCTACCAGGTCCACGCGGCTGGTTTCCGCTCGGACTGCTTTTCATAACAGTTATCTGCCTTCCCTTCCTCCTGGCTTCTCTATCTCTTTCGGTCGGATCCCTAATCGCCTGGATACTGAATGCTGATGGAGATCCCGACTTTATCGTGCGCTCTTGGTCGACCTTACTAATTCTTGTGGCTGTCGCCTTCAGTTGGAGGCAGGGTTACAAGCGTCTGGAGCGGACGCAAACGCTCGTCGTCGCTCTGCTGTTAGTTTCCATTCTTGTCGCAGCCATCGCCTGCCAGCCCAACATTCTCGGACTAATCAAAGGGCTCTTTGTGCCCACCATTCCAACCTACAAGGATTGGATACATGAGCATTATCCAAACATCGCCTCGACATCCGCTTGGATCGAAATCGTTTCATACATAGGCATCATAGGCGGTGGGCTTCCGGCCTACATCGGCTACTTTAGTTTCCTCAGGGAAAAGCGTTGGGGCATTTTCCAAAGGGAATCTATCTATCACCATTCAACCTCCGAGGGATACACGGAGATTGATACGAGCGATTCTAATCTCATTAACGGCCGCACTTGGCTCAGAGCCATTAAGATCGATGTAGCCGGCTCCTTTATCGCCGTATTCATCTTTTCCGCCGCATTTATGGTTCTGGGTTCGGTCATCCTTCACGAGGGGTATCAGATTCCAGATGGGCTCAATCTTCTTTCCCATCAGGAATCGTTCCTGACCAACCTGCATCCATCCCTTCTCGTTCTCTATCGAATAGGGATTTTCAC
>Ga0310343_10001381_pt1 | contig 12365 bp, 7 predicted proteins | sample HC15DNA2025_MG_FD_203519 | JGI IMG/M metagenome (GOLD analysis project Ga0310343, IMG submission 203519) | Marine microbial communities from station ALOHA, North Pacific Subtropical Gyre - HC15-DNA-20-25_MG | ecosystem: Environmental > Aquatic > Marine > Oceanic | place: Pacific Ocean: North... | reverse complement strand
TGGTCGAAAAAAGGAAATTATTTCCATCGCAATCCCGACGGCGAGGAGTAATTGGAACGACGAATTCGGCGACGACGATGCGTACGAGGACGACGAGAGAGGACGACGAGAGAGCGAGCGATTTAGCGGCATCGCGGGACAGAAGCAAATGCAAGATCGATTGGCGTACACGAAATCGAAAAATAGCAACAGAGATGCGTACGATTACCCGCCAACGAGAAGAGAGACGAACGGTAGGAAGAATAGAGGAAGGAGTAACGGGTTCGAGGACGAATACGAAGCACAGAGTGGAGGATCGGGAAGAGGAGGAAACAGAGGATGGAGTAATAATAATCAGCAGCGACCTCGTCTGTTCCCTCGAGAATTAGATAAATTCTTAGTCGCTGGCGCGTTTGTCGTGGGTATCGGCGCTGGCGTCGTTTTCGACACCAGCGTCGACTTGGAACCGTCCAACGTCGCGTCCAGAGAGATTATCGATCGACGAACACCATCGAGCGAAGTGTGCATGGCAAACGGGGCATCCGCGATGGTGTTTGACCAGAGAGTGTTTTTATCCTTGAATCCGTTCAATGTATACGTTGCGCAGCCAGAGGTGAAGCCTGGGTGCGTTTTAAGAAGATCGAACTGGTCGGTTTTGGAGAGAGAAAAAGTAGTTAGTCAAGAGCAAGAGAACGATTGTAAGAGAAACTTGAACACGTTTGCGTACGTCGGGGATTTGAAAAAGTCGCCGGAGGTTTCGTGTGTGTATCACTCGGAAGAGGCGGAAAATCAATTCATGAAGGACCCATCGAAAGCAGTATTGGGAGACGGCGTGAGCGGGAACTTGAAGGGCAAGAGTAATTCTGGAGGGAACAAATCCTTTCGATAATACATATCCATATACGCCCGCGAATGTACCCAGGTACCATACTGTAAATTACATGTATTATAAATAATTCTATTATCAATCTATTTAATCCTAACTGCCTTAATTTATGAACGACTGACAAACTCGTGGAGCGTTTTCTGCGAGGCGTCGAAACTCTGTCTTCTATCGGGAGCATTTATATCTTCCATCTTCGTTTCCATCTTGTTCCCTTTTCTAGTCCCGTCGAGAAATCGTCCTAAATTTTCTAGTTTATTTTGGACGCTTTGCCATATGATATCGTCCACGCTGTCTTTCGCGTGAAGAAATTGGACTAACACGGAATCTCTCTGCCCTATTCTATGCGCTCGATCCTCCGCTTGAAGAATTTCCGCCGGCGTCCACGAATATTCCGAGAAGACGACTAAACTCGCGCGCGTCAATGTCAACCCAACGCCGGCGGCTTTTATTGAAAGGATTGCCACTTTTGGTGAGTTTGCATCGCGTTGGAAGGAATCGACCAAGCCTTGTCGCAAACCACTCGGCGTCTCGCCATCGATGTGAATGAATTTGGTTTTAGTCTTCTCCATAGTCTCTACGGCGGCATGTAACAAACACTTGTGGTGCGCGAAGAACAAAATCTTCTTTTCCTCTTCCACAGACTCTAAGAGATTCTCGAGATACTTTTGTACCATTTTCACTTTCGCCTCTGCCGTGTGCAAATAATATTTGTTCATCAACATTTTCCGCTCTAATGTTTCCGTCTCTGGTAACTCGTTCATGGCCGTAACGATCGGTTGTATTTTTGAATTTCTCTCTGCTTTCGGTATCTCCAAGAAAATTTGTTCTCGTTGTTTCGGCGGTAGTTGCGTGAGCACGTCTTTCTTCTTTCTGCGAATCATGACCGAAGAAGAGACGACGGCGAACAATTCTTGACTTTCACTCGATCCGCTAAACGCGCCAAAGCGCCCACCCGAGCAGTACCTTTGACCATATTCCGATAATTTCGGAAAAATATCCGGTCGCAAACTTAACATTTGGGAGTAGAGTTCAATTGGTTTAGCCAACGCCGGTGTCCCGGTGAGGCACATCGCTCGTTTCGCTCGTTTGAGAAACGGGACTACTGCCATCGTTCGTTTCGCTTTCCGGTCTTTGAGAAAGTGCGACTCGTCGCACACAACCACGTTCGCTTTTAACACGTTGAAAACCAGTTCGAATAAATCCCTTTGTATTTGATTGCAGATGGAATATGGCACAACCAAGAAATCGATTTTCGGTCTTTCGCTACCATTCTTTCGCATTTCATTGAGGATATCCTTGGACTCTTTCGCGGATTCAATCTTACGCACTTTCACCGCGCATTCTTCTTCATCGCAACCTCCACCCAACCATTTCTCAATTTCGTGTTTCCACGTATCTTTTAAACTGCTCGGACAGAAAATAACGCACGGCCAATCGTTCGAGAAAACCTTACAACACGCCAGCGCTTGAATGCTTTTACCCAAACCCATTTCGTCGCCAATCATCGCTCGACCATTTCTTTTGAGTACAAACTTAACGCCTTCGCTTTGAAACGGGAAGAACTTATCTTTGAACGGAATAGAATTGAACTGTTTTTCGACACTTTTATCTGGGACCATGCGATCGGCCAGTCGTAAAGCTCTTCGAACGATCGGATGCGGATAGAGAATATTTACCGCGTCGGTCATAGTAAACTGCCGTTTTAAACATCCAACGATCGCGTCAAGCTTCCCATGAGGTACGTTATCCCAAGCGACTGTATTCTTAATCATTATGCCGTTATTAATCTCTTGCAGCTGCTCTGATCTTTCGTATTTGTTTTCTCCGGAACAGGTATTGACAAACGCCGCGTCAAACTTTGCGACGAGGCTGCCAAACGCAAACTTCTGCGCCGATGGCGCCAAGATGAACAATTGAAACTTGACTCGACCAACATCACTGCTCTCGCTGGGTAAAATCGAGACTCTTTTCACCACGCTTTGATGAATTTGTTGTTGCTGCTGCTGCTGATAATTTTGTTGTTGCAGAACGTGTTCGTTCTGTTGTTTTTGGTGTTGCGAGAGTTTCATAAAATCGAACGCGTTCGTCCTCTGTTTCTTTCTCTTCTCCTCATCTTCTTCGAGCGTTTGCAGTCTCTTTTCCACCGTCTCTTGTTCATCGCGCTGTTTCTTCATAAACGCAGCTTCTCGAATGATTCGGTCGAACTTTTCGTTGTCCATGTCAAACTCGTCTCCGTCGTCATCGAAGAGAGACATTGGAAGGAATTCTTTCCGACGACCGACCTTTTGACGCTGGCTTAGAGGAGAACGGAAGAGAAATCTAAGCACCACTTTTCATCCTCTCGAAATTTTCTCTTCTTCTTTTCTCAAAAAAAGAGCGCGCACGCGCTGCGTCTCACGTCGCACCCCGCGCGTCCGCGCGAAGAAAAGCGGCCATCCCACTCGTACTCGTACTCGCCGTCGTCGGTGTAAGAGCAAAGAGAAAGAAGAGAGAGAGAGAGAGAGCGATTTTCTCTTCGTTTTTTTTCCTTTCATCAACGTTTTCTTTTCTTTTTCGCATTTCTCTAAATATTTTCCCAAAAAAATTCCCAATTTCACACCCTAAATTTGTGGGATGATTTTTTGGTGGGTGGGGAGAGATCTCCCCTTTTTTTTGATAATCGTCGGCGTCATCGTCATCCGTCTCATCTTTTTCATCGCTTTTCAGCTGTGGCGGTGTTTGGTCCTGCAGGACTCTCGTTACGTTACCCTTTTCAATTGCAGAGGCGACGCTTCATAAAAAAATAAAGCGGAGCGCCGCTCTCTTTTTTTTTCTCCCGCTCTGCATCTGGCGTACCGCGCAACGCGAGACGGGTACAGTAGTTTGACCTCGTTTCATCGACGTAAAAATGTTCGCGACGACGACTTTATCGAGCGTTCCATTTAAGCGTAATGTTGGGACGACGTCGAGTTCCAGCTCGAGACGACAGGGGAAAATGACGGTCCAAATGCGCGCGAACGCGTCAATGGCGGCGACGCGAACGTCCATTCCGGCCAATTTTTCCGGACTTCGATCTGCGAATGCCATCGACATGACGAGCACGTTATCCAGAAACGGTAACTTTAAAGGTGTCGCGTCGAGGCAACTTTCTACGAGTTCTTCGAGAAATTCGGGTAAGAAGTTGGGAGCAGTCATTAAGGGCCCACGAGCAATGTTTGAACGCTTCACGGAAAAAGCGATCAAGGTCGTCATGTTAGCGCAAGAAGAAGCAAGAAGATTAGGGCACAACTTTGTCGGTACGGAGCAAATCATGTTGGGTTTAATCGGCGAAGGTACCGGTATTGCCGCGAAGGTTTTGAAGTCCATGGGGATATCATTGAAAGAAGCTAGAGTGGAAGTGGAGAAGATCATCGGCAGAGGTTCGGGTTTTGTAGCGGTTGAAATTCCGTTTACACCGAGAGCGAAAAGAGTTTTAGAACTCGCTTTGGAAGAAGCGAGACAACTCGGCCACAATTACATCGGCACGGAACACTTATTGTTGGGTTTGTTGAGAGAGGGCGAAGGCGTCGCGGCGCGCGTTTTCGAAAACTTGGACGCGGATCCGGCTAAGATTCGATCTCAAGTCATCCGAATGGTTGGCGAATCCCAAGAAGCAGTCGGCGCAGGCGCTGGCGCAACTGGTGGCAGCGCCAGTGGCTCCAAAACTCCAACGCTCGAGGAATTTGGTTCGGATTTGACGAAGCAAGCCGAAGAGGCCAAGTTAGATCCTTGCGTCGGCAGAATGAACGAAATCAAGCGTGTCACGCAAATTCTCGGTAGAAGAACAAAAAACAACCCTTGCTTGGTTGGTGAACCCGGGGTTGGTAAATCTGCAATCGCTGAAGGTTTGGCGCAACAAATCGCAGCGGGTTCTGTTCCGGAAACTTTGGATGGGAAGAGAATGATGACTTTGGATATGGGTTTGCTCGTCGCGGGTACCAAGTATCGTGGGGAATTCGAAGAACGTTTGAAGAAACTCATGGACGAAGTCAAGCAAGACGAAGACATTATTCTTTTCATCGACGAGGTACATACTTTGATTGGCGCCGGGGCGGCTGAAGGCGCAATTGACGCGGCGAACATCTTGAAGCCAGCGTTGGCGAGAGGTGAGTTGCAGTGCATCGGCGCGACGACGATTGACGAATATCGAAAGCACATCGAGAAGGATCCTGCGTTGGAGAGGCGTTTTCAACCAGTCCAAGTCCCGGAACCAACCGTGGAGGAAACTATTGAAATCTTGAAAGGTTTGAGAGAGCGATATGAAGTCCACCACAAGTTGAAGTACACGGACGAAGCTTTGGAGTGCGCGGCGAAATTTTCTTCGCAGTACATTTCCGATCGTTTCTTACCGGATAAGGCTATCGATTTAATCGATGAAGCTGGTTCGAGAGTCCGATTAGCGCATACGTCTTTGCCTGAAGAAGCTAAGGAGTTAGATAAAGAGTTGAAAGCTTTGCAAAAAGAAAAAGACACTGCGATTCGAGGGCAAGACTTTGAAGCCGCCGGGAGCATTAGAGACAAGGAGGTTGAATTGAAAGCTCAAATCAAAGCCATCACGGAAAAGAAGCAAGAAGAAGCCAAGGCTGAAATCGAATCTGGCAAAGAAACCGGCCCGACCGTGCAAGAATCGGACATTGCGGATGTTGTCGCCGCATGGACTGGTATCCCGGTCGATAAGGTTGCCTCGGATGAAGCGCAACGATTGATGGGCATGGAAGAAAAGTTACACGAACGTTTGATTGGTCAAGAAGAAGCCATCGTGGCGTGTTCGAGAGCTATCCGAAGAGCGAGAACTGGGTTGAAGTCCCCGAATCGTCCAGTGGCTTCGTTCATCTTCGCCGGCCCGACTGGTGTTGGTAAATCCGAATTAGCCAAGTCCTTGTCGCAGTTTTACTTTGGCAGCGAAGATGCGATGGTTCGTTTGGATATGTCTGAATTTATGGAGCGACACACTGTTTCCAAATTGATTGGTTCGCCGCCAGGTTACGTCGGTTACTCCGAAGGTGGCCAGTTGACCGAAGCTGTCAGAAGACGTCCGTACACTTTAGTCTTGTTTGATGAAATTGAAAAAGCGCACCCAGATGTCTTCAACATGATGTTGCAAATTTTGGAAGACGGCCGATTAACCGATTCCAAGGGCAGAGTCATTGACTTCAAAAATACTTTGATTATCTTGACCTCGAACGTTGGTGCCTCTCAAATTGAGAAAGGTGGTGGCGGTTTGGGTTTCCAATTGGACGACAATGCAGAAGACCAATCATACCAAAGAATCAAAACCTTGGTGCAAGACGAACTCAAGAACTACTTCAGACCAGAATTTCTTAATCGTTTGGATGAAATCATCATCTTCCGTCAATTGAACAAGCAAGAAGTCCGCGAAATTGCTATGATTATGTTGAACAACGTGTTTAAGAGATTAAAGGAGAAGGAAATCACTTTGGACGTCACGGACAGATTCAAGGACAAGGTTGTCGACGAAGGCTTCTCGCCGGCGTTTGGTGCTCGTCCGTTGAGAAGAGCCATCATGAGATTGTTGGAAGACAACCTCGCGGAGAAGATGTTGACTGGCGACATCTCCGAAGGTTGTAGTGCCATCATGGACGTGAACACCGAAGGTGAAATCATCGTCATGACTGGCGACGGTAAGGAATTATCCACCAGTGCCTACACCGGCTCCTCCGGTATGGGATAATCTCCCAATCGTTTTTGAAAGCGCTGTCAAAAGATGCGAAAGAAAATAGGCGAGAGGGGTAAAGCAACAAGGGACACTACTAAAACTTAGGGTGAAATATAAGACACACACACACACATAATCTAATAGTAATATATCTGAATTAAATTAGTTGCACTAAATCGCCCTTCACGATGGCTCTGTCTTGTTCTGCGAGGAGCAACGCCGAGTCTCGGACTTCTTGCATGGAAATCTCAATGGATGCATTTAGTTCTTTCAATTTCAATACGATTTCACTCAATCGCGCTTTTCTTCCTGGCATGCCTTGTAAAATATCACCTACCGCATCGGCGATATCTGAACGTTGTTTCCTATCTGCCGCGGAATGTCCGGTCAAGATTTTATCCATGTCGATTAAACCGGTTCTCGGATCGATTGCCGCGCTTTGCATGGCTACACGCATCAAACGCAACGCCTCCGTAGAGTCCTGTTTTTCTACGGTTTTCGACAATCTCATTCTCGCCAAAGCCTCAGAAATACGAATTAAGGATTCCAACTGACGAGGCGTCGCGGTGACGACTTTCCTTCCTCCGGATGATCCCAATCGTCGCATCTCAACGTACCCTTGAACGAGCTCGTCGCCGGCTTCATCGCCGAGTACGGGATGACACGTTTGCTTCGCGTACGAAATGTAATCCGTCAATAACTCCGCCGACACAGTTGCTTTCGCTCTTTTTGGTGGATCTTTGTAATGTAAAGAGACTAAATGTCTCGCCAATCGTCGATCGGTTTCTGGGTTTGGCTGATCGAGAACTAAGTAAAGCAAATCGAATCTCGACAACAACGTCGGCGGCAAGTGCAAGTTATCGACGATGCTCATGTTTGGATTATATCTACTCCCGACAGGGTTCGCGGACGCCAAAACAGAAGTCCGAGCGTTCAAAACAGCAATTATCCCTGCTTTGGCGATAGAAACCGTTTGTTGCTCCATGACTTCGTGCAACATGGATCGCGCGCCGTCGCCCATTTTATCAAACTCGTCGATGCAACACACGCCTCTGTCAGATAAGACTAACGCTCCAGATTCCAACACCATATCTTTCGTTTCTGGATCTCTGGACACGTAGGCAGTCAGACCAACCGCAGAGGAACCAGATCCAGAAGTATACATGCCTCTTGGCGCGACTCTGTGTACGTACGTCAACAGCTGCGATTTCGCCACGCCGGGATCCCCGACGAGTAAAATGTTGATATCGCCTCTCACTTTGTTCGCCGAAGCGCCTTTGAATGTCTTGTTTGTTGCGCCAAAGAGTTGACACAAAATACCTTTTTTGATATCTTCGAGTTCCCAAATAGACGGCGCAACTGATTTCGCTAATCGATCGTACACGTCTGGCTGTCTCGAGAGCTCTTCGATTTCTCGAATCCGTGCAGGCGAAAACTCGAGCTCGGCGTCGCCGCGAGGCGAAATGTTTGAGGCCATAGTTTCCGTGTTTATCGTTTCGTTGTCTTGTGTGTGTTGTTGAGAGTCCATGTTCGTCACATCGTCGTCCACGTTACCGCTACCAGTCTTCGTGTACTCTGCGTCTTTCATATCTTCGTTATCATCCTTCTTCGCCGTGTTTCGAAGTTTGCCTTTCGTGTCTTTGCGAATGTGGATGATATCCAAATACGTTTTATATATCGATCGAATGGCTCGTTGGTTTGGCGCCACTCGAATAGGCACCGCTCGATAAACCCCAGTTACTTCAACTCTATCACCTGGTTTCGCTTCGTCCACTAAAGAATCAAATACGCACATGTTCACCGTGTTTGGCGTCGCGCCTTCCGGTATCACGTCTGGCGTCTCTTGCATTTTCACCTGTTGCTTGTTAGCGAAAAAACATCGGTTGTGGATGAGCGTCATCGTGCCTTGATTGCGGCACTGTAAACATTTCAGAGGTGGTTCGTTAACGCGACCACGGTTGACGACAACGATGTCCGGAGACGCGCCGCAAGTTAAACATTTGAAGAACGCGCCTTTTAATTCTGGGATAACGGCGGAACATCGAGTCACCATACCTTTTACCGCGACCATTCTATCGATATCGGACGGGTTTAAATTTCTCATCGCGTGCTTCTCGACCAAGTTGAACGGCCTTACTTCTAAACTCGGCAACATTTGAAAATTTGCTTTCTCCTCGTCTGGAAGGACTTGGTCCTCGTAAATCTTATTCGCTACGACATCAAACAACGGAATCAATTCTTGCGGGTACATAACGAGTCTTTCGTACAACCAGGGGTCGTAACTCTCCAAGTGCGAGCAATCAACGTCCAAGTTTGTATTATCTTTCTCGTGGCACAAACGCATAGCTTTGATGTAAAACGAATCCGCGAGCAGGTCATCGTCCTCGTCTTCGTCTTGACTTTGCGTTTGCGTCGGGAAAAGAAGGCGTTGACTGTCGTCGAGATCATTCCCCGCGGTAGGCATATCGGTATTGTTGTCAATGTTTGTCGCGCCTGCGTTTCCCCTCTCTGCGCTACCAATCTCACCATCGTTTTCACCATCACCTGCGTTGTTCTCCTCACCGTCGTTGCCAGCTTTGTCTCCTTCGTTTCGCTGCTGATCTTTCTTCCTCAAGATGAAATTCTCCAAGAAACGGCGAAAACGGTTTTGCACATCATCGACGCTAATCGACGTGCCCCAAATAAACGTGTGCCTGTCCTGCTCTCTTTGCAATTCTTCTTCTTCGTTTTGATCTGGATCTCTTTCTGCTCTTTCCTTAGCCTCTCGAATCTCCTCCTCGGTGAGTCCCATGACGTGTCTCGGATTGAGCGACGCGAACTCCGCGCTATTATTGTTAGTTGGATCCATCGAGGCCCCCGGTCTCGCCGCCGAGGCGGGCGTGAATCGGGGTTGAGCGCCATGTAAACCCGTATCGTGTCTACCCTGAGACGCTGGTAGATTTCCGCTAACAAACGGACTCGCAAAACCCATATTTCTGGGCGTTTGCCCTGGCGTCGGCGAGAAGAGCGTCGGATTGATCGGATCTCTTCCTTGCGTGCCTGGTTGTTGTTGTTGTTGTTGCGTCGACGAGGGAAACCTCGGTGTGCGTTGAACTGTCGACGGGTAAGGCTGATTTTGTTGCGTATTCGGAGGATTCTGTTGCTGTTCCTGCTGCTCCCGCGGTCGCCTCGGCGCCGGTGGCGAAAATATGCTCTCGTCGTTACCTCCGACCTCGTTCGTCGGCGCCAAAGCTTCTTCTTCTTCTTCTTCTTCTTTAGTCTCTTTCGCAGGCGCGGAAGGATCCTCCTCTTCTTCTTCTTCTTCTTCTAGCGCCACTTCGGTCTCCATAACTTCCGTTTCTTTTTCTTCTTCTTCGCCCGTCCTCTTCTTCTTACTCGGCGTGACGCTTGGACTTCGTCCTCCTCTCTTCTTCGTCGGCGTCGGCGTATTTTTCTTCTTTAGCGTGGGACTCTTCTTCGTTTTCGTTGGTGAAGGCGACCCAATCTTTTTCTTCTTCTTTGGTGTGGGAGTCCCCGACGCGGCTTTCTTCTTCGGCGTGGACGCCGGACTCGTCCCTTTCTTCTTCAACGGAGTAGAGCTCGCGCTTCTCGTCGTCCTCCTCGCGCCGTCGTCCGCGCTCGACGACGTTGGTTTTTTCGGAGTCGTTGTTTTCCGAGACGATGATTTTGGAGTCGATTTCTTCGACGACGATGGCGTCGTCGTCGTTTGCCGAGACGATCGACGGGTCGGCGTCGCCATGCTGTTTTCGCTCTTCTTCTTCGTCTCCTCCTCTCTCTCTCTCTGTGTGTGTTCTCTGTGTCTCTTTCGCGTGCGCTCGACCTTTGGCGAACACCGCCGCGACTTTAGAGGGAGGCGAGTGTAACAACGCAAGAGAGAAGAGAACTGATAAATTTTTCGTCCGATTTTTTTTTTTTTTTTGAATTTTTGTTTCAAAACGTGTTTAGGGTTTTACATCTGTTTTTAGAGGGCGTCTTCTTTCTGGTGTCTTCTATCCTCACGTCACTCATTTATTAGGAGTACAAAAGCCAATTTGTACTCGCAAAGATGGCATCCGTGTCCGCCACCTTCGTCTCCGCGTCGCCTCGAACGGCACCAACCCGAGGGACGAAATCGACCCCCGCGAAATGCGCGACGCACGCGTCCGTGTCCTCGCGCGCGTTTAGCCGAGGCACGAGCGCATCGTTTAGCGGTGAATCCGTCGCGTGCGCGAGATTGCAAACGAGTAGTAGAAGAGGACAAAGAAGAGTGACGACGATGGCAGCGAAGGTACAAGGGTACATTAAATTGGCCATTGAAGCCGGGAAGGCTAACCCGGCGCCGCCGATTGGTCCGGCTTTAGGTGCTCAGGTGCGTTTTCCGAGACGATTGTACCTCTGCAATTTTGTCTTTTCTCTCTTTCCCTCCGCCGACGAAAAGACCAAAAACCTGAAAAAGTAAACTGACTTTATCCTCTTTTATCAATCAAAATAGGGCGTTAACATCATGGCTTTTTGCAAAGAATACAACGCGAAAACGTCGGACCAACCCGGTATGATAATTCCAGTCGAAATCACCGTTTATGAAGACAAATCGTTCACGTTCATCTTGAAAACGCCGCCTGCTTCAGTTTTGTTGAAGAAAGCCGCCGGCATTGAGAAGGGCGCGGCGGACCCGCAGAAGCAAAACGTTGGCTCCGTGACTGTGGCTCAGTTGGAAGAGATCGCGAAGATTAAATTACCGGATTTGAACTGCACGAAGATTGAATCCGCGATGGAGGTTGTGAAAGGGACGGCGAACAACATGGGCATTAGCGTTGTCGAGGCGTAACTTAAGAAGGAGGTTCTTTCGAGTAACGTGTACAAACTATACTACTAGAGGTTTTTGGAATACGAATATAATTATATTGATTTAGCTTTACTTAACTCATTACGTGTAACCATGCGCGCGATTGATTCTCGACGTGTGACGTGTGTTACTATCAAATCTGATTAAATATGTATATTTTCAACTCTAAAGGATTGGTACATTCTTCTAATACGGAACTCTGTCCCACTCTCTCGCTTTACTTCTTCAATTCTCTGTGTAAAGTGTGCTTCTTCATGTACGGATTGTATTTCATCAATTCAATTCTTTGCGAGTTGTTTCTGCGGTTCTTCTGCGTGATGTATCGGCTTATTCCTTGCACGCCCGCTTCTCTTTGTTCCGTGCACTCCAACGTCACTTGCAATCGGACATCTTTTTTCTTCGAAGCAGCCATGACTTGCAAGGAACCTCGGGAAGAGGATGTCGACGTCTTGGTCGTGGAAGAAAACGCGGAGGTGGAAACTCGGGAGGATAAAATGGTCTGGGAAAGTGCGTTCATATCTGTTGCGGCGAGAGAAAGAACATCACACGGTCAGTCTTTCCGCGCTCCTTCACACGAAGAAAAACCTTAAAAATCGAGAGAAAAATCTACAAGGAAATTTCCGCGCGAGAAAGACGCGGCGCGTTCCTCGACGCGTTCCTCCGAACCACAACAGCGCGAAGGAAACGCGTGCACAACGATCGTCGCGATGAACTTTGCGCACCTGCGTGTCTTTTTTAGCGTCGCAAAGGATAGAAAAACGTGAACTCGTGTTTTGCAAAATGCGGTGCGTCGTTGTATGGTGACAGACACTCTCCTTTTATCTACTTTCGTGTGGCTGCTCTTTTTTTTTGCTCCATCAAAAACCCTAAACTCATACCCTTTTTTCTCCCAAGACTTGGGAAAGCAACTTTTGGAAAGAAAGGGTGCGCGCGCCCGGAGAGAAAGACGACGAAAAAGACGATGAATGGAGAACAGGAGG
>Ga0310343_10001380_pt1 | contig 12367 bp, 10 predicted proteins | sample HC15DNA2025_MG_FD_203519 | JGI IMG/M metagenome (GOLD analysis project Ga0310343, IMG submission 203519) | Marine microbial communities from station ALOHA, North Pacific Subtropical Gyre - HC15-DNA-20-25_MG | ecosystem: Environmental > Aquatic > Marine > Oceanic | place: Pacific Ocean: North... | reverse complement strand
ATGGAAGATCTGAAAAATTAAAAAGAAAAACTAATTTGATTTTAATTTTGGGTTGTAGAGATAGTACTTCAAAGCTTGACCCTCAACAAAAAGATGTATTTCAAAAGATTTTTGAAATGATTGATAAATATAATTTGTATGGCAAGGTAGCTTATCCAAAAAAGCATCTCCCTACTCAGATTCCTGCTTTATATAGGTGGGCTGCTAGTAGAGGGGGTGTATTTGTAAATCCAGCTTTAACTGAGCCTTTTGGTTTAACTCTGCTTGAAGCTTCTTCATGTGGATTGCCAATAATATCAACAAATGATGGAGGACCAAAAGAAATACGCTCAAAATGTGAAAATGGACTTCTCGTAGATGTTACTGATATTAATAAGTTGAAAGTTATTCTTGAACGAGGAATTTCTAATAACGATCAGTGGAAATTGTGGAGTAGAAATGGAATTGAGGGTGTAAATAGGCATTTTAGTTGGAACACTCATGTACGTAATTATTTATCAATAATCACAGAAGAGTTTTTAAAGTCAAATACTTATTCTTCATCTGATATTAAACAGAGTTGTTTAAAAGGAAGTTCTTCACTTATGAAACCCCATTGATTAAATACTTTAGGATCAGAGTGAAGTATTAGTTGATTATTATTTGTTTTCTTTAATTTGAAGCCTTTCTTAGAAAGTTTTTTCATTAAATTAGCAGTTTCCTCAAATCTTGATGCCATTGCATCAAGACTAGAACAGTCACTTGTTAATCCATTATCTTTCCATGTAAAAAAACTCATAACAAATTTTTTAAAGATTGATTTTTAAAACTATACCTAAAATTACAAGTAAAATGTTGATTTTCCAGAAATTTTCAACTATTTTTTGTTCCTTAACTCCTTTAAGTTCAAAATGATGGTGCAGTGGAGCCATCAAAAATATGCGTCTCCCTTTCTGAAATAATTTTTTTGTAATTTTAAAAAATCCTACTTGAATTATTACCGATAAAGATTCAATAATGAAGATTCCTGAGAAAATAGATAACGTAAAAATGCTATTTGTTAATAGTGCTATGCAACCGAGAATTGCGCCAATACTTAAAGAACCTGTATCACCCATAAATATTTTTGCAGGATAACTATTGTATTTAAGAAATCCTAAACATATTCCTGACATTGAATAACATAAAATACTAAAAATAATAAGCTCTTTTTGGTCTTTCATTAATATTTCTGTTCCTAATCCGTAAAATACAATTCCACTGCATCCAGCTGCTAAACCATCTAGTCCATCTGTCAAGTTTACTGAATTACTTATTCCAACTAATATTAAAAATGAAATGGGTAATATGAAAAAATTTATATCTATTTCCCAAGAGTTAGATAATGAAATGAATGGACTTATTAAATTTTTTTCATAAGCAATAAAAATAAAAATTGTTGAGATAATACTTTGTAGAAGAAATTTTTCTTTTGTTTTTAACCCTGTATTCTCTTTGTTTAAAATACTTAGATAATCATCTAAAAAACCTGTAATAAAGAAACCTAAAACAGTAAGTAATAAAAGCAATATTTTTAGAGAACCTAAATTTAAATTGATTATCGAAAGAAAAATTAAAAAGGGAATTATCATAAAAATCCCACCCATTGTTGGGGTAGCACTTTTTTTAAAGTGATTAGAGGGACCTTCTAACCTAATATTTTGAAGTAAATTTAATTTCTTGATTATTTTTAGACCGTTCTTTGTTGTGAATAAAGAAATTAAAAGAAATGATGTGTAAACTCCAACATAAATAAAATTATTAAAAAAATAAGATGTAACTACTAAAGCGAAAGTATTTAAAATTAGTAACGATTTAAAGTTAAATTTTTTAATCTTCCCAATCATCTTCTGAAGAATCATCTTCAGACTTATAATCCTCCTTTTCTCCCATTAGCGCTGAAAGTTCTTCTTCTTCTATAGTACTAATTTCTTGAGAATCTCCTTCTTTTTCCGCAATAAGTCTCCCTGTAGTTTCAAGCCAAGATAGCAGATCAGGTTCATCTCTTAATGGCAAAACAGGAGCAGGATCATCTCTGTGGTAGCAAGTTAAAGCAGGGTTGACTTCAGAAATATCGTCTAATCTAATTTTTAGTTTATTTGGGTCCATTAAAGGTTTCGTTCTATATATAAGATAATACATAATGATGCACACTAAAAACTTTGTTTGATAAAGCAAATTTAAAATACTTTTTTATCTGGTTAATTTCATTGTTGTTGTCTGGATTATTTAAACTTATTGGGTACTTGAATCCTAATGTTTTAATAATTAATAACTTTCTTCTCTTGTTACTAGTTTTTGGTCCAGCTCTTTTAGTTACAATAATATTAGTTTTTAATAAGTTTTCAAATTCTTAATTACGTCAAAAATTTAAATTTATGGAGCAATTTAGATGCAGCAGGTAAAAAAAGTTGTACTAGCTTATTCTGGCGGGGTAGATACTAGCGTTTGCATTCCATATTTAAAAAATGAATATGGAATTTCAGAAGTGGTTACTTTTGTAGCAGATCTTGGACAAGGGGAGGATTTAGACCTTATTAGGCAAAAAGCTTTAAATTCTGGTGCATCTCAATCAATTGTTGGTAATTTAGTAAATAGTTTTGTTGAGAGATACGCTTTTCCAGCTATTCGAGCAAATGCATTGTATTTAGATAAATATCCTTTATCTACAGCTCTTGCAAGACCTTTAATTGCAGAAAATCTTGTAAATATTGCTAGAGAGATTAATGCTGATGCAGTAGCTCATGGATGCACTGGCAAAGGCAATGATCAAGTTCGATTTGATTTAGCAATAAATGCTTTAGGCCCTGATTTGAAAATAATTACTCCTGCAAGGGAGTGGAATATGAGTAGGGAAGAGGCAATAGTGTATGGAGAAAAATTTGGTATTCCTGCACCAGTATCAAAAAAATCGCCATATTCAATAGATGTTAATTTACTTGGTAGGAGTATTGAAGCGGGTATTTTAGAGGACCCAATGCAAGAAGCACCTGAAGATATATTTGCGATGACATCATCAATTGATAATTCACCTGATTCCCCTCAAGATATAGAAATTGTTTTTAAAAATGGGTTTCCAGTTGGAATTAATGATGAACTTTTAACTCCAGTAGAGATTATTCAAAAAGCAAATGACCTTGCAGGTGTGCATGGTTTTGGAAGAATAGATATGATTGAAGATCGTGTAGTAGGAATTAAAAGCAGAGAGATTTACGAAACACCTGGCCTTTTACTTTTAATCAAAGCTCACAAAGAATTAGAGAGCATTACATTAAATCCAGATGTTGTCGACTTTAAAGGAATAGTGGAAAAAAAATGGGGTCAATTAGTCTATCAAGGTTTTTGGTTTGGACCTCTTAAAGATAGTTTAGATGCATTTATTTCATCGACTCAAACTTCTGTTAATGGAAGAGTAAAGATTAGACTTCATAAGGGGAACGCAATAGTAATTGGGAGAATTTCGGAAAATAATTCACTTTACAGGGAAGATTTGGCAACTTATAGCAAGGACGATATTTTTAATCATTCTTTAGCAGAGGGTTTTATTTATATGTGGGGTATGTCTAATAAAATATGGGCTGAGTTAAATTCAAAAACAAAAGATTAATATTTAAGATTCTGCATTTTCTTTGTTTTCGGTATCATCTTTTCCAGAAGTTGAATTATCTGCGCTTACTACTGGTTGTTTTTCCTTAGATCCAACTTTAGTTTCTGGATTCTCTTTAACATCTGTTTGAGTTGAACTCTTAGAAGTTTTTGGAGTTGGCAAAGGACCTTCTTGTTTAACGGTCATATATCTTATAACATCTTCACTAAGTCTCATTGCTTTTTCAATTTTGAAAATATGTTGTCCATCTCCCTGATGACTTAATTGCACGTATATACCTTCTCTATGTTTTGCTATTTGATAGGCTAATCTTCTTTTACCCCTCATTTGACTATCTAGAATATTACCGCCAAATTCTTCTAAAAGCTTATTGTATTTTTCAATGTGGTTAGTTACTTCATCTTCCGCAATATCTGGGCGGAGAATGTACATAGTTTCATAATAAGATTGTTGATCTTTCATAATTTCAGACAAGGTCTTTGGCTCATAAATTGATGCGATGAGCGTCTGTTCATCTTTAACGATACATCATGATGTGCAGTTCCTTGAAAATTAGCATTATTTATTTTAAAGATAATTTTTGAGTGCGTCATTCATAATATGAAAAGGTACTTCTAACCCATTTGTCCAAAATGATAATGATTTCAACCCCTGAGCAATAAGCATTTGCAAACCATCGATAGTAATACATCCTCTGTTTCCGCTAAATTTCAATAGATGAGTGGGCGCAGGATTATAGATTAAATCATAAACAATTGTTTGTGAGTTAAGAGATCTCCAAAAAGACTCCCCATATGGCAATACATTCATTTCATGTTTAGCTGTTTTCATTCCTACTGGTGTTGTATTTACAATTAAATCTGCTTCTTCTATTAAATTTTGAGCTTGATTATCATTATTTAACAAACCCTGAAGTTCAATTTGATTTTCAAAATTTTTTATTAATTCACTTAGTGATGATTTATTTCGAGATATTACCGCAATCTTTGAAAGATTTAAATTTATTAATCCTTGAATAACAGATCGTGCTGCACCACCGGAGCCAAGAACAATTGATTGCTTTTTTGTTAAGTTTAATGTTTTTAATGGATAAATAAATCCCTCTACATCTGTATTAGTTCCGCTCCATTCTCTTTCAGAATTTAATTTTAGAGTATTAATTGATTTCAGTTTGTTTGCAATAGGCGTAATTTCGCTACAGAGGTTAAATACTTTTTCTTTATGTGGAATTGTAATATTTAAACCTTTGCAATTAATTTTTTTTAAAGAATTCAGAACTGATTCTAGATCTTCATTTTTGCAAGGTATAGCAATATAAATTAAATCTAGGCCTAAATATTGAAGGGCAGCGTTTTGCATAATCGGTGACAAGGAATGGCTTACTGGATTGCCGATTAATGCAATAAAAGATGTCTTACTTGAAATCATTGTTAGAATTTTTCCTTAAAAAATAACGATCTGTTCGGGAACCACACCCCGTCTTTGAGTAACAATAATGACCCCGATGACCGATTATGGAGAATATTAAATATAAAAATTTACCCATGGGTAAGGTTGTAGGAATCGATTTAGGAACAACAAATAGTTGTGTCGCTGTAATGGAAGGTGGTAAACCTACTGTAATAGCAAATGCTGAGGGTTTCAGAACTACTCCATCAGTTGTTGCATATACAAAGAATCAAGATCAGCTCGTTGGACAAATCGCAAAGAGACAAGCTGTCATGAACCCTGAAAACACTTTTTATTCTGCAAAGCGTTTTGTTGGAAGAAGAGTTGATGAAGTAAATGAAGAATCTAAAGAAGTTAGTTATTCTGTTGAAAAATCTGGTTCTAGTGTCAAATTAAAGTGTCCTATTTTGGATAAGCAGTTTTCCCCTGAAGAAGTAAGTTCTCAAGTTTTAAGAAAGTTAGCAGATGATGCGGGTAAATATCTTGGTGAAAAAGTTACACAGGCTGTGATTACTGTTCCAGCTTATTTTAACGACTCTCAGAGACAGGCTACAAAAGATGCAGGAAAGATTGCAGGGTTAGAAGTTCTCAGAATTGTCAATGAGCCAACCGCTGCAGCTCTAGCATATGGATTGGATAAAGAAAATGAAAAAATTCTTGTATTTGATTTAGGGGGTGGAACATTTGACGTCTCAGTTATTGAAGCTGGTGATGGAGTAACTGAAGTTCTTTCTACATCTGGAGATACACACTTAGGAGGAGATGATTTTGATAGGTGTATCGTAGATCATTTAGCAAGTACTTTTAAATCAAATGAGGGAATTGATCTTAGACAAGATAAGCAGGCTTTACAACGACTTACTGAAGCAGCAGAAAAAGCAAAAATTGAGCTTTCAAACGCTACGCAAAGTGAAATAAATTTGCCCTTCATCACAGCAACCCCAGAAGGTCCAAAACATTTGGATTTAAACCTAACAAGAGCAAAATTTGAGGAGTTAGCAGCTTCTTTAATAGATAGATGTCAAACCCCAGTTGAGAGAGCTATAAGTGATGCAAAAATTTCTACTAGTGAAATTGATGAAGTTGTTATGGTTGGAGGTTCATCCAGGATACCTGCAGTTTTAGATTTAGTAAAAAAAATAATAGGTAAGGAACCAAATCAAACGGTTAATCCTGATGAAGTAGTTGCTGTTGGAGCTGCTATTCAAGGAGGAGTTTTAGCAGGTGAAGTTAAAGACATATTGTTACTTGATGTTACTCCTCTTTCTTTAGGTGTAGAAACTTTAGGCGGTGTTATGACAAAAATGATAAATAGAAATACTACAGTTCCTACTAAGAAATCAGAGACATATTCAACTGCTGTAGATGGACAAACTAATGTAGAAATACATGTATTACAGGGCGAAAGAGAAATGGCTTCTGATAACAAAAGTTTAGGAACTTTTAGATTAGATGGTATTCCATCAGCGCCAAGAGGTGTTCCCCAAATTGAAGTGACATTTGATATTGATGCAAACGGTATTCTTAGTGTTACAGCTAAAGACAAAGGAAGTGGTAAAGAGCAAAGTATTTCTATTACTGGTGCTTCTACTTTATCTGATAATGAGGTAGAAAAAATGGTTAAAGATGCAGAATCAAATGCATCAGCAGATAAGGAAAAAAGAGAAAAAATTGATTTAAAGAACCAAGCTGAAACACTTGTTTATCAGACAGAGAAGCAACTTGGTGAATTGGGAGATAAAATTGACTCTGCAGCAAAGTCTAAGGTTGAAGAAAAGAGTAATGCTTTAAAAGAGGCAACCTCAAAAGAGGACTATGAATCAATGAAAAAACTCCTTGAAGAGCTTCAACAAGAACTCTACGCAGTCGGTTCCTCTGTTTATCAACAACAAGGTAATCAGCCTCCAACACCTGGCTCAGCGAGCGGTCCTGACCAGACTGAATCCAATGACAAAGGTGGAGATGATGTTATTGATGCAGACTTTACTGAAACAAAAGATTAAGAAAGGTATTTTTTAATTTCATTAGCAACCCATTTAGAACAAGCAGGGGCAAGTAAAATTCCATTTTTATAAAAACCTGTACATATAAATAGTCCATCTTCTAAATTTTTCATTATTGGTGAAGGCTCTCCAACTGGTCTTGATCTTATACCGTACCATTTTTTTGAAATTTTCCCTTTTATAAGCCAACTTGGTTTTATATCGAGAAAATTTGTAAGTTTTTCGAATGTATTTTCTTCTGGCCTAGTACTATATTCGTCAGTGGAACCTATAATAAGTTTGTTTTTTGATATTGGAATTATATTTTTACCATCTATACTGAATTGCTTAGGCAGTGACAATAAATCAACTTCTCCCTCGTCTATATCAACTTCTATAGCTTGACCTAAAACAGGCTTTAATTTGATCTTGTGAGATAGGTTATCTACTAAATTAACCGCTTTTAAGGAATTACACAAAATAACTATATTAGACTTAATTTCTTTATTGTTTCTTGTTGTAGAGATCCAATGATTATTTAATTTTCTGATTTTAATTATTTCTTCTTTTAGAAAATTTATTTTCTTATATTTAAGATATTTATCTAAAGTTTTTAGTAAAGATATAGCATTTATTCTTCCATCTTTGAAGGAAATCATTCCTTTTATATTTTTTGTTTGAAAGGCCTTATTTATATTCTTGATAAATATTGAATCTTTTTCTAAAATTTGTAAGTTTGAATCATTATTTTCATCAATAAATTTCTCTAATTTTTTAAACTTTTCTTCATTCATAGTTAGTTGTATTAATGGTTTTTCGATATTTAATTCATCATTAAACTTTTGTAGAAATGTAATCCATTGTGGCCATAATTCAATGCTTTGTTTCCTAAGATCCCAACTTCTACCTCTCCTTTTTTGATACATATTACCCATGAGCAACCCTAAAGCTGCATTGCTACTATTTTGGAGTTGATTTGGATCAACTATAGATATTTGAAAACCTAATTCTGATAATTCTAAGGCGTTAAATTTTCCAATAATTCCCGATCCAATAATAACTATATGTGTTTTTTGGAAATTTTCTTTTAAGCTTTTCATTGATATATTAGAAATACTTGCTTATTTGACTTAATAGCTAAAGATTTTTGGAACATCCTTCAATTATATTCAAAATTGTTTGTCCCGATCGTCCTGGTCTTGTAAGTTTACTTACAAGTTGGATTGCAAATTACGGCGGTAATATAAAACATTCTGATCATCATACAGATCAAGATGCGGGATTGTTTCTTAGTCGAATTGAATGGAATATTAAAAATGTATCTTTTAATAAAGATGAAATTTTTAAGGAATTTAAAAAAATTGCAGACGAGGTAAATGGAAAATTTAAGGTAAATTATTCTGATGAAATTCCAAATGTTGCTATTTTCGTGAGTAAACAAAATCATTGTTTGATTGATTTGCTTTGGCGAGTAAGAAATGGTGAACTCAAAATGAAAGTGCCGTTAATAATTTCAAATCATTCTGATCTTGAAAATATTGCAAATGACTTTAATGCAAAATTTGTCCATATTGATACTTTTAATATTGATAAATATATTGTTGAAGATCAATTTTTAAATTTGCTAAAAGAATATCAAATTGACCTTGTTGTGTTAGCCAAATATATGCAAATTTTGAGTGACTCTTTTTTAAAGAAGTTTTCTTCAATAATAAATATTCATCATTCTTTTTTACCTGCATTCAAAGGTAGGCAACCATATCATCGAGCATGGAAGAGAGGTGTTAAATTAATCGGAGCTACAGCTCACTATGTTACAGAAGATCTTGATGAAGGCCCTATAATAGAACAATGTACAGTTACTGTAAGCCATAGGGACGAAGTTGATGATTTGATTAGAAAAGGAAGAGATATTGAAAGAATAGCTCTTGCAAGAGCGGTTAGATTGCACCTAAATCATCAAGTATTTGTTTATAACAGCAAAACTGCTGTTTTTGATTGAAGATATTTTCTTAGTCTTCTAATTCTATTTGAATTTGTCTCTCATAAATTGATTCTTCATTAAAAGCCCTTGCTACCAAGAAACTGGTAATGCAGCTGATTAATACAGGTTTCATTATTAATAAATTTTTTGTTAAGGCAAAAGCTAAAAACATAGCTGTTATTGGTGTTCGCGAACATCCTGCAACGAAAGCCCCCATCCCCGCAAAAATGTATGTACTAGGTGCATGTCCTGTGGCAATTTCGACCCAGCTCCCCATTATTAGTCCAATTGAACCTCCTAAAGTAAGCATTGGATAGAACAATCCTCCAGGAGCTCCAGATGCGGCAGCTAAGCCAGTCGTGATAAATAATACTAAAACTGCTAACGCAGCAATTCCAATACTTGTATTTTGTTCAGCTATTATTTTCTGTAATTCATCTAAATTATGGAATGTACTTGGTAAAAAAGAATAGATGCTTCCTAAAATGAGTCCACAAATACTCATTTTCATAACAAATTTATTTTTATACCACTTTTTCCCAAGATTTTGCATTAACAATACATATCTGCTGTACAATTCTGCAAAGATTCCAATAATTATTCCTAGTAAAACTAGGTAAATAAAATCTATTGGTAAGAAAAAAACTGATGGGTCATATTCTTTTTGAATCAAAAATCCTATGTTAAAATCAAAACCTCCTGCTTTAGGATCTAAACCTAAGGCTTGAATAATATCAGCAGATGAATCTGCAATGAAAGTTGTAATTAAAACTAATAGCAAAATTACTGGTCTAGCAGAATTTAATAACTCTTCTATTGCATAAACAAACCCTCCTAATGGAGCGCTAAATACAGCAGCTATTCCAGCACCACCACCTGCTGCTACTATTACTCTTCTGAAAGCTGTAGGAGCTTTGAGCCATCTTGCCATTTGCCAAGCAACTGATCCCCCCATTTGTACTGATGGACCTTCTGGACCCAAAGGGAATCCACTACCAATAGCAATAATTCCTGATATGAGTTTTACTAATCCTACTTTTATATTCATTGGCACCTTTTTATGCCTTAAGAAACCCATGATTTGACTTACACCTGAACCTTTTGCAGCAGGTGCAATATTTTTGATCAAAAATCCCGCAATAGCTCCTCCTAAAGCCCCAAAAATAGGCAATACCGCAATAGATGGGAATTGGTCTAATAATGCTAATCTCCAATTATTAATAAAGTAGATTCCAGTTTTAAAAGATATGCTTGTAATTGAAGCCCCTAAACCTGTAAATAAGAGTGAAAATGCAACGACTAGAGATCTTTGTTTTAATAATTTTTTGATGCTACGAGAAGAATTATTACTAGTTTTATGAATATTATCTTTTATAAGGTTTGGCATAGTCCATGATTACTTTGACAAGCTGAAATCGTGTATTTCATCAAATTGAAGATAACGATAAAGTTCATCTGAATATGGATTAATTTTATTTTTAGTAATATCCTGATATTCTTCTACTTCGGGTATTTTTCCAAGAAGTGCGCAAACTGCTGCTAATTCTGCACTCCCTAAAAATACTTGCGCGTTCTTGCCAAGTCTATTGTCAAAATTTCTTGTACTAGTAGAAAACACTACAGATCCTTCATCTACTCTGGCTTGATTTCCCATACATAAAGAACAGCCTGGCAACTCTAACCTTGCACCACAATCTTCGAATATTTTGTAATAGCCTTCAGCTTTTAGAGTTTCTTCATCCATTTTTGTAGGTGGACAAATCCATAATTTAGCTTTTAAATTTTGTACACCTTCAAGAACTTTCGCAGCTGCCCTGTAGTGGCCAATATTTGTCATGCAAGAACCTATAAAAACCTCGTCAATATTTGTATTTGCAACATCAGTGATTTCTTTTACATTATCTGGATCATTAGGGCAAGCAACTATAGGTTGTGTTACTTTTGCTAAATCAATTTCAATGGTATTTTCATACTGAGCGTTTGAATCTGGTTGAATTAACGATGGTTTTTTTAACCAATTTTTCATATCATTTATTCTTCTTGAAATAGATTTTGAATCTTGATAATTGCTCTCGATCATTTTTTCTAGCAGGCAAATATTGCTTCTTAAGTATTCTTGCACTGTTTCTTGGGATAAAAGTATGGTGCTACCAGCGCATGAGCGTTCTGCAGTAGCATCAGTAAGTTCAAAAGCTTGTTCTAGTTTTAGGTTAGGTAATCCCTCAATTTCCATAATTTTTCCGTTAAATATATTTTTTTTATTCGCTTTTTCAACAGTTAAGAGTCCCTTTTTAATCGCGAATAAAGGTATTGCATTTACTAAATCTCTAAGGGTAATTCCTTGTAATAATTCTCCTTTAAATTTAACAAGCACAGATTCTGGCATATTTAATGGCATTGATCCTATTGCAGCGGCAAAGGCAACGATGCCTGAGCCTCCAGGAAATGAAATGCCAAGAGGGAATCTTGTATGACTATCTCCCCCTGTGCCAACAGTATCAGGGAGAAGCATTCTGTTCAGCCAACTATGAATTATGCCGTCTCCAGGCTTGAGAGCTACTCCACCTCTTTGAGATATAAAATCAGGTAATTCTTTATGCGTAACTAGATCGACTGGTTTAGGATATGCAGCTGTATGACAAAAACTTTGCATCACTAAATCTGCAGTAAATCCTAAACAAGCTAGTTCTTTGAGTTCATCTCTAGTCATTGGTCCAGTAGTATCTTGACTGCCAACTGTGGTCATAATTGGTTCACAAGTCATTCCTGGCTTAACTCCATCTAAACCACATGCTTTTCCTACTATTTTTTGAGCTTGAGTAAATCCAGAATTACTTTTTGTTGGATTTTGTGGTCGGATAAATATTTCACTAGTTTGATAATCTAATTTGTTTCTAATTTTGTCAGTAAGAGATCTTCCAATCATAAGATTAATTCTGCCTCCAGCTTGAATTTCATCAGTAAGAGTTGATGGATTCAAGTCGAATTCGCTTATTAATTCTTCAGTATTTGAATCTTTTTTAACTTTTTTAATAATTCCTTTATAAGGATATATTTTAATAACATCTCCCGTTTTCATATTAGATACGTCAGTTTCTATAGGAAAAGCTCCTGAATCTTGTGCAGTATTGAAGAAAATTGGGGCTATTTTACTACCAATTATTATTCCACCTGTTTTTTTGTTTGGAACAAAAGGGATTTCTTCTCCTATATGCCAAATGAGTGAATTAATAGCAGATTTTCTAGAACTTCCTGTTCCAACAACATCTCCAACATAAGCTATTGGTAAATTTTGTTTTTTTAAATTATCAAGAATCTTTAGTCCAT